>TARA_B110000879_G_scaffold76500_1_pt1 | contig 11411 bp, 10 predicted proteins | sample TARA_B110000879 | Tara Oceans TARA_B110000879 (sample SAMEA4398094) | marine metagenome | biome: Polar Biome; feature: [SRF] surface water layer (ENVO:00010504); material: water (ENVO:00002006), including particulate matter (ENVO:01000060) such as... | depth 5 m
ATTGAAATTGAAAGCGCAGCAGAAACATCTGACTTTTTTTATAGCGATGACTAAAAACTATGGCAAGAGGCCATGAAACTTACTCAACTGATAATTGGCGAGGGAGTTCTTGTTCCTCAAAGATGCGGCGAGCCTGAATACACAATCCCTTAGTACCCCAGAAGACGGGAATTTAACTATTGAGTCGACCGCCCTTAAATTTAAAAAGGCCACAGTTTAAATCAGAATTTAGGTCTATTTGGCTTAACTTCGAAAACTTGATGCGCGCTCAAAAAATGAGCTTATTGGACGTATAGTATGGAGCATAACCTGACAGCTATACCAACAATTCTCTGGCAGGGCGCACATCAAACACGGGAGATACCCAATGTCTGACACTGTTCCGTCTACTCACATTATTGATGATGATTTTGTGGCGCCGGCATGTACCGAGCTATTGGAAATTTTGTATCTAGATACCGATATCTTGGTAATCAACAAGCCCAGCGGATTACTCAGTTTGTCCGGCAGAAACCCGCTCAATTGGGATTCTGTGCACTACCGCCTGATTCACGGCCAAGATGGCGTGAGCCCTGCATTCCCGAAAGCAAAGCTTCCTCACCGTTTAGATTTTGGAACCTCTGGGATTATGTTAGTTGGGCTAAACGAAAACTCTACACAACATCTCAACAAACAGTTTCAAGCGCACACAATTCAAAAGCGTTATATAGCCATTTTGAAAGGATGGATTGCCGACGATCAGGGGCAAATTTGCGCAGCCATAGCAAAAGATGAGGCTCTTTTCCCTCGAGTGAAAATTTGCCATATCACCGGCAAAACCGCGCTAAGTGAATACACGGTATTAAAGCGACTAAAGCAGCCACTACGGAGCTCAGTGCGATTTACCCCCCATACTGGACGGACGCACCAATTGCGGATTCACAGCCAATCAATAGGCCATCCAATTCTTGGCTGTGATCTGTACGGCAGTGCTGACAGTGAAGGAATGGCTGATCGCCTACTCCTACATGCCAGTGACCTGTATTTTGAACACCCGACAAGTGGAGAGAAATTACATAGACACTGCCCCTGCCCTTTTTAAGCAGAAGAATTATCTTTGACATTAAATTGAGATTTTTTTTCCCACTCCTTTAATACCCCAATCAGTGGGGCTTTTTCTTGAGCTAAAGCCAGAAAAGAAAATAGCTTTTTACATAATCAGGTAGTGAAATGCACAAATGTTGCTAACTTTTGCTTAAAAAATTGAAGGTACTAGGGCTCTTATGCCTAATGGCTTTTTACTCTTTACCCCATCGGTAGAATACTGAATTTGTGCCAGTGGCAGCCTTAAAAACAGCAACGAAACATCTTTGCAGAATTAAAAAAACCCGCAGCAGACACGGCAACTACTAATCCCACGTAGGAGCAATGGAGAAGTCATGAGTGTAGGAAGAATAATAAGCAGAACCCTTACCACCTTTGAAATGAATGACTGGATATAGTTAAAAAATCTTCTACGACACTCTTTTCCGTCATTTGTTGGTAGTCGATTCGAGAAAACTATTTGGTGTGGTTTCCGATAGCGACCACAGCATCGCTATTAGTAAGTTTAGAGTGAATGAAAACTAGCCTGTCATAATTTTTTTTGGTCATGTAGAAAACAGCACTTTAATTTGTAGTCTCGGTGAAAATGAGTTCAGGTTTTTGCAAAAGCCTTTCCCACTTAAATCCTTGCTCGATTTACTCAGCAAAGTATCTTTGACCAGTAAGACCGGGCTGGATGAGTAATAAAGTTTAGCAAACGCACGCAGCGAGATAAAAGTGCCTGTGAAATTACCAGCATCTCGAACGGCACGGCTCTTAACTCAATGGTACTTACATCAATGGTACTCACATCAATGGTACTCACATCAATGATATTTACATTGTTGGCTCGACGTCCTCGTGCTGAGCCCTTAAGCCTCGGCAATAATTAGCCTGGCAGTCTACTGAGTAAGCTGTTTTTATTCAGAGAGCCTAACCTTAGGCTCTCTATCGTTGGAACTCACCGAGAGGAGAGATTGGGCAACCAGTTCTTATTACGGTGTACATGGAATTAGCCAACTTCCATTGCCCATCCATTTTAACAAGATCAAAAACATCGACGCCACAGTGTGAGAAGACCCCATCAATATAAAAGTCATAAGGAGCCCAGAATACCGCCATAAGATCATTAACCAGTACAATTTCATCCCAGTAGCGCTCGGTGTATTCAGCGGCATTAGGGGCCAATTCTGCGTTGTATTGTTGTCGAGAGCGAAGCTCAAAAGTACTGTCAGACTTCTCTCTAATACTGTAATTATGCGAGCCATTAATACTAATACTTGCCATCAAGACTTGATTATCGGTGTTTAGCGCCTCAAAAAAGCGATCCACGACAACCATCACAGCATCGTGTTCTGGATGCTTCTCTTGTGCAGCGATACATGGGCTGACTAGCGCACTTAGTAAGAACAAAGTCGAAAATACTCGATTTTTCATTGCGTGAGTCCTAAAGGATTAAAGAATTTCTTAAAAGATGCTGGCTCTAGGGTATAAGATATAATCCGAGACTAGCAACACAAACTCTATTAAAAATTAATGAGTCTTATCGCAGGGTGATTTGTTCATCTCTGCGGGTATGTTTGTTCTATTAATCAGGCTTGTACTGAGGAGCAACTAACATTAGTTTTGAGGCATTTTCTACTCTAATTCGAACCAGAATAACGAAAGAAACTCGGGCGTTTCCTTGCTGCAACACTTACTATTAGACAGCGAGGTATCACCTAGAAGCCTAGTTCTTCCGCGTCATTGATTTTTCGCTGTGCTGCCGACCTTATATCGCAAATGTTGGCGGCCTCTTACGCTCACACATCTAGTTATTGGCTCGTCGTCGGCCAAAGGTAACTCTTAATGCTATCTATTATTAACGCTCGATTGAGACTCAGACCTTGGTGGATGAATGCCTTATTGCTGTTCTGCGCTTTTATGACTTTCTTGTATCTGCCTTGGGACATATTCATTAAGCCTCTCAGCCAAGATCAAGAAGTTTGGTTTGGGTTTTTATTCACCGGCTGGTCGGCCAAACTTGGCGCGGTGCTGCACTGGTGTGTTTATGGTGCTGGCACGTGGGGTTTTTGGAAAATGAGGCCGTGGATGCATCCTGGTGCGGCCCTCTACACCCTTCAAATTGCGCTGGGCATGTTGATTTGGAGCAGTATGGATGAAAGAGGCTCAGGATTAATAAATGGATTGTTAGTCGCCATGCCTTTTCTCGCTCTAACTATTGTTCTATTTCGATCAAGCGGGCGCTTTATAGGCGATGCCAGTTTGGATAGCGAGCCTGTTCAGCTCAAGGGCGAGCAGCTTAATGAAACGTCAGAATGAAGCTAATCGTCAGTTAACCAGCACTAGCCAATCTCATAAATTGGCGCCTCTAGCTCTAGCGAGCGCAATCCTATTTACCTGCACGCCAGAGCCCATTAATTACGACTGGTTGCAAGGTGAGTGGATTTCTAGCCTTGCGCACACAGCTGCTGCAAACGAGATCCGCAATAAACCGGCTAGTGCCTCGGCGGGCAAGCTAATTTGGTCAGTACAAGGCGACCGACTATTCGCAACCGATCACTCCATTGACCTTCAAGAAGACAGCCTATTTGAAACCGAAACTGTCAGTGTTTCTGAGCTACGGCTCAAAACAATCAGCCAAGGCGATTTTATTGTCAGGAAAACCGAATCCGGTTTTTGCAGCGAAGCCTATGGCATAGCCAACGCTCTAGTGACCATTGATTGCATGGTTCCGTACCCATAAGTAATTTAGACTTGGAGGTCCGCCTAATGGTGGCCATATAGATGGTACGATAAATGTTACTATGAGGATTCTTTCAAGACTCTTTAGGCTAAGGTTTGCACTATGGACAGATGGCTTTCTGAAACAGAACTTAAAGGTGATTTAGTTACCCTGATACCTATGACTAGAACGCACCGAGACGCAATGGTCGAAGCCGCCAGTGATGGCAAACTTTGGGAGCTTTGGTATACCGCTGTGCCGGACGCAAACAACATCGATGCCTACATTAATAACGCGCTTGAGGATTATGCTGCGGACAAATCTTTGCCATTCGTTGTTATCGAGAACTCAAGCCAAAAACTTATCGGCTCTTCTCGCTACCTGAATGCAGAACGACAGCATCGGCGTCTTGAGATCGGCAATACTTGGTATAAAAGCACCGCCCAAAAATCCGGTATTAATACGCAGTGTAAGTTATTAATGCTAAGCCATGCGTTTGAAACACTCAATTCTGTTTGCGTAGAGTTTCGCACCCACTGGCACAATCACCCCTCTCGCAGCGCTATAATGCGTCTTGGCGCAAAACAAGATGGTGTATTAAGAAACCATCAAATTGATGCCAGTGGGGCTCACCGAGACACTGTGGTGTTTTCAATTATTGAAAATGAATGGCAAACAGTGAAACAGTCTCTACTCTACAAATCACAACGCTTCAAGTAGTGAGACTGCAGTGCCAGCAATAGTTATTAAAATGCTTGGATTGATAAAAGACTTGGTAGCGCTAAGCTATCAGATCCGTGAGGGCTTTTAAAAAAGCCTATTCCTTCAAACTAAATCAAAAAGTGACCACCGTACAGGATTCTAAATATGCAACTAACACCTTTTCATCTTGCTATTCAGGTTAGAGATATTGATGAGGCTAGGGAGTTTTATGGCTCAAAAATGGGCCTATCCGAAGGTCGTAGTTCAGAGCAATGGATAGACTTTAATTTCTTTGGTCATCAGTTGGTGACACATCTGAATCCTGTCATTGGCAAAGATGGGTCGGTGAACAGTATAGCGAATCACGTAGATGGCCATGGCGTGCCCGTGCCGCACTTCGGCGTAGTCCTGACGATGGCGCAATGGCAGACACTGGCGGACAGCGCGAGTGAGTTTATTGAAGAGTTTCTAATTGAACCCTACGTACGCTTTAAAGGAGAGCCAGGGGAACAAGCAACAATGTTCTTCACAGACCCTTCCGGCAACGCATTAGAGTTTAAAGCCTTTAACGATATTGACGCGCAACTTTTTGCGAAATAAGGCGGCCTATTGAAACCCTGCAACCAATGTGGCAAGTGCTGTATCAATTACAGTAATGGCGGCTTGTCCGCAACCGCGGATGAAATCGAGTATTGGGAATTATTTCGTCCTAAAATTGCGCGCTATGTTAGTAATGGCGATATCTGGATGGACCCTAGTTCGGGTGCTCAGCTAGAAATTTGTCCTTGGCTGCGCCGGTCCGAAGGCAAAGTAGAAAGAACCTCAGACGGCAAGGAAAAAAGAAAAGAAATCTACAGCTGCGATATCTACCACGACCGACCCAACGACTGCCAAGCCTACCCCGCTGATTTGAGCCAAATGATCAACGACGAGTGTGAAATGCTGGAAGCGAGTGATATCGCCAATCCCAAACAAGGTAACGCTAGATTAAAACTTATCATGAGCGATAGCTGGTCTTCATTGCCAAACGAAGTGTTACTGCGCGATTAACCTCATCAATGACAAAATAGCTGACTGCCATAACGGGGTCTAATGCGCACACCGAATGAAACCAACCGATGGGCTAAATTAGCATTGCACCTGAATGCCAAATAACCTCAATAGATTTGGCGTGGCGATAGGTTGGAAATATGTCTTCGGGAAAATTAACGATATCAACCCAACACACTTGAGTAATGTTTTAGGCTTTTTCGGATAAAGGTATTTTGATTGATCAGGTGAATAAATACGCAGTTTTTCCCGGCTAAAGATGTGCCCTAATAAACCAGTGCCGCCATCATGATGCATTCTCGTTACTGGACGCTCAGACGACGCCCGAGCAGTCCAAAGCTTGGGCGCACCTTCGATGTTAAACCAGTGAGAAATTCTGGCATTTGAAACGATTATTTTTCTGCCTCGGGTAAATCGTTATTTTGCTAGAAAGGCCTTCAGAATAAGGTGAGTTTTTCATGTGCGTTAACAGATCGGCAACGGCGTTTATGTTTTGACGGGGCTTGGCCTTTATAGCGATACTGCCAAATACACTTTCTAATTCATCTAGGTTGGTTGATTTCCACTAGGTTAGGCAATGTGTAGCGATAATTGGTATGCCTTGGCCTATTATTTCTGCTACTAGAACAGCGCTCGGCCTTCAATACGGTCGATTTCTGTCAGCACAGATAGGCCTATTGGCTGCTCGGTCTTTTTAAACTTAGACTCAACCGCTGGATGAGGTCGCATAATTGACTTGGCTAATTCCAGTGCAAAATATTTGTCACCAGAGCAACTAATGGGCGAATAAAACTCAGGCACGTCAAAATCTATCGTGCGATTATTGATTGCCATATTCTTAAAATAACTGGCAACCATTTCCACTGTTGCCGTGAGCTTTGGGTAAATGCCTTCAGAAAAAGCAATTTCTTTGCCGGCGACTGTAACCGTAAACGCGGCTGATTGCTCTGCCGATATCAGAAATTGGCAGGTTTTACTCAAGTTATAATAGTTTTCAAAACTTTTTTACTAAATTGAATAATATTTTGGGTATATTAGTTGTCATATCGGTTACCCCTTAAATCCGCTATACTAGTATCTGAGAAATACCAATAGAATCGATTCTGAAAAGCTAATTACCGCCATTTCTCATGAATAGAATTATCATGCGTTAGTCTAAAGTACTTGGTCTTTACCAAAGGAACCCCATTCTACTTTTAGGAACGAATACATAACTTTAATTTATTATGAGTGACAATCATTTTATTAATTTTTTGCACAACTTTTTATAGAAGAATATACCGCCTTAGTGAGTCTTGCTATTTTTTTTCATTGCTATATCGATCGGTTAAAAATTAAAAATAACTTTAGTAAAAACTTAAATCAATAGACATTACATTTGAGTTCCATGTTTCACTATTTGTGGATCTGCCAAGCAGGGCCGTTCAAACTGCCATCAAACCGTTGACGTAAATCTATTGGTTTCATTGCTGCTTAATAGCTTAGCGGGTTTTCTAACGCTGTAGCTGAATTTTGTTGAAAAATGGAGCTATATTTACGCAGCACATACGAATTGCTGAACCCGGGACAAATGACTCAGTTGAGAAAGGATGATTAAAAATGGTCATCGAGCTTTCTAGCAAAAACTAAAATTCCGAACAACTGGCTTACTCTCAAGCTCTGCATAGACTTGCAATCATTTTACGAGTTCGACTTTACACGGACAGGCAGTTTTACTAGCCATCAATTACTTTTGAAAAGACAATCACATGATAAATGACCCTTTGTTCAGACCTCTCACTCTTCCCAACGGTGCCGTGCTACAAAACAGGCTATGCAAAGCAGCAATGGAAGAAAATCTGTCAATTGAGGGCCAATTGCCGGGCGAAAAATTGTTCACACTTTACCAGCGCTGGGCAGAAGGGGGCGTGGGTTTACAGATATCCGGCAACGTCATGATCGCCCCGGACGCAATGACCGGCCCCGGAGGCGTAGTGCTTCAAAATGACAGCCATTTAGATCTTTTTAAGACTTGGGCAGAAGCCGGCCGAGCTGGCGGCGCCCATTTTTGGATGCAAATCAACCATCCCGGCAGGCAGGTTTATGCGGCTATGGGTGAACAAGCGGTTGGCCCATCCGATCTCGCCGTAAGCATCCCAGGGTTCGATAAATTGCTTGCAAAGCCTCGGGCACTTCAAAACTCGGAAATTGAAACACTCATCCGGCGGTTCGTACATACGGCCCAATTGGCAGAGGAGGCCGGCTTCAGTGGCGTTCAAATTCACGCCGCCCACGGTTATTTGATTAGTCAGTTTTTGTCGCCTCTAGTCAATAATAGAACGGATCAATGGGGAGGCTCGCTGGAGAACCGTGCACGCTTTTTATTGGACACATTGAAAGCAGTAAAAATTGCGGTATCGCCGAGTTTTTGCTTATCCGTAAAACTCAACTCGGCTGATTTTCAGAAAGGCGGCTTCCAATTGGAAGACGCGAAATGGGTGGCGATTGAGCTGGAAAAAGTCGGCCTAGATCTTTTAGAAATATCCGGAGGCAATTACGAAAGCCCTGCCATGACCGGTACAACCGACCACACAAAAGCCTTAAAGCGCGAAGCTTATTTTATCGAATTCGCCCGCGAGATATCCTCTGTCGTATCAATCCCTATTATGGTGACCGGGGGGATCTTAAGCTCTGATGTGGCAAGAAGTGCACTGACTGAAGATGAAAAAGGTTTCGGCGTAAAGGTTTTAGGGCTTGGCCGCGGGTTGGCATTTAATCCAGATTTGCCCAACTTATGGAAGGCGGGACAATTCTCTTCCGTTAATCTGCCAGAAATAAATTGGTCTTCAAAGACACTGGCCAGTTTGGGACTTATGTCGGTATCTAAAGCCCAATTAAAAAGATTGGCTTCCGGTAAGCCGCCGAAATTAAAGATATCGCCGGCGCTGGCCACACTAAGTGACCAGCTAAAAAATCGACTACAAACCCGCCGCTATAGAAAATGGCGCGATGCTTAAAAACACGCTCTCTTCTTCCTTAAGCGTTTACTCTACGAAAGCCCGCTCGATCACATAATGGGCCTTAATTCCCTGGCGAGATTCTTTAAAACCCCAGCCATCAATAATATCGCAAGTATCTTTTAACATACTGGGACTGCCACAGATCATAAAACGATCTTGCTCTGGGTCTGGCGTAGGCAGGCCGATGTCTTCAAACAGCTTGCCTGACGTCATAAGGTCGGTCAATCGTCCCTGATTGCGAAAATCTTCGCGAGTCACGGTCGGATAGTAGATCAGCTGTTTAGCCACTTCCTCTCCAAAGAACTCATTTTTCGGCAGCGAGTTTTCGATTAAGTCCTGATAGGCCAATTCGGAGACGTAACGCACACCGTGGGTGCAGATCACGTTATCGTAACGCTCATAAACCTCGGGATCTTGGATGATACTGATAAACGGTGCCAAACCTGTGCCTGTAGCAATAAGGTACAAATTGCGACCTGGCAGTAAATGATCAACAACCAAGGTGCCTGTAGGTTTACTGGAGACAAAAAGTTCATCTCCGATCTTGATGTTCTGCAATATTGACGTCAGTGGGCCGTCTTGAACCTTGATGCTGAAAAATTCCAGCTCCTCTTCGTAATTCGGACTCGCAATACTGTAGGCTCGCATTAGCGGCTTGCCATCTACCTCTAACCCAATCATCACGAAATGACCATTTTCAAAGCGCAGCGACTGATCTCGTGTGGTTTTGAAACTAAACAGCGAGTCATTCCAGTGATGCACCTGAGTGACGTTTTGAGTGGACATCTTAGCCACGGTTTACTCCTTAGATTAGTTGATTTTTAATTATACGCGTTATAGCTATTATCTGTAAAATTGATATTATTTATATCCTTTATCTATTTTATGAATATAAGCGTGCGGGTAGAAAAACAATGCAAACAGCCAAACCATGAAATTTACTTTAAAACAAATGCAAGTATTCTTAGCTGTCGCAGCTCATGAGAATGTAAGCCATGCTGCGAATGAGCTGGCGATGTCACAGTCAGCCACTAGCACGGCTTTGATGGAGCTGGAGCATCGCTTTAATGTGAGTTTGTTCGACCGCATCGGTAAACGCTTGCAGCTCAATGGACAAGGCCAGCTGATTCGCCCAAAAGTTGCTGCACTGATTTCCAGAGCCGTAGAGCTGGAAAACACCCTCTTGCAGGATGTTGAAGTTGGAGATTTAAAGGTTGGTGCCACGCTTACCATCGGCAACTATCTCGCCATTGAGATCATGGCCAGATTCATGCTGGAGCACGTAGATGCAAAAATAGAGCTTACTGTAGAAAACACTTCTGCAATTGTTCAAAAAGTTAAGAAATTTGAACTAGATATAGGCTTAATAGAGGGCGAACCACAAGAACCTGATTTAGAAGTCTCCTACTGGCGCGAGGACGAGCTAGTCCTTTTTTGCGCTCCCAATCATCCTTATTCAGGCAAAAGTGAGCTGAGCGAACAAGATTTATTGAATGCTCAGTGGATTGTCCGTGAGCAGGGCTCTGGCACCCGCCAGGCATTTGACCGTGCAATGACAGGCATTCTCTCCAATCTGGACCTACGCTTAGAGCTACAGCATACAGAGGGGATTAAACGATCGGTCGAAGCAGGCCTAGGAATAGGCTGCCTCTCAAAGATAACGTTAGTCGATGCCTTCAAACGCGGCAGCTTGGTGCCACTAAATGCACCCCAGCGTAACTGGATACGGAAGTTTTACTTTATACTACACAAGCAAAAATTTCTCAGCAATGGTGTCCGGAGCTGGATGACCTACTGCAGGGAGGCCTGAGTTAGTTACTCTCGGTCGCTCTAGAATGTAACCCTAAGGATTTAACCCGATTCAATGAGCTCTTCTCTAAGCAAGACCTTTTCAGACATCACAGTCCGCTACCGTAGCTTACTCACCGTATTCGCTGTCCTGCTAACCGTGCTGCTAGCAAACGGTGTATTTAAACTGAGCTTCAACACATCATTCACAGCCCTGCTAAGCACCAGTGACCCCTACCTTGAGGAGTTTAACGAACTAGACGATAAGTTTCCTAATCAACTTACCGTAACCTACGTTTTCTTAGCAGATGCTGGTACTACTGTTTTTAGCCGCCCTATTCTAAATGCTATTGAGTCACTAAAAACCTCCTATGAAGACATCCCGATGGCACAGCGGGTGACCACATTGGTAGATTTTTATTCCCCAGAAACTCAGCGTCGTCTGTTTACAAAATCTCTAGATCGATACAGTGACGTTGAATTGACCGCTCTCGCTGAAATAGCAATGAAGGACAGACTGCTAACCAACAACCTCTTATCTAAAGACGCCTCGGTTAGTTTTGCACCTGTTGTTTTGGATGCAAGCCAAGCGACATCTCAGCAGAGGATGGAGATTGCAAATGCCGCTCTTACCCTGCGCGATCAACTACGCAGTGACAACCCAGATCTCACAATATTGGTTAACAGCGAAGTGTTGCTAGAGCAGTCCAGTCAGCAGGCAATGGTTGATGACCTAACCACACTGATGCCATTCGTCATCCTAATTTGCGTTCTCACTATTTGTTTTTGCTTTCGGTCGATTATTCTCGGGTTCTGCATTCTGACTCATACACTTTTCACACTGATTTGTACCCTCGGCCTAGTGGGTTTATTAGGCTATGCATTCAATAGTATTTCAATCATAGCCCCACTGGTTGTAGTAATTATCGCAGTAGCGAACTCAGTCCACATCATTTCAATTTACCAGCAAGCTCTGACTCAGGATAAAGATAAACAAAAGGCTATGGAGATTAGTCTTAATCATAACTTCAAGCCGGTGAGCCTTGCCGCACTAACCACCGTAATCGGTTTTTCATCATTAAACA
>TARA_B110000879_G_C11183375_1_pt1 | contig 11410 bp, 14 predicted proteins | sample TARA_B110000879 | Tara Oceans TARA_B110000879 (sample SAMEA4398094) | marine metagenome | biome: Polar Biome; feature: [SRF] surface water layer (ENVO:00010504); material: water (ENVO:00002006), including particulate matter (ENVO:01000060) such as... | depth 5 m
CTGTTTCTTTGCTTCCTTTGCTGCGGTTTTCTCTTGTCTTGCTACAATAGTTGCCTGTTTCTTTGCTTCCTTTGCTGCGTTTTTCTCTTGACTTGCTACAATAGTTGCCTGTTTCTCTGCTTCCTTTGCTGCGATTTTCTCTTGTCTTGCCATACATATTTGGATTTCAGTTTCTCGTAACATGTTCTGTGTGGATTGGGTTCTATTGATGAGTTTTATCATTGCTATCAACAATCTAAATCCTTTCTTTCTCAAATAATAATTAATATCACAATCATGTGTATCGGTATTCAATAATAATGATAAGGCTGCCGTTGGTATAGATGACCGATTATTAAAAGACCATCCGCGATTAAATCCATTACTGTTCATTTTTACATTTTTACGAAGATTATTTAACGTGGTTACAACCGGATGACAGTGAGATTTCTCATTTATTATTCTAAGATTTATTGGTCCATTTCCAAATTTTGGCGTAATAATCATATTGTTAGGACATAATCTCAACAATTCTGGTTTAATAAACCACATTGAACCCTTAAGACCATATAGTTGTTTAAGCCAACCTTCTCTATAGACTGTCGTCAATTGTGCACCACTTAATAGAGAGACTAGGGGGTTTTTTTGATTTGCATTTATTTCGGGTGTCAGTAGACGATTTGAACCAGTTGCGAAATACGGTCGGTTTTCTAATAGCATTTGGATACGAGTCTCAATGTCAATATACTGAAATATATACCGCTTAAGTTCGGGACATAACCTTTTCCTAATTACTTCAAAGAATTCGGGGGATATCATACTGTACTTTAATAGTTTGTTGAATAGTTGAGAATAAGTATGGTCTTATGAAATGCTCAATTTTTTACATTTTATCATCTAAAACGATACATTTTAGATGATAATTATATGAGGGTTTTCTAGATATTATCCCCCTCCTGCCGCAGGTTGAAATTCATTTTTTAATTCTTTTCTATCTGTTCCATATATTTTTGGTTTGTATTGATAAATATAATGTCTTATTACATCATCAAATCTATCCCAACTTACATCATCCTCATGTTTTTCCCACTCATCTTCGTTAATTTTCATATTATCTAATAATATTTGCATTGCATCACTTATAATAACATGTTCTTCATTTTCTGTAAATTGCTCTATTTCATCTTCTACCGTTTTAAGACGCATCCATTCTTTCTCCAAAAAATCATTCAAATTTGCACACCATGTTTTTCCTTCTATTATTGTTGGAATATAGTTTATTATAAAAATGTCTTCTATTATATTTCTTGCTACTTGGTAACATATCTTATTTGTAACCTCCATTATAATGTAGTATATAAAATATCTTTAATATTGTTAAAATAAACAAAATCTATTTTTATATTATATAATGATTGAAATAAATAAAATAAATTATTCAATAATCATACTTTTTTTGTTAATACTGTATGCAATCAATATTTATGCATTTAAAAATGGGTTTCCAACATGTGAAAATTACGTGACAAATACTTATTTATATTTAGCATTAAGTATATGTTATATATATTTCAATATTAATAAGTTTAAGCAGTATAATAACCATGTATTTATACCATTTTTAATCAGTCTAGCAGCAATAATATATATAAGTTTAAGTAATCATAAAACACAAGGTGGTATATTGATAAACCACATTGTATGGTTTGTCTTTTTAACAGGTTTATCATTTATGATGATACCATTAATTACAATAAGTAATGATTCGGTTATTCATATGGCTTTATATTTTACATTTTCAATATTTATAATAATGTCTGCATTGGTTTACATGTATCCTCATTTTTTTGAAAAAACAATGAATTTTATGTTACCTGGATTATTAGTAGCATTAATCATGATTATTTTAATAGAATTCTTTTATATTTTTATTAGTAACGGATATCCTGCAAATATTCAGCGATATATTAGTTATGCGGTAGTTATAATATTTTCCTTATTTGTATCGTATGATACACAATTAATGTTTGAAGAAGCAGAAACATGTAGAAAATATGCGAATTATCCTGAATCTAGTATAAAGTTTATATTAGACGTAGTTAACATTTTTGTACGGTCATTAGCAATACAATCCCGATAATTCTGTTAATTCAATTTTTAATTCAATTTTTAATTCAAATATGTAATGAATATTATATTGTCATATAATATAATAGATAATAATATGCCTACAATAAATGGTATTTCTCCCAAGCAAACAATAACTAGTTTTAAACATAGTGAACAAGCTCAATCTCGTGAAGTACTTCGTCGTAGTTGGAACCAAATGTATGCATCTGGAACGGTAAACAATAAAGAGCGGGTATTAACTCCATTTCGCGCAGTAAATAATTTAGGTGATTTTCTCGGCCGCAAAAACTATGTTTGTGGTGGACCAAATCAAGTTAATGCTAGTAAACCAGGTTGGAAAGGACACATTGGTTCTATTTTAAGTAATTGTGATAATAGTGGAGTTGAAGGCGCTTCTTGTAATCCAAAATTTGTATCTGATTCTAGTGACTATGTTCGTTTCCGTAAATTACGAGCAATGAATAAAAATTACAATGACACCGCACTTTAATTTTACAAATATGAATATTTAAATTATATCACTATGTTATATAAACATTGTGATATGTATACGATGAAATTTAGTATTGAAAATATTAATAATAGTGCATTAAGTGGTGTTAGTGCTATGCCTCAAAAAGATAGTACGAGTGATAATCAAAATTCATTTAATATGGCTCGTCATACCTTCATTGAAACCGTACCTGCGTCTGTAGTTCCAATAGATGTTAAATTACAGAAAAGATGGACAGGAAATTCTGGTAATAGAGATGCATCACAGATTGCTAGAAATCGCCGCATTAATGCAGTTGGTAATGGATTAAATGCTGACGGTAAGCTATATTCATTCACTACATATAACGATATTAATACAGCAAATAGTGCATTACGCCGTGTTAGATCGGGTGGTGCTGTCGCCCCTCCAAAAAAGAATGCACGTAGGACTAATAGACCAACCCCTAGTTTTTCACCTATTAGGTTTTCTAATGAGAATGGTATTGAAAATCAATATATAAAAGATTTTTATGGAAATAATGCCCCAAATATGTATCATTAATTTAATTTTTTTTCACAATATAAATTATATTGTATCATGTACAGTTATTTAGTTGAATTCTTTGGAGCAGCCTTCTTTATCTATGTGATTTTTGCAACAGGTAATCCTTTGGCTATTGGTGCTGCTTTAGCCCTTGTTATTATGTTAACAAGCAACATTTCTGGTGGACATATTAATCCTGCAGTATCTATTGCAATGGCATCTGCTGGTAAATTGCCAGTAAGTGAAGTATTGCCTTACTGTGCTGCTCAAATATTTGGTGGATTAGCAGCCATTCAATTATATAATCGTTATAAAATCTAAATTAGATTTTTACTTGTAATATGTAATATTTTGAATATAATAAATATTACATACTCTTTTTCACTACCCTGAATAATATAAATAGTCCAATAACACTAAGAGAACCAGCATATAGTTTTGTTAAAGTATCCGGTTCAAATAATACAGCATCGTGATCTTCCTTAATTTCCTTATCAATATTTATATCAATACCATGAATATTCGGTAAATTCTTAACAGTTTGTTCAGGATCTTTTCCCTTTTTCATTAAATTAGAAAATCTAGATAATTGTACAAATGGTTTTTTTGATACATTTTCAGGTGTAAAATTACTCCCTATATTTTTCAAATCACCTATATCCATACCTGTAAATCCTTCACTATATTTACATTTTTGTACTGTAAAATTATCTTTGTTTGAACAATTATTACAATATTCTTCTTTGTTATTTCGTTGTTCTTTTGTTAATTTTGGTAAACTATTAATAATTGTATTCATACGTTTCGGTATATATTAATATGATATAAATAAAATATCATATAATAAAATATAATAAAATATAATGTTTGACCAAATTAAATTAATACAACAAAATGGATATACTCCAACTCACATTATCGATATTGGGGCATATCACGGACAATGGACTTTACAAACTTTCCCCATATTTCCAGATGCAAAATTTATAATGATTGAAGCAAATGACCACCCTGAATTAAATAAATATAAACCATATTCTAATATTTCGGTGATAAATGAAATACTTAATGATACACAAACCGATGTTATATGGAATCAATCTGGAAATACGGGAGATTCTTTACATAAAGAACAATCGTGTTGGTCACACATGTTTCAAGAGGTTTCAAGAACATCTATAACCATGAATGCTTGTATACAAAAGTATAATATTAATTTATCCAGTATGACAAACATTTTTATGAAAATAGATTGTCAAGGTGCCGAAATTGCGATTCTAAAAGGAGCTACTGATTTATTTATACATACTGATTTTGTATTGATGGAATTGCCATTGTTTGGAAAATATAATGCAAATGTTCCTTCGTTTTTAGAACATATTCAATATATGGACTCTATCGGGTTTCAACCATACGATATTGTTGATAATCATTATATTAACAATTTTAATATGCAAATTGACATGTTATTTATTAACAAAAACCATTCGTTTGTAGTAGATGTTCAATGCAAACTATTAAACGAATTCAAAGAAGGAATATAATTTAGACATCACGCCGCATAATATACATTCAAATGTGTATATTATGAGTAAAACAGAAGAATCAGCATTTAATTCATTTGAGCAAGGTAATCGCAATGAACTTGAGGATTTTGTTTTGTAATAAACAGCATAAAGAGAACCATGATAACAATACATATAAATGTGTGGTATTTTTGCATTACTAAATAATTATACCAGTATACCTAGAAATTATCTTTATAAACAATTCCAAAAAGGACAACATAGAGGTCCTGAAAATTCGGTAATGGAAGAAGTAATGGTAAAAGCTACTTTTGGGTTTCACCGTTTGGCTATTAATGGTATTGATGATAGTTCGAATCAACCAATACGTGTAAATAATATAACATTAATATGCAATGGTGAGATTTATAATTATAAGGAATTATATAAATTAATGAGTGATGTAAAGCCACAAACAAATTCTGATTGTGAAGTTATTATTCATTTATATATTAAATATGGTATTGAACATACATTACAAATGCTAGACGGTGTTTTTGCATTCTGTTTGTTAGATAATAGTGATTGTTTTCATAAATCTAAATTATATATTGCACGTGACCCATATGGTGTACGACCTATATATGCTATGCAGTCTAATAAAGATAAAATGGATTCTATTTATGGATTTTCTAGTGAATTAAAACAATTAACCGGCATATGTGATACTTTAAATGTACAAAATAGAAATTTAAAAAATCCACATAAATATAGCATACAACATTTTAAACCTGGAACATATAGTGAATTTGAAATGTTATTTGCTAGTAATTCTAGTTGGAAATGTATAGATAATTATACATATCATAAACCAGGATTTACTTCTTGTATTAATCGGGATATCGTTCAGTCCGATTGTATTTATAATATCCAAAAATATTTAAAACTTGCTGTTGAAAAACGTTGTTCAACAACAGACCGACCTATCGCTTGTTTATTATCCGGAGGATTAGACAGTAGCCTTATTACTACCTTAGTAAATGAATATCACAAAAAGAATAAACTACCTACTCTTGAAACTTATAGTATTGGTCTTGAAGGTGCAGAAGATTTAAAATTTGCACGCACGGTTGCTGATTATCTTTCAACAAAACATACTGAAATAATTGTTAGCGAACAGGATTATTTGGATGCAATACCATATGTAATTCAAGATATTGAAAGTTATGATACAACCACTGTACGTGCTAGTATTGGCAATTGGCTTCTTGGTAAATATATTTCAAAAAATAGTGAAGCAAAAGTTATATTTAATGGGGATGGTTCAGATGAAGTACTGGGTGGATATTTATATGTTGGTCATGCAAATAATGCTATTGAATTTGATAAAGAATGTAGACGATTATTAACAGATATACATAAGTTTGATGTTTTACGGTCTGATAAATGTATATCATCTCATGGATTAGAACCTAGAACCCCATTTTTAGACCGCGAATTTGTGCAATATTACTTAACTATTCCATTTGAATTACGTTATCATACTTTACAGAATAATGCTGAAAAATATTTATTACGTACGGCATTTGATGAAAAAAATATTTTAAATAGTAATAACCAACCATTTTTACCATCTAATGTATTATGGCGTAGAAAAGAAGCTTTCAGTGATGGGGTTTCACATCAAAATCGTTCTTTATATAAAATAATAGAGGAATATACAAATAAATATATTGAAGAAAATCTATATAGTTCGTATATTTTTAGAGAAAATACTGAAAACGCAGTTTTAGATATTGTTAATAACCACAGCGATTTTGATAATATTAATAATCATCTTATTCCACAGACTACAGAACAATTGTATTATCGTTATATTTTTGAAAAACATTATAATGGTTATGGTAAAGTAGTACCTTATTTTTGGATGCCAAAATATGTAGATGCGACTGATTCTAGTGCTAGAACTTTATCTATTTATAAAAATAGTATTACATTATAAAAATACAAATATACAGAGGAAATATACACCCTTCGGGTGAGTGGTTCAGCATACATGAACGACTGATAAATGAATTAAGATGCACGCTTTGCATGCCATTTTAAATCTTCATCGGTATAAATATGCCATAGTTACAACTATAGAATTACTTAAATGCCATATCGTTCTGTTTATACGATTCCATTTTTGGTCATTTTTAAAGTAATTATATATACCAAATAAACCTGACATCACCGGAACTGAACAAATTGGTGTATTTATAACAGCAACAACAGCTGTAGAAAAATACATTGAATGTTTTATAATTTCTATATTTGATACCATTTTCATAACAGCATACATATGGATGAATCCTGACACTTGTGTTTCGGGTAACCAATAATTACCACAGCATAATATGATTGACATTCCATCTAAACACTCAAATACTCTCAATGTTAAATTATTTTTTGAAGTTTTTTCTATTTTATTTGTTGCTTTATCATTTTCTGTATCTGTTAATTTGAGTTGAGTATCATAAATATGATACATACTACTACATACCGATAATTTGGCCATATTATGTTGCACTTGTAATGGTAATTTATACCATACGGGAAATACTGCAAATACACCAGAGGAAATTCCTGCTGAAATCATTATTATAATATATAACAATGATTTTTTATGTTTTTTATTCTATATATCTACATAAACTAACATTAATATTCTATTATTGAGGCAATAATTTTACATAAAACACGTACATGTGTAAAAAATTGAGATTGATATTACTTATTTTTTTAAGAATAACAATATCAATAATATATAATCAAATATGGAACAAGACCGACCGCGTTTCCCTCACGACCAAGACAATCGTATTCTATATTTGTATTATGATGTAAATATTCATACTATTTTCAATAGAACGAAATTGCGAAATCTTAAAAACAAGTTTTGTAAATATGTGAATTATGTAACAAAAGATAGGAAAAATAATATAATGCCACAAATATTAGAATTACAACAATTACAAGATGATGCATATGAAAAATGGCTACACGCAAAGAGAATAACGCTCACGGATAATCTTACTCCGGAAAACATAGAAAACCGAGCAGTATTACATGGAATGTATATTATAGCAGAGGAAGATTGTGAAACAATGAAATGTTTAGCATGCGCTCATACACTTTGTATCAAGATGATTTATAATAAAATAAATGAAATCAACAAACATATTTACAAGAATTATAAAAAATGTTCTCATTGCGAAAAAAAGAACATGGTTACAAGTGGGGGGTGTAAATTAAAACATAACTTATGTTCGGAATGTAGCGATGATATAACAGAATGTCCTGTATGTAAGGAAGATTTTGGTTTACAATATTGCGCTATTTGCATGGAAAATAAAAAGGAGTTGGTTGATACGGGTTGCGAAAATAAACATCAAACGTGCAAAGAATGTTTGGATAAAATAATAGGAAAGAACAATTTGTGTCCGTTTTGTCGTGATTATTGTAGTAAAGAACCAATAAAATACCTCCCATCATATTATCTGATGTATAATGGAGAAGATATAAGAGACTATTTGCAAGATAGGGCAGACGATAGGAGGGAAAGGTATTGGTAGGGGGATGCGCGACTAGATGTAGAGAGTGAGATAGTATTACATTGTAAAAAAATACAAATATACAAAATATCTATAATTGCTTAATTTATTATTTTATTATTTTATTATTTTTTTTTCACATTCTGTTTTGCCTCTAGTTTTGCCTCTAGTTTTGCCTGTTTTGCTTCTTGTTTTGCTTCTTGTTTTGCTTCTAGTTTTGCCTGTTTTGCTTCTAGTTTTGCCTGTTTTGCTTCTTGTTTTGCTTCTAGTATCGCCTGCTTTGCTTGTATTCTTTCGCGGGTTACAGCTTCTTTGTGTTCATGTTTTTCTTTAATTCTACGGTTACGTTGAAATCTCATATACATAGGTTTAATCCGTTTCATTACCAATCTTTTAAAATTACGTTTTACAATTAGTTGTGCCTTTTCAAAATCTTCCTTGTCTATTTCTGTTTGAATCTCTTTTGTTACAACATGCAATAATGCTATAAATTTAAATAAATATATTCTAATCAAGTAATTAAATTTCTTCTCATTCACTACAACCGATTTAACAGATTTATTATTCTTTATCATAAATGTATTATAACCATATAGCGACGGGATGATATCAAAACACCCGCTTAGTTTATTCATAATATGTTGTTTTTTTGCCCAATTTGGTTCAAAACCATACATAGTTTTTAATGTACATTCTTTTTCTAACATTGTAAATATAGGATTGCACATTTCAACATAGTGACCCATTGCTTTGTATCTAGATGAAGGTAATAATTTCGTCAAGTTAGACTTTATATTGTATTTACCATTTACAGATTTATTAAATATTTTTGTACGAAATCCATGTTCAAATAAATTTATTAATTTGAATATATTACAATCAGTTAAATGTAAATGATTTAAACATCTTATTATTTTTGTTTTTTTTTGGGTTAACAATTCTAAACGAGTATCTATATCTATAAACATATATATTGCGTATCTCATTTCCCAAGGTAATCTTGGTATATAACTTAAATTTAATTCCATAATGATTGATATTGATTGTGATTGATTGTGATTGATAATGATTATTTCAATTTTTTACATAATATGTATGAATTATACCCATATTATGTAAAAAATTGAGAGATTATGTTATATTATAAAGTATATAACAATAAACCATCATGAATGAATATAAAATGATTATGCCTGAAACTATTATAACAGATATGATAACAGATATGATAGAAACAGTTGAAAGTGCTTGCACTGAATCTCTACTTTACAAATTAAAACAAGAACATGTTTCAAAAAAGTTTCAAACGGAAGTTCAAGGTTATCATTTAATTTGCGAAGCCCCTATTAAAGAAGCATTATGGGAAGAAATCAATAAAAATATAGCAGCTTGTGTGTGTGAAATAAAAGATGAAGCAAAAGGGAATCATAAATCTGGGAAAGATATGCAATTTGATGAATTTGGTATTTCAATGAAGAGTGCTAAGCTAGATAAAAATAAATTATCAATATCGTCCTATAGACTGACAACAGTATGTTCTGATAAAAATCCAGGTGACCCCGCAGAAATTGTAAAGGAAATATCACAACGCGATAGTTCTTTTCAATATTATTCAATCTTACTTCGCGAAGAGTTAGACCATAATATATTACAATATAATTGGTGTTTAATTCCAAAATCATGTCCTCTTTTTAATATATCAGAAACAGAATTAAAACCCAAATTCGGTAAAACCGGCAAAAATAAAGGTGTACAGGTTGGTTGGGAAACCAAATATGCATCTATTACATTTTCAATGTCATCTCAACTATGGATACATTTTACATTTGATGATATTAAACCTTATATTATATCCAGTATTAAAGTAAACAATTCCCAAAAAAAAATATCATATACAGACATTTTTAATATTAAAACGTGTTTTAACCCTTGATAACCTAGACCGATAGCAATCGTTCTTCACATAAATTTACATAATCATCATTTATTTCAAAACCTAGAAAATTAATATTTTCTTTTTTTGCGGCAACACATTCACTTCCAGAACCTGCAAATGGGACCACCAATAGAGTATCATCTCCATTTTTAGATGCTTTAATTAACTTTTCACATAATGCTAATGGCTTTTGTGTTGGATGATTAACTCGTTCTTTTTTTCCTGCACCACCAGCTAGAGCAGATATTTTAATCACATCTCTTGGAAGTGCTCCATTTTCATGTGCGGTGTATACTGTTTCTTTTTCACCATTACTGAATCTTCCTTTCGTTGCTTTTCTTACTTTTCCTGCAGCATTTTTTAAAAAGGTGTCTGTATATGGCTCTCTTACATCATCACGATTAAAATGAGGTTTTTCCTTACTGCAACATAATATACTTTCATGTGTTCGTTGCCAAAAATTTAATGAAGGGGTAACTTTATTCGTATAATGCCACACTATCCATCGTACATTAATATTGATTCTTACGCGAATGTATGCCAAAATTTCGCTGAAACCATAAATATATAATGTTCCATTTGGTTTTAATATACGAATACATTCCCCAATCCATTCATCACACCATATTAGATAATCATCCATTTTTTGTTTATCACTATTATTTCCAAAGTCTTTACCAATATTATATGGTGGATCACATATAATAATATCTACAGAGTTATCCTGCATTTTTTTCATACCGATAATACAATCCTCCTTTATAATTTGTTGTATTTTATTTAAAGCATCCTGTTTTTCCATATTAGGTTCATTCGTATTTTCTGTAATCATTGTATTTGTATTATCCTGTATTTTATTGTATTTGAAATCAATTTTTCAATTATTTATTATTATGTAAAGAATATAAATATTATCATATTTATATAATATAATGGATTCTCAACCGACTGATTCTACAACTGAACCTGTGAACACACCTAAAAAAACGATTTCTCTTGTTACTATACCGATTACTGATGATAATGCAGCATTGAATGTATTGGTTGGTTTTGTTGGTATTGCCCAAAAACGCGGTGCATTTGATATGCAAGAATCTTCTAAGATATGGGAATGTGTAAAACGGTTTACACAAGATATGCCAGAAGCTAAGTAAATAACATATGCAAGTTTGATTACATATGTTATTCTGTCCAAATTATTATAAGTGCAAATACTGCCGTAGAAACAATGCAATTAGAACTCGGT
>TARA_B110000879_G_scaffold202687_1_pt1 | contig 11397 bp, 8 predicted proteins | sample TARA_B110000879 | Tara Oceans TARA_B110000879 (sample SAMEA4398094) | marine metagenome | biome: Polar Biome; feature: [SRF] surface water layer (ENVO:00010504); material: water (ENVO:00002006), including particulate matter (ENVO:01000060) such as... | depth 5 m
TTTATCCATCGCCAGTGCAGAGGCCAAAACGCCACTGCCAGTATAGGGCAGGTTTAAATATTCCAATGCGCCCTGCAGGGTGCCGTCTTCGCCACCCTCACCATGTAAGGCGATAAATACGCGATCTAAATCATAGCCGGGCAACTGCTGGAGAAGATTTTCACCGGCATCTATAGCGACAACATCCACACCCAGTTTTTGCAGGGCCTGGTGAATAGCTGTGCCACTCATCAGCGATACTTCTCGCTCTGAGGAGGTACCGCCGTAAAGCAGACCAACACGACCGAACTTCTCAATCAGTGCTTTACTCACGAGGCCTCCTTATCGATCTTGCTCTTGGTATTGGCATTAGCATTAGCCTGACCCAGACCACCATCCGCCAGAAGAGCGACGAGTTTATTGACGCTGCCAGCACCCTGAGTAATCACCAGATCATTGTCTTGAACCAACTCATTGAGTAGCGCGGGCACTTCTTCAATGGTCTCAATATAAATTGGGTCCAGCGCACTGCGCTGGCGAATACTGCCGCAGAGGTTCTTGCTGCCCGCACCGGCAATGGGCTCTTCACCGGCGGCATAGACAGCCAACACAATCAACACATCAACTTCAGCGAGCACCTTGACGAAATCTTCGTAGAGATCGCGGGTGCGGGTGTAGCGATGAGGTTGAAAAATCATCACTAGACGCTTGTCGGGCCAACCGGCACGCACAGCATCAACCGTGGCTTTAATTTCGGTGGGATGATGGCCGTAATCATCAACTAACATTGCATGACCATTTTTAGCTTGGCCATTTTCAGCCTGTCCATTCGCGGCGACCGGGTATTCACCGTAAATTTCAAAGCGTCGACCAACACCACCAAAACTGTTTAACCCATCAATTATGGCTTGATCGGAAATTCCTTCATCACTGGCAACGGCGATAGCAGCCGCAGCATTTAACGCATTGTGCTGACCAGGGATATTCAAACTGATGTTTAGCGCGGCCAGACCATCGGGGCGCTCAATTACAAAGTGGCTGCGGTTCTGTTCAACGCGCATATCTTTAATGCGGTAGGCGGCATCTTCACTAAAGCCATAGGTCAATATTGGCCGCGCCACATCGACCAGTAAATCGCGGATAACCGGATCATCAACACACATCACAGCCAGACCATAAAACGGCAGGTTATGTAAAAATTCGATATAGGTTTTGGTCAGCCGATTAAAGTCAAAATCATAGGTTTCCATATGATCGGCTTCGATATTGGTCACCACAGCGACCATCGGTTGCAGATGCAAGAAAGAGGCGTCGCTCTCATCGGCTTCGGCAACCAGATAGCGGCTGCCACCGAGCTTGGCATTAGTGCCAACGCTGTTGACCCGACCACCAACCACAAAGGTTGGATCGCGCCCGTCTTCGGCAAAAATCGCCGTTATTAAACTGGTTGTTGTGGTTTTTCCGTGGGTGCCGGCAATCGCAATACCATGTCGGTAGCGCATCAGTTCGGCAAGCATTTCCGCGCGCCGAACCACAGGAATTCCGTGCTTTCTGGCCGCGGCAATTTCGGTATTTTCCAGCGTGACTGCGGAGGACTTGACCACCACATGAGCACCCTGAATATTTTCTTCCCGGTGGCCAATAAACACCGTTGCACCGGCATCGGTAAGACGTTGAATGCTCGGGCCGCGGTTAATATCTGAACCGGATATTTCATAGCCCTGATTCAATAACACTTCGGCAATACCACACATACCACTGCCGCCAATACCGACAAAATGGATGCGGCGAATACGACGCATTTCCGGTGGTTGGAAGTCTGTGCTATTTCTCACAACCCACCTCCATACAAACTTTAGCTACCCGCGCGGCGGCACCAGTTTTAGATAATTCACGCGCGCTCATGGCCATCGCCAACAGTCGGCTGCGACTGTTGCATAGGTTAGTAATTTCTTCGGCCAACATTGTTGCGGTAAGCTCTTTTTGCTGAATCATTAAGGCTGAACCCCGCTCAACCAGTAACTTGCCATTCACCGTCTGATGGTCATCAATGGCGAAGGGGAAGGGAATTAATATTGAGCCTAAACCGGCACAGGTAAGCTCGGCTACGGTCAGAGCACCGGCGCGACAGATAGCGAAATCTGCCCAGCTATAAGCTTCATCCATGTTGTCGATAAAGGGCACAACCTGTGCCTCAATGCCGGCGTTTTTATACAGTTCACTGGTCTGCTCACAGTGCAGCTTGCCGGTCTGATGCCTCACCTGGGGACGTATGGCTGAATCAACCAGAGCCAGTGCCTGGGGCATTATTTTATTAATCGCTAGCGCACCGCGACTGCCACCCAACACCAATAGGTTGACTGCACCACTTCTGTCGGCAAAGCGCTCGTTTGGTGGTGGCATATTGGCAATGGTTGGTCGCACTGGATTACCGCACCATTCGCCACGTTTAAACACATCAGGGAAACCCTGCATCACCCGGCGCGCTATGCGAGCAACAATGCGATTGGTGGTACCAGCCACTGAATTCTGTTCGTGGATAACAACCGGAATTCCCTTAAGACGCGCCGCAACGGCTCCTGGACCAGAGGCAAATCCCCCCATCCCCAAAACTACTTGCGGCTGATATTCACTTAACACCGACAGTGACTGACGAATTGACCGCCAAAGCAGCAGCGGTGCTTTTAACAATGGGATTAGACCGCGACCGCGGATACCTTCAATATCTAGATAGTTGAGCTCAAACCCATTGGATGGCACCAATTCCGCTTCGATACCAGCTCTAGTTCCCAGCCAAGAAACGCTGACATCGGCCGCGCGCAACTCTTCAGCGACAGCTAAGGCAGGAAACACATGGCCGCCGGTTCCACCGGCCATAATCAATACTTTACAGGGCATCTCAGCTACCACGGCTCACCCTCCTGATAACCTGCGTATCTGCATGCATCTCATGACTGATACGCAACATCATGCCGACCATGCCGCAGGTGACCAATAGACTGCTGCCGCCATAGCTTACAAATGGCAGGGTCAGCCCTTTGGTCGGCAATAGCCCTGCATTGACGCCAAGATTGATAAAGGTTTGACCGCTGATCAAAAGACCAAAGCCAATCAGCAAGAACGCGCCATACCAATACTCCTGGGCAACGGCTTTCTTGCCGAGATGAAAAATTCTTATGACTAACAAGCTGTACAAACCCAGCAGACAGAGCACGCCGAAAAAGCCAAATTCTTCAGCAAAGATGGCAAACACAAAATCTGTGTGGGCCTCTGGCAGATAGAGCATCTTCTGCACCGATTGACCCAGTCCAACCCCAAACCATTCACCGCGCCCAAAGGCGATTAATGACTGGGTTAACTGGTAACCCGAATCAAAGCGATGGGACCAGGGATCCATAAAGGTAGTTAGACGCGCCACTCGATAGGGAGCCGCCTCAGCAAAGATATACACCAGCGCCAGACCCAATAACATCAGCATAAAGTAGTGCCAAAGTTTTGTTCCGGTCAAAAACAGCATCACCATAAAGGTAGCAGCCAAGACCACGGTTGAACCGAAGTCGGGTTCCATTAATAGCAACAACAGCGGTATCAACAATACACCCAGCGGCTTAGCCCAATCTCGCCAGTCGTCGCCAAAATTCTCGCGACGCTTATCAAAATAGCTAGCAAGGAAAACCACGGTGGCGACTTTGGCCAGTTCGGAAACCTGCAATGTCATGCCGCCCAGTGATAACCAGCGACGGCTGCCATTCACTTCACGGCCGATACCGGGCACCAGTACCAATAGCAGCAGCAGAATGGCCAGCAACATCCACAGTCGACTGTACTCAGACCAGAGAGTCGGCGACATTAAAAAGGTAAAGCCCATGGCACAGCCGGCAATAACCAGATAGATCAAATGGCGCTTTAAAAAGAAAAACTCATTGCCGTAATTGTGCTCGGCATAACTAAAGGATGCCGAGGCAACCATTACCAGCCCTATAGATAACAACGCCAGCACAGTGACCAGTAAAGGCATATCTATATGCCATACCGGTCGCGTGATCGCGGAATAATTAAATGGCATGCTTATATTCATGCTGCCACCGCCTTTACTGCGCGCTGAAAACAGCGGCCGCGCTCGGCAAAACCCGAGAACATATCAAAACTGGCGCAGGCGGGTGAGAGCAGAATAATATCGCCTGACTCAGCGACGGCAGCGGCTTTTGATAATGCATTTTGCAGTGATTCAAACTGCTGTATATCTGAACTTCCCTCGAGTGCCTTGGCTATCTGCGAGGCATCCTCGCCAAACAGGGCTGTCAGTTTTACAAATTGTTTAACGGGTTTTTGTAACTGCGCAAAATTCTGCTCTTTGCCCTGCCCGCCAGCAATTAATATCAGGTTTTTCCGCGCGCTGTCACCAAAGCCATTTAATGCCGCAATCGTGGCGCCAATATTGGTGCCTTTGGAATCATCGATATACATCACGTTGTTAATGGTGGCGACATGCTCACAGCGGTGCGGCAAGCCTTTGTAGGTTTTCAGGGTTTCGAGCATGGCGGCCATATCGAGTCCAGCGGCCTGACCTAGCGCTAGAGCGGCCAGAGCATTTGCTGTGTTATGGGTGCCTTTAATCGCCACATCGGCAGCCGGCATCAACGTCTTCAAGCCACAGGCCAACCAATGCTGACCCTGGTCTTCGATCAGTCCAAAGCTACCTAAATCAGGTCTATTTAAACCAAAGCTGCTCTGCTTAACACTGGTCGATAACAGCGGATTGGTCAGAGGATCCTGACGATTATTGATGACTGTGCTGGCGCCGAGAAAAATACGGTGCTTGGCGGCATGATATTGCTGAAGGCCGGCGTAGCGATCCATATGGTCTGGACTAATATTGAGCAGCCCGGCAATCGCGCCGCGGGTATCAGTGACTAATTCAAGCTGAAAGCTCGACAGTTCAATAACGTAAAGTTGATGGCGCTCATCGAGAATATCGAGCATTGGCGTACCCAAATTACCGCCAACACCGACACTTAAACCGCTAGCTTCAGCCATCTTGCCCAGCAATGTGGTGACTGTGCTCTTGCCATTGGACCCGGTAATCACAACAACCGGTGCCGCTGCCTGTTCAAGAAATAACTCAACATCACCGATCAGTTTGACGCCGCGCTCACGGGCGGCAACCAGTGCTGGCTCTTGGAGTGAAACGCCGGGGCTGACGATAACGCGATCAAAGCCGAGCAGAAGATCTTCGGTAAAAGGGCCCAACACCATCGGTACATCTGGATATTGCTCGCGCACTTCTGATAGTCGCGGTGGTTCCATGCGACTGTCTGCAAAGACAAAAGACTTTCCGACTGACGACAAAAATCGCGCCGCAGACAGACCGGTGGCACCCATGCCAACGATAGCTGTATTGCGATTAGTTGCGATTAAATCTGTCATCATTCTTTATTGTCTCTTTTTATCTCAGCCCTTTTATTAGGGCTGTTTTATCTAAGTTTTAAGGTGGCTAGTCCAACCAGAACCAGCACAACGGTAATAATCCAAAAGCGCACAATGACTCGTGGTTCCGGCCAACCTTTTAATTCATAGTGGTGGTGCAGTGGTGCCATACGGAAAATACGCTTGCCAGTAAGCTTGAATGAAGCCACCTGCAAGATTACTGAAACCGTTTCAATAACAAATACGCCACCCATCACAGCCAGTACAATTTCCTGGCGAATAATCACGGCAATCACACCCAGCGCAGCACCTAGTGCCAGCGAGCCGACATCGCCCATAAAGACCATCGCCGGGTAAGTGTTAAACCACAGAAACCCAAGGCCGGCGCCACAGAGCGCGGCGCTAAAAATAAGTAGTTCGCCAGCACCGCTGATATAGGGAATATGCAGGTATGAGGCAAACTGAAAGTTACCGGTCAAATAGGCCATCAGACCCAGTGCACCACCCACCAAAACGGTTGGCAGAATCGCCAGACCATCGAGGCCATCGGTAAGATTTACCGCATTGCTGGTGCCGACAATAACGAAGTAGGTAAAGAGGATATAAAACGGCCCTAAGTTGAGGGCAACATTTTTAAAGAACGGCACAATTAACTCAAGTTCTGCCGGCGATGCGGCATTGGCAAACAAGAAAACTGCCGCTGCGAGACCACAGATTGACTGCCAGAAATACTTCCAGCGCGCGGGAAGACCCCGTGGGTTTTTGTGCACAACCTTGCGGTAATCATCCACCCAGCCAATCAGACCAAAGCTGCCAGTGACACCAAGCACTACCCAGATATAGACATTTTCAAGATTTGCCCAGAGCAATGTGCTGATAAATATTGCCACCAAAATAAGCGCCCCACCCATGGTTGGGGTGCCCGCTTTACTGAGGTGACTCTGCGGGCCGTCGCTGCGTATTGCCTGACCCATCTGTAAATCATTGAGCAGTCGGATAACTCGAGGCCCAAGCACCCAACAGATAGTCAGTGCTGTAATCACTGAAAAAATACCCCGCAAGGTGAGGTATTTAACCACCGAAAAGGGGCTGTAAAATTGACTTAAATAATCAGCAAGCCATAACAACATTAGGAATTCTCCGCCAATAACATATCCACTACCAAATCCATTTGAGAACTGCGCGATCCCTTAATCAAAATAGTCAGGTCGCTGCTTTTACCCTCTTCTAGAAGGGCTAATTTCAATAAGTCTAAATCTTCAAAATGCTGGCCATTAAAAGCCGAACTGGCAAATGCACTTAAATTTCCCAGCGTATAGAGCGCATCAATTCCGGACTTCACCGCGTATTCACCAACCTGCTGGTGAAGCTGCTCTTCATCAGCGCCTAGCTCAGCCATATTGCCAAGTACCATTACTTTGCGACCGGCACTGCTGGCGAGTACATTTATGGCTGCGCGCACTGAGGAGGGGCTTGCGTTGTAGCTGTCGTCGATAATGACGCCACCGCTCGGCAGAGTTTTTATCTCTAGGCGACGGGCAGGTGATGCGGCCATTTCCAGTCCAGCTGCTATCTGTTCGAGATTGGCGCCGGCGGCAGCAGCACAGGCTGCTGCGGCTAGGGCATTGCTCACAGAATGATGACCGGGAATAGAGAGGGTGATCATTTGAGTGCCCACGGCTTCTTTAGTGCTCAGGGCTGTTTGAGTGCCCACGGCGACCTTTAAATCAAAGCGACAACAGCCATTATCTAAAATCTCTATATTGGCGGCGCTGATATCTGCCGCTGAATTATTCACAGAGAAGGTTATGCATTCTCTATTGCCAATCAGATCACGCCATTGATCAGCCCAAGATTGATCGATATTTAGCACAGCAATGCCTGACTCTTGAAGCCCGCTGTAAATTTCGCCTTTCGCGGCAGCGATACCTTCAATACTGCCAAAGCCTTCAATATGAGCGAGCTGAACATTGTTGATCAGGGCAATATGCGGCTGGGCAATCTCACAGAGATAGCCAATCTCACCACCGCCACTGGCGCCCATTTCAATCACTGCAAAGTCGGCATCGTTTTCCATCGACAGCAGAGTTAGGGGTACACCAATATGGTTGTTGAAATTACCCTTGGTGAAATGCACAGAACCAAGCTGGCCCAAAATTGAAGCAATTAATTCTTTAACCGAGGTCTTGCCAGTGCTACCTGTTACCGCAACCACAGTGCCGGTAAACTTTTCCCGCTGCAGCTGCGCCAACTGACCCAGTGCTACGGTGGTATCTTCAACCACCCACTGAGCTAGCGGCAATTGTTTGTCGACTTTGGATACCACTAGTCCGCTGGCTTTATCGGCGACCTGATAGAGATAATCATGGGCATCAAGGCGCTCACCAATCAGAGCAACAAACAGGTCGCCATGCTCAGTTTTGCGGCTATCAATGGAGACAGAGTCGAACTCTGTTCCTAGATTAGAAGCTAGATTAGGTTCCGGATTAAATAGTGTGCCGCCAAAGCGAACCGCTGCATCCGTAAGGCGTAAACTGGCGATCATTGATCACCTCCTTCGCGAGAACGCAAAGCAAGCCTGGCTTCGCCCTGATCACTAAACGGCAGTCGCTCGGCACCGAGAATTTGATAATCCTCGTGGCCTTTGCCGGCAATCAAAATCACATCATCGGGCTGAGCATCGGTAATAGCAGTGCGGATAGCATCCCTGCGATCCACAACCGCAGATACATCACGGGTGATGCCCAGAAGAACCTGGTCAATAATTTTTTCTGGCGACTCGCTGCGCGGATTGTCGCTGGTGACAATAATATTGTCGGCTCGATGGTCAGCGACTTTACCCATTTCGGCACGCTTACCAATATCGCGATCGCCACCGCAGCCAAACACCACCCAGAGCTTGCCCTGACAGTGACGGCGCAGCGCTTGCAACGCTTTTTCCAGCGCATCTGGCGTGTGCGCGTAATCAATCACGACTGCAGGGCGGGCACTGGCATCCACTAATTCCATACGTCCATCCACTGCGGTCAAGGCAGTCGCGGCCTGAAGAATTTTATCCAGCGCAAAACCCTGCACGCCGGCAGCACCAATAACCGCTAACAGGTTGGCGAGATTAAACTTACCCAATAGGGATGACTTGAGTCGCCCCTTTCCCCAGGGAGTGACAATCTCTGCATCTATCCCTGAGGCGTTAATTAAAATACGATCGCAATGAATATCAGCACTGTGATTTTCAACGCTGTAGCTGATGCCATTAACCAATGGATCAAGATTTGCCAGTATTAGACGACCCACATTGTCATCCAGATTGATCACTGCATGTTTAAGGCCGGCCATCGCAAATAGTCGCGCTTTGGCAGCGGCATAGCTGTTTAAATCACAGTGATAATCGAGATGATCGCGGGTCAAATTGGTAAACACGGCGGTGTCAATTTGCAATCCTGCCACTCGTCGCTGAACAAGGCTGTGGGAGGAGACTTCAATAGCAATACGCTTGGCGCCGGCATCACGCATCTCTGCAAGAATTCTCTGTACAGAAATTGCGTCAGGTGTAGTTAATCCTGAAGCTGTTGGCTGGTTGCCGCTTAACCCATAACCCAGAGTGCCAATGAACCCGGTCGGCTCATCAAGAAGCGTAAATAGCTGTGCCAACAGCTGTGAGCAAGTGGTCTTACCATTGGTTCCGGTAATCGCTGTCACCGGCATCTGATGCGACGGCTGACCATAAAACACACCGGCAATATCTGAGATATATTCGCTCAACTTAGGCACGGTGATAACTGGCACAGCAGCTTCAGGGGCAACTACACCCTGCTCCAGTAAAATAGCCACAGCACCTTTTTCTATCGCCTGATCAATATATTCTGTTCCATCTGTCTGCGTACCTTTTACCGCGATAAACAGATCGCCAGTACTGACTAGGCGACTATCAAGCGCTATGCCGGTAATGCTGATTAGCGGACAATTACTGGTATCAGTAAATTCGCCGAGAAGATCCGCAACGTTGGTCGCAGGCGTTTGTGATAGAGCCATCATGGATTCCCTCGCTTCGCCATCATTGCTTTTAAACTGGCGATATTGCGATTTACATCCATATTGTCTGGGGTTACTTGCAGTAGGCGCAACGCAGTGCCTGTCACTTCAGAAAATACCGGTGCTGCTACCAGACCACCGTAATAATCACCCTCTCCAGGCTCATCAATTACAACAACGGTGACTAAACGAGGATTGTCTACCGGAGAGAGGCCGGCAAAGATTGACATATAACGGTGATCATCATAACCACCGCCAGCCTTAACCTTGTGCACGGTACCCGTCTTGCCGCCCACTGAGTAACCATCAATCATTGCGCGCTTGCCAGTGCCTTTAGCACCCACTGCCGTTTCCAGCATTGCGCGAATACTTTGCACCAATTGCGGATCGACCACCTGTACAGTTTCCGGCGCTGTTTCTATTGCCGTCATGCTGACTTCACGGCGGAGGCCATTATTTGCCAAAATAGAATAGGCTCTAGCCAGCTGTAAGGAAGAAGCACTCAAACCATGTCCAAAGGCAAACGTCGCCTGAGTAACCGGATCCCATTTTCGATGGGCGGGAAGATTTCCCGCAGTCTCGGAAGGGAAACCACTGCCAATTCCTTCACCAAAGCCCATGCGCTCAAACAGCTCGCGAGTTGAATTCGGGTTTAGCGCCAACGCTATCTTGGTCGTGCCGACCTGGCTTGATTTGGTGAGGATACCGGCCATATCCAGCTGACCATAATCGCGATGATCAACAAATGTTTTATAAGCAACTTTTAGATAACCAGGACTGGTATCAATAACCGTCTCGGGTTCGAATTGACCGCTCTCAAGGGCCGCCAACATGGTAAAGGGCTTAACCGTGGAGCCCGGCTCCATAAGATCGGTCACCGCTCGATTGCGAATAGATTCAGGGCGCAGATCAGAGCGATCATTTGGGTTGAACGACGGCTGATTAGCCATCGCCAATACCTCTCCGGTCAGCGCATCGAGCACCACTACCGAGCCGGATTTTGCCTGATGTTTTTGCACCGAAGTCTTTAGAGCACGATACGCTGCATACTGCACACGCAGATCTATGCTCAATTTTAAACTGTTGCCGGGACTGGCGGGTTTAATCAGCGCGATATCTTTAATGACTCGGCCAGCAAGATCCTTAATGACTTTTTTAGAACCCGACTCGCCGGTTAAAAACGCATTGTAGGCAAGCTCCATTCCCTCTTGACCATCATCGTTGATATCCGTGAAGCCCACTAGCTGCGCGGTCACCTCAGCGGCCGGATAGAAGCGCTTGTATTCCTGCTGTCCAGAAACACCCGGGATTCTGAGATCCAAAATACGCTCAGCTTCAGGGCTTGGTATCTGGCGCGCCAGATACATAAATGACTTGTTGCGATAACGATTTAAGCGACTCTGTAACTGCGCAAGCGGAACATCAAGAGCAACCGCGAGCCTCTCTACATCTGCCGCAGAAGCGCTCTTTTGAATATTTTTTGGATTGGCAATTAACGTGGTGACTGGAATACTGATCGCCAGTGGCTCGCCATTTCTGTCGGTGATTAAACCGCGATGGGCAGGAATATCTTCTTTGCGAATTGAACGAGCATCGCCCTGATCTTGCAAAAAGTCGCGGCCGCGCTCTTCACTGGGCATGATTTGTAATTGAGCAATTTTGACCGCAATCAACACCGGCAGTAACGCTAGGATCAACATTACAAAGTAGTAACGCCAGCGCGGAATAACATGTTTTACCGTTTTATTGGCCACTGTTATTGCTTCACCATCATAATTTCTTGGGGCTGCGGACCGTGCATACTCAGACTGTCCTTAGCCATAGTTTCTATCCGCTGAAGTGATCCCCAGGCGCTCTGCTCAAGTAAATATTTACCGTAAGCCACCTGCAGCTGATTCTTCTCCCGCTCAAGAGCAGTCAACTGGTCATACTTCTGTCTACATACATGGCTGACAAAGG
>TARA_B110000879_G_scaffold161229_1_pt1 | contig 11362 bp, 19 predicted proteins | sample TARA_B110000879 | Tara Oceans TARA_B110000879 (sample SAMEA4398094) | marine metagenome | biome: Polar Biome; feature: [SRF] surface water layer (ENVO:00010504); material: water (ENVO:00002006), including particulate matter (ENVO:01000060) such as... | depth 5 m
GAATCAGTTTGAGCCAAATCTTGCTGACTTAACTCTCTTAGCATAAATGTAAATCTTTTTATTTCTCTTAGGTAAAAAGCAATTTCCTCATTTGAGAGTGCAACTTTTTTAAGTTCTAATTCAGTTCCTAAAGATTTTATTCTAGCTTTTAAATAATTTTTTTGACTTGAAAAATCAATTAAAGGTTCTAAAACCTTAACATCCTCTATTTTTAATTTCTTAGATATAAACCCAAATTCTTGCCATCTTAGAAATTGTCGTCTTGAAGTATTAGTAAAATCAGAAAGCAATATCCTTTTGTTTTCATCATCTACAAGCACCTCTACAACATTACCCGTTTCGGTATCTACAAAATCTAATGAATATGTGTTTTTAATTCGTTTATCCACTAAAGGAACTACCTTATAGCCTAATTTAATTAAATCTTCAATAGCTTTTTTTTCTTGTTTTTCTAAGTCATTAAGACCCGATGCTTTTTCGTCAAAGAACTTTTCAAAGTTAAATTTTTCTTCACCTTTAAGTGCATTACTATTACCCCACATACTTAAAGCTACATCGTAATACGGAGGTGTCTTAGCACCCGAACCTATACGCCAATATGCACTATCATTTCTTTTAATTACTTTAACTTTTCCATATCTAAGGGTATAGATTCTATCATCTTCATTTATTCTAAAATCTAACTCCCTTCCGTATCGTCTAGTGCTTGGATTTTTTAATATATATTGTTTATATAGTTCATTAAAGCTAGTAAATACTTGAGGTTCTTCCCCTCTATCTGTAACGCTTATTTTTCTTACAACATCTCCAATCGGACTAAACACATCTTTAGCGATGTTTATTAATCTATCTGAATATAACAAGTCGCCTTTATATTTTATAATAACATCAGACATAAACTTAGATTGCATTAAAGTATATTCGGGCTTGTATCTTTTCCAAACAGTACCATCATTGTCAGTCATTGAACCTCCATTGATAAAACTTAATAGTTCGGCTTCCGAAATCCTACTACCACCCCAATATTTATCTAAAGCATATAATTCCAAATAATATTCATCAACTGATTTTTCTGCTTTACTTATTAATCCTTTAGTTGAGCCTTCTTTTACTTCAACGTATTGTCCTATTAGTTTTTTTAAATCAGCGTTAGTTACTTCCGTTTTTACCATCCCACCACTTGCGAATGATGTAGCATCAAGAGAACCAACTAAGGCATCCACCTCATCGTGTAAACTTACCGCACCACCTTTTTCGTATTTAGAAGTGTTGTCTGTTCCGCATTTATGACAAACGTACATATCATTCCCACCATCTTTTCTATCCCAAGACCAACTACAAGAACCACATTCAATAGTGCCACCTTTTTCAAATTTTGAATCAATCCTACTTGTTGGACTTTTTAAATTTCTTATAACAGAATTTTTAAATTTTGTATAATCCGTATAGTTCTTGGTTCTGTATCCTTTAGATAAGTCCCCCTCATCTTCCTTTTTAGGAATTGTGGATATTTCGTAACTCCCATCTTTAAGTTTTCTTGCAGTATGGTATCTTGATAAAGCAAATCTTTGACCATCTTCTATTTTTTCAAGTATTGCATTAATCTTTTTTATCTCTCCACCATTAGCATACACATCTCCAAAGCCATAAGTAGATTGTAAATCAGCCATTGCTTCATTTGGGTCTGTAACTATTGCAGTTGTAACTCCACCCATAGCATAAGCTAAATCTTTACCGCACATTGTTTTACCTCCATACTCGTATTCGGCATTGCAATCAAATTTTAAATCATTTGGCACTTCACCTCCATCAGCAAAAGACACTCCACCACCGCTTTCGTTTATTGATGAAAGTATTTGTCGATTAGTAAGCATCTTTCCGTTAAAACTACGCTTCTTATTATCGCTAACTGCATTTCTAGTAATAACAACTTCTCCACCCTCCATTTCAAGTGGTTGACCCGTAGATTGATTTAATGCTTTTATTCCACCTTCACTATGTCTTTTACCAACTAGCATACCTCCCGCATCTCCCGAAGCGTGAACAATCTTATTTTTTATTTTTCCATCGGGGTTAAAATCTGTTTGACCACCTTTTTCAAAATTACCTCTTTCTACCTTTTTAGTTGGATAGCCAATTTCAGAATAGGCTCTATTTCTTGGAAGTTTAAAACCACCTTCTTCAATAATTGTATAATCACTACTGCTACCATCAATAATCATATACCCATCTACCTTTTGTTTTATTTCATTAAGAGCAACTTTACCTTTTCCAAAAAAATCATCAATAACTTCAAGAGGAACAAACCTACCCGATTTACCATATCTTTCTAATGCTCTTTTAACGATTTTATCTTTAGGTACATTGTCTATATAAACAACAAATATTTTATAACCAAGTTTTTTTAATAAAGCAATCAATGGAAGATATGATTTTGTACTGTTCATTGTTCCATCGTAAATTACATCAGTCTTACAAGGCATCCCTATTGTTTTGTCTGAAAGCAATGTATTTACTATGTCTTTTGTTTCAATGTGTGTTTGAGATGCGTTCCACCCTTCGTATTCGGGCAACTTAGAACGAACTTCATCTGCATCTATTCTTAATAGTTCTTCTGATAACAAATAAGGTGCGTATTTTCTTAAAAAAGTTGATTTACCACTTGCGGGAGAACCCCCCATTAAAATAGCTATTGGCTCATCACTTTCAATACAAACTAATTTATCTTTAAATTCTTGTAATATCTCTCTGTGTAATTTTTGTCTTGTAGGACTATATCTTTGAGTAGATTTATTAAAGTGCATTGACTTTGTTTGTGGCAATGAATTTACATAGTCTGTTAGAACTTTTATTGATTCTAAGTCTATCTTTCTATTTCCTTTTGAATCAAACAATCTATCTTGCATCTCCTTACTCATTGAAGTTTCAGTTAATCCACCTTCTTTATAGTATTCAGACCAATTAATTTCTTCTATATTATCGCCTTTAGCCATATTTATTTGTATTTGACCACCATTAGAGTATTCTTCATAAGGATGTTCTCCGTTTAAAATTTGCCAATAGTCATTATTAGCACTATCAATCCAATCTTTTTTAACGGAAACTCCTCCATCATCGTGAATATTGTTTCCGTTCTTTTCAACAGTATATAACCAATATTTTTTCGAGCCTTCAATAAGCCATTTCCAATTATTTCCATCAACATTTATGCTACTTGAATAATAACCTCTACCATCTTTTTTAAATTTCAACTTTAATTCCGAAAACTTTTTTCTACGTTCTTCTAAGCTACCCGTAAGAAGTGGCACTTCTCCCCCCATTTCCATCTTTAGTTCTTTAGCATCTACTTTACTTGCTTTCCCACCCATAACCGAAGAATAAACACGAGCCATAGCCCATTGTTCTTTTGATGTTACAGTTGGTCTTACGGATTGAGGATTGGTTTTATAAGCACCAATTCCTTTGTTATATATTTGTTGAAGTCCTTTTTTAGAAACACCCGTTTCTTTAGACACATCACTAAGACTGTGTGAAGCATCTTTTTTATGATTATATTTCTTATTGAATTTTTCTTTCCAAGTAGCCATAATTCTAGTATAGTCAATTCACAAATATAGGCATTTAATTGGAATATTAAAATTTATCTCTAAGAATAATATTTAGTAATTCAATGCGGGGTTTAAGGTTTTAACAAACAATACACTTTCATTGTTTTCTTTGTCATTGTTTAACAATGAAAAAGCATCTAACCAATCTTGTGCTTCGTCAAAGTCCATACCCTTGGTTTTAAGTAGTATATCTATACTTACCCAATAGTCATAAATAACTTTTTTAGGGATGGTATCACTAACCCCAATAATAGCGTTTTCAAAACCACTAGCTATAATGATACTTTCATTCGACCCAACTAAATTTCTGTCATAAAGTTGCTTTAGTATTTCGTGCTTATTATTTATGGTTTTTACTTCATTTATTTTTTTTCTCATTTTGTTGCTTTTAGCCCTTTTAAGCAATATCTACAAAAGGTATGGGTATTTTTATTATTTTTGTTTTAATTATTATATAAATATACAATTATGGAAGGTATCTTAGATATTAAAAGTACTCAATTTTTAGGCGGAGTAAATGTGCATAACGTAATCACTATTGGTCTTTTAGGTCTTTTAGTTTACAAAGCATACAAGTAAAAAATATTCTCTTTTAAATAAGAGGTTTTTTTATTTTTTTTGAATTTAGCCACCTTACTTACAAGTGTGGTTAGATTTTTTTTGTCTTATATCTACGTTATTTAGCTAGTAAATATCCACCAACAAAACCAACTCCCGCCCAAAAAGAATTTTTTTTATAGAATGGTTGATATATAGTTATAATTACATTCTGCATCTGTATAGTTTCTGTATATGGGTTCTTATTAATCAATAATACTTCGGGATTAGACTTTCCAAATAGATTAACTTTTTTATCAGCTATATAAATTGAAAAGTCATTTTTCACCCTCAAACTATCAATTCCCACACCAAAATCACTAGAATAACCACTTATTGAATACCAACCCTTTGGCTCTTGGTAATCAAAATAGTTTCTGTACTGTATTGGACTACTAGAAGATGAATCGACAACCACTCTGTTGTAGGGTATAAAAACTGTATCTATTTTGGTGCTAGTAACAACACTCACTTTAGACTTAATTCTCTTTAAGCCATCTATTTCAATCAACCCATTATCAATAGCTTGTTTTTGTGTAAGAATTATTTGGCTTTGTGAGTTTATTTTATCCCCATTTTTTTTAATTTCTGTTTTAAATCTTTGGTTTTCTATGTCAAGATTTGATATGTTTCTTAAAAGGTTTTTATTTTGAACATCCTTTTCACACGAATCAAGCATAGATATAACCAAAAACAATAATGTAACTAATAATAAAATGCGATATACTTTTTTCATCAATACTTCTTTACTCATTAAATTTCCTTTTTCTCATTGTTTTTAATAAACTTAGTCAAAGACTTTAATAAAGTATCTGCTGAAAATAGCATCATAGTGGCAAATACAAGCAATACTACAAATATCCATAGCTTGTGATTCTCTACTTTAAATAGATAATAAAATGAAGCTACATAGCTTACGATTGCGATTAGAGTTGTTTTAAACTCTTTAATGTTTTTTAGTTTTTCCATTAAGACATAAATTTTAAAATTATTGTTCCGTTATAACCCTCTAGCATTGTGTCTATGTGGTAATGTTTCTTAAATATACTTTGAATTATCTTATTTGATTGATTCGGATTTTTTAAAGTATTTGATAAAATTATATGTTTTGGGTTTAACCTAATAATTCTTGATATAAACAAATCCCAATTATCAAATGATTGGTTAGTATCTAAATGAATCAAATCATACTCTTGTATGTTTATCTTTTCTAATTCATTGTTAATGTAGGTACAGTTATCATAATCTCCAAATTCTTTAAAATGTTTATCATCAATAGAATTAAGGCATACTTTTCCTTTAAGGTACTTTATGTAGTTAGCTATAAACCCCTCATCTGAAATATTTAGAAAAACAGATTTAATTCTATGTGAATTAATTAATCTTTGAATTTCTATAAGTTGATTAAATAAATCTCCTTTATTCTTTTTTGTATAATCTAATATTTTATCTATCTCAATCATAATAATAATTTAATCTAGGCATTAAGCAAAGTTAAAAAAAAATAAACCGATATTATCTCATATCGGCTTGAAAGCAACTGTTACTACAATAACCCTCTTTTTCTGTTGGATTACCACATAAGCTACATTCATTTTCTAAAGCATCTTCAATAAATGGATTTCCTATATCTAAATAACTCATATCTTAATTTTCTATTATTTCTCCCGTTTCTTGATTTATATAAACGAGTTCTGTTTGTTTTACTACATTTTTTTCTAACATCTCAACTCTATCTATGATAGCAGATGTTGAATACCTTTTAACACCATCTTTACTAGTGTATTGCTTACTTGATAAGGTATATCCAATTCTAATCTTATCTGTTTTTTCAGCACCCATAGTTTGGAGTGCTTCTATTGTTTGACTAAAGCCGATAAAACATATTGAATAAAATCTCTCTGCTTTTTTCTTTCTAATAACTAATTCTACCACTTTTGGGTTAGAATAGTTTAAATCAAATATTTTTGCATCTATTGTCATAAAGAATAATTGTTGTTAGCTAAAATAATAAAATTAAATCATATTGTGGTCAATGGTTAGTAAAAACTTATTAAAAGATTCTTCACTAAAAGAGTTTAACCACTTCTGAACCACATAGTTTCTTGCTGAATTTCTTATAACAGAGTCTTTCTTTTCTTTAGCATTATTATAATTCTTGTTACTGCTCTGTATCACATCAGCATAGGTAGATTTGCGAATTTCCTTTACACTCTCCTTTTTTCCATACTCCATAGCTTCTTCAACTAAAGACTTAGAAAAAACCAATAATGAATTTCGTTTAATAAAATCATAAGTTACACCTCCATAATCATAAAACCTTTTATCTTCCCGATTAGAGAACATTGATTCTAAACTTGTTTTAGTGATTTCAACTTTTTCATTAAGTGTAGGTTCTTTCGGTTGATTTTCAATTTTACTTACTTTATCCCTAATAGCATATATTACTTTTCCACGATATACTTTATAAGCATTTAATATTTTTGAAATATAAAGTGGAGTAAAATTTTGATAATGTTCGGCTTCTACCTCTAAATCTCCTTTGATAGATAAATCTATTGCTTGTTTTATATCAACAAGATTTAATTCATTAAAATTTTCACGAATAAAATTTAGATTAACAAAAAGTTCTTCTTGTGAAAGTTCTTCTTTGATACCTATGTAATACCTCCATTTACCAACTAAGTCTATCAATGGTTTTAATTCATCATTAGATGTAAAATCACGTATCTTTTTTAAACCCCTATATGCTTCATAGATTTTTATTTTATTATCGCTAAAATCACTCTTTATTAAACCAATCGACTTGCTTTGCTTTGTCAACTGCTGATTGTGTTTTTGTAAACCTTTCATTGGATTTCTTTTTATTGATTATTTCATTAAGATAGCTTTCCATTTTTGGACTAAATAAAGTTTGCGGTCTTAGATAGTCTGACATATCTGTATTAAGCCATTTTGAAGTTTTAATATCAATGACTTTTTTAAAGTCTTTTTCATTATAGCCATCCTTTACCCTAGCATTAATAAACACTACTGTTTGCTTGTTTTTTGTTGTAAACTTTTTACTTGTTTTTTCATTAAGATAATCAATAACTATTTTAATTAAATCATTGTTTGATTTTATTGTTTTTTTATTGATTGATTTCAATGGTTTTTCAATGATTTTTTCATTAACTAATTTAACTGTGTTTTCATCAACTACTTTCATTGTTTTTTCATTGATTGACTTCAATGATTTTTCATTGTTTTTTTCAATGTTTACATTTTTATTCCTAACAACCTTTATAATTAAATTACTATTTGTTAATTCAATACAAACACCATTGTTTTTTGCATTAAAAAACTTCAATCCAAAACGTAATATCCTATAAAAAGTATGCTTATTGTAATTGAATGTACTTTTAAGTTTTTTCAATTGAATAACGGATGTATTTCCATCATCAATTTGACCTAAAACATATATCCAAAACAATTGATACTCTATTGGTTTTTTATAAAGGTGGTTAAGAAATTTTATTAGCATAAAGTCTATTCTACAATATCATCTATTTTAACACCTAAAGCATTAGATAATATCTTTGCGGTATTGGTATGAAAGTTAGTTAGTTTTCCATTAACTATTCTATTGATTCTATCTTTACCAATCTCATTGCCATTTGATTTAATCAATTCATATAAATCTGTTTGTGTTAATCCTCTTTCAATTAGGATTTTTTGAATCTTTGTTACCTCGATTTCAATTTTTGCCATTGTTCTAAATTTAAAATTAAATAAAAGTGCGTTACGCATTGTTTCAGCATAACGCACTAAAGTTTGTTGTTTATTATTAATACTCTTTTTTTGCAAGTTGAAAGAATTTTATTGATGATGTGTACTTTCTAATATCATCAGCCATTTCAGATTCTTTATCCCAACCAATCCAATCTCCATCGGGAGTTGCTTTAACGAAAATACAGTTACCAAGTATTTGGTGTGTGTTACCATCATTGTTTTTAATTTCGATTCCTCTTGACCATTGACCAAAAGTTCCTTCCTCATCACATACTAAATGTAATTGGTGGTCATCTTTAAGACGACCTAACCAAACCCTTTCAACCATCTGTGATTTGCAATCTACTAGTTCGTAAATTCGTTCAAGTCCGATATTACCATTTGGAGTTACTTCTTTGAATTGAATTAAATCTAATAACGCTTCATCCATTGTCTTTTTAGGTTGGACATCAACCATAGCTATTTGTGTCATAGTTTCTAGTGTTTAAGTTTCTTTAAGCAAATATACAATTATCTTCAAGAATAAAAAATTGTTTCCATTGATTTATTTGACATTTTTCAATCAATTTAGTTGCACTATTTTTTTAAATAGTTGCACCATTTTTTTATTTAGTTGCACCTCTTTTTTTTAAAGTGTTTTAAATCAATAATTTAAACCCCTATTTAGTTGCACCATTTTTTTAAATAGTTGCACCATTTTTTTATTTAGTTGCACTTGGGTTATTTTTATCCCTATCTTCTTCCTCTAAATCCATAAGTGTTTTAGTAACTGCATAGTTGTATCCAATCAAAAAACTTATATGATTTAAGTCTATCTGTGTTTTTAAACCCTTCCAAGTAAAATCAACATTTGATAAGTTGTTTTTAAGACCATTTTCGACTGTTTTAAACATTAAGTCTTGGTAATCCTTGTATTCTTCTTTTGTTTCTATTGAAATAGAGCCAATGTATTCTTTTGCATCCATAATTAATTTATTTATGATATTTAATGTTTTCTTTTTTGTAAAACTCTTGCATTTCTTTTAAAATTTTATCGCTTACACCATATAGGTTATTCCAATGAACGCATTTTGAAGTAAATTCTAAAAAATTAAATGGCGGTTTTGTTTCTTTATAATATTTATTGTTTTTCCAAAATTCACAATAACCTTTATAACTTCTTTCATTAGATTTTTTGAACTTATAAAAAGATATTATATCAGTAAGTAAATATTGATTATAAAGTTCTTTTAATTTTTCATCTTGCATTTATTTACTTTTTATCGTTATATTTTAATTTTAATATTTTAGATATTAGTTCTTTTCTTTTACTTCCTTGAGGTAGTGTATCAACCTTTTGTTGTAGCTTTTGTATTAGCGTTTTTATTTTCATAATTATTAGATTAAAACCTTAACTTCAATTAAGTAACACTAAAGAGTATTCCCCAATACACATAAATTCTTTATTGTTGTGCCTTCTTTATCCGTTAAGGTTAGTTATTATTTTGGTACTACTGATTCTATTGTTTTATCTAGCCTTTCATTCCTTTCTTCATCAGTTAAGTCTTTCCAATCAAAAGGAATCTTAAACTCTCCTTGCATAAGTTTATCCATTGCACTAAATACAATTCTTTCTTTATATCTAACCTTGTCTGACAAATCTCTATTCTCATTTACAATAGACCCTAAAGTTAAGAATAATTCCATCATTCCAACGATAGTATCAAATTCCATTTTACCTTCATTTAAAGCGTTTTCTATGGTCATATTATTTTGTTATAAAAGTTATCACTTTATCAATCAAAACACTTACGCTTTGATAGATAAGTTTATTTTTTTTAGATTTAAAAGAATACTTTGATTTTAAGTTTTGTAAATCATTAATCAAATCCTTTATCTTTAATGAATCCCCTTTGGTTAATTCTAACTGAATCTTAGCTTCTGCATTTGCTTTTTCTTCTGCTTCTTTTCTCTGTATGTCTTGAGTTTTTAATCTTTCAGATTCGATTAACTCATCTTTTTTTCTGTTTTCAGCAACTAACTTTTCATTTTCTTTTTGAATACGTATAGTTTCTAATCTTTCGTTTTCCAAAACCTCTTGTCTTGCTTGTTCAGTTTTACGCTCCGATTCAATAAAAGCATTATGTTTTCTTTTTTGAACATCTAAATAAGATTCCCAAACTTCTTCATCCATTGTAGCTAAATCTAATTCAGCACACAAAGGATTAAACTCAACAAGCATTTTTACTCTTTTAGTCTGTAAAGCTAAACGCTTATCTCTTTCTATATTTATAAAGTGATTTTCAGCATCATTTAATTTTTGCTCCATTTCTTGATTAACAATAATCTCTTTATTTTTTATTGCATCAATAAATCTACCTCCCGTAAGGAAAAACTGCTTGTTAGCAGTATGCCATTTATTAATTCCTTGGGTTCTGTTTTTTATTATCTTCTTTTTTAATGAGTTGAAAATAGGTATATTTTCCTCACTTAACTCTAAGGTAGATACCTCTTGAAAGTCTTGAATTAAAAATTCTCTTTCTGCTAAAACAGATTTTAAACCTTTTGTTAACTCTGTTGCTTTTGTTACTTCTAATCCAAATTCATTTGTGTCAATCATCTTGTTAATTTTTATTAATTTCTTTAGTAATATTTTCAATCTCTGCTTTATACTGCTTTCTATACAGTAAAGGAATGTCTGCTTGGAGTTTTATTGGAAAATGGAACACTAACTCATAATCTTGATAAATGTACCTTAAAACCTCTGTATTGCTTCTTTCAATTATCTTAGATAAAACTTTATTTAAAACTTCTTCTTCTGCACCCATTACAAACATCATATCTATTTTGGCTTCAAAGTCTACATATCCATCTGACTTCCATTCTAGCAAACCGCCATTAGACTTAACCCGATGCTCAACTAACGCTGAACAACGGAGTAAGTGTTTTCTTTTTTTATAATCCATTATAAATTATTTTTTTTCCAATCCCTTATATCTCTTAAAGCATTTTTGAGGGTTAGTTCATATCCATCTAAAATACTTGTTAGGTTTTCTTGGAATTTTTCATCTACATCTAATTCGATTAGTTTTTGATGACACATTACAACATCTTGTATAACACATTCAGAATTATCTTTGCATATCTTTCTTAATTGTCTTTTTTTATACAACTTCATAGTTAGTTTATTTTAAATATTAATACTTCTTTTTTTAATTTCACTTGACAGAAAAATTATATTCTGTAAATCCTCATAATCTCTAGGAGAAAGACTATCTATATTTCTATCTACATCCCCCATTAAAATTCTCTCTAATTGTTTTCTCACTTCTACCATAATATTCTCATTTTTAGTTCGGGTTTATACATTTTATCCCATTCTGACTTGTTCATCCACTTAGAAGTGT
>TARA_B110000879_G_scaffold30803_1_pt1 | contig 11360 bp, 14 predicted proteins | sample TARA_B110000879 | Tara Oceans TARA_B110000879 (sample SAMEA4398094) | marine metagenome | biome: Polar Biome; feature: [SRF] surface water layer (ENVO:00010504); material: water (ENVO:00002006), including particulate matter (ENVO:01000060) such as... | depth 5 m
CCTTACCTTTACCTTGACGAACTTCAAGAGGCTTTTGAGTAATTGGCTTATCCGGAAAAACACGAATCCAAATTTTACCGCCACGCTTAATGTGACGAGTCATTGCGCGACGCGCAGCTTCAATTTGACGAGCCGTAATGCGACCGCGACCGGTAGCCTTCAAGCCGAACTCACCAAAGCTTACTTTGCTGCCCCGATGAGCCAAGCCACGATTGCGACCTTTCATCATCTTACGAAATTTTGTACGTTTAGGTTGTAGCATTTGCTGAACCCTTACCCTTAATTCTTTTGTCTAATACTTCAGAACTTGACGTTTAGTGCAAACAACTACTTGTTGTTTGCGCCTTTTTTACCTTTAGCTTGCACTTCGACTTCTTCGACGCCGCCGATTACCTCGCCTTTAAAGATCCAAACCTTTACGCCAATAATGCCGTAAGTCGTTGCCGCTTCATAAGCTGAATAATCTATGTCTGCGCGTAGAGTATGCAAAGGAACCCGCCCTTCACGGTACCATTCGGTACGTGCAATCTCTGCACCACCAACACGACCGCTGACCTGAACTTTAATGCCCTGGGCACCTTGGCGCATTGCATTTTGCACAACACGCTTCATCGCGCGTCTGAACATTACACGACGCTCTAGCTGCCCCGCCACGTTCTGCGCAACTAACTTTGCGTCCAGATCGGGCTTGCGGATCTCTTCGATATTAATATGAACCGGAACACCCATCTTGGCGCTCAGTTCTTTCCGCAGCTTATCTACGTCCTCACCCTTCTTACCGATAATGATACCGGGCCGAGCGGTGTGAATAGTAATCCGCGCAGTTTGCGCCGGACGCTCTATAACGATACGGCTAACCGATGCGCTATTGAGCTTTTTTTCTAGAAACTCGCGAACTTCCAAATCGTTAATGAGATGCTCGGCGTAAGCTCCGCCTTCCGCATACCAAATAGAAGTGTGCTGTTTCGTAATGCCTAACCGTATGCCTATTGGGTGTACTTTCTGCCCCATCTGGTCGTCTCCTACTTAGTCTTCGCTATCGCTAACTTTAACGGTGATGTGACAAGAGCGCTTCAGGATGCGATCAGCACGACCCTTAGCCCGTGGACGAAGGCGCTTTAACACTCTACCTTCGTCAACAAAAATGGTAGATATCTTCAACTCGTCGACATCCGCACCTTCGTTATGCTCTGCATTGGCGATAGCAGAGTTCAAAATTTTCTTGACTATGTCGGCAGCCTTCTTGTTGCTGAACTCTAGAATATCCAGAGCTACCTCAACCTCTTTGCCTCGCACCTGGTCAGCAACCAACCGCACTTTTTGTGCCGAGATTTGCGCGCCAGTTAATTTTGCTGAAACTTCCATCATTCTTTACCTTTAACTCAATCCAGAGAATAACTACTAATCTAGCGCTTGGCTTTCTTATCGGCAACGTGCCCGCGATAAGTACGAGTAGCAGCAAACTCACCCAGCTTATGACCAACCATGTCCTCTGTAACGAAGACCGGTACGTGCAGGCGACCGTTGTGAACAGCGATAGTCAGGCTCACCATATCTGGAGAGACCATAGAGCGACGCGACCATGTTTTAATGGGACGCTTATCGTTACTAGCAATCGCAGTCTCGACCTTCTTCATCAAATGAAGATCAATAAATGGACCTTTTTTTAGTGAACGTGGCACAGCACCTTCCTCTTTATCTTGCTATCTAAACTAGCTAAAATCGGGCTCTTAACGAGCGTTACGCTTACGTACGATTAACTTGTTCGTACGCTTGTTCTTGCGTGTCTTATAACCTTTGGTAGGCATACCCCAGGGCGAAACAGGATGACGGCCACCAGAAGTACGACCTTCACCACCACCATGCGGGTGATCAACCGGGTTCATTGCCACACCGCGAACGGTTGGACGAACACCACGCCAGCGCGACGCACCAGCCTTACCTAACTTACGCAAGCTATGCTCACTATTAGACACTTCGCCTAAGGTTGCACGACACTCAGATAAAATCTTCCGCATCTCGCCAGAGCGCAAACGCAATGTCACATACTGACCATCGCGAGCCACCAGCTGAGCAGATGTTCCCGCACTGCGCGCAATCTGGGCACCTTTACCAGGCTTCATCTCAATACAATGAACAACACTACCGACCGGAATATTGCGCAAAGGCAATGTATTTCCCGGCTTTATTGGAGATGCATCACCAGAGATCACTGGGTCGCCAGCTTTCACACCCTTAGGTGCAATTATATAGCGGCGCTCACCGTCAGCGTACAAAACCAACGCAATGTTTGCACTGCGATTGGGATCATATTCAAGACGTTCAATAGACGCCGGAATACCATCTTTATTACGCTTAAAGTCAATGAGACGATAATGCTGCTTGTGACCACCACCAATATGACGAGTAGTGATACGACCGTTATTATTACGACCGCCACTTTTGCTCTTCTTTTCCAGCAAAGGGGCGTAAGGAGCGCCTTTATGTAAATCAGCGTGAACGATGCTGACTACATGACGGCGACCAGGAGATGTCGGTTTTGCTTTTACAATTGCCATTGGTCTTTTACCTCTAACTCCCGATTAATCTACTAACTCAAAGTCAATTTCTTGACCTTGCGCTAAGCGAACGTAAGCTTTTTTCCAGCTTGGCTTAGCAGAAGAACCGTAACGGTTACGCTTTACCTTGCCTTTTACGTTCACAGTCTGAACGCCCTCTACCTTCACTTTAAATAATTTTTCAACAGCCTTCTTAACTTCAAGCTTAGTTGCATCTACAGCAACCTTGAAGACGACCTGACTTTCGCCCATTGCCGCTTTCTCAGAAACGTGAGGGCCTCTCAGAACCGTATACAGTCTTTCTGCATTCATCCTAACATCTCCTCAAACTTCTTTAGGGCCGGAACAGTAATAACGACCTTGTCTGCCCCGATCAAACTAACCGGATTCACTCCCTCTACATCAACAGCATCAACCTTATGCAAGTTGCGCGACGCAAGGTATAAATTCTCGGACAAATCATCAGAAACGAGTAACGCACGCTCAAGACCAAAGCCACCTAACATTTTAATCAACAACTTGGTCTTTGGCTCTTTGAGCGATAGCTCATCAACCACGATCAGACGCTCTTGACGAGCCAATTCCGAGAGGATTGAACGCAGCGCAGCGCGATACATCTTTCTGTTAACTTTTTGTGAGTGATCCTGTGGCTGAGCCGCAAAAGTCACCCCGCCTGAACGCCAGATGGGAGACCTGATGGTACCCGCACGGGCCCGGCCTGTACCTTTTTGACGCCACGGCTTTTTACCACCACCCGATACTGCTGAGCGGTTCTTCTGGGCACGAGTGCCCTGACGCGCGCCAGCCAAGTAGGAGGTAACAACCTGATGAACCAGGTCCTCGTTATATTCTTTAGCAAAAGTTCCGTCGGACACTTCAACAGATCCAGTCGCTTTCTTCTTACCAACTGTAAAGGTTGCCAATTCCATGATTATGCTCCCTTCACTTTCGTTGCTGGACGGACAATAACATCGCCACCAGGTGCACCAGGTATCGCACCCTTTATCAATAGCAGGTTACGAGCCTCATCTACACGAACAACTTCAAGAGTCTGAATAGTCACACGCTCAGCACCCATGTGGCCCGACATTTTCTTACCTTTGAAAACGCGACCCGGAGTCTGACACTGACCAATAGAACCGTTTGAACGGTGAGAGATAGAGTTACCGTGAGTAGCATCCTGCATCTGGAAATTCCAGCGCTTGATACCACCTTGAAACCCTTTACCTTTTGACTGGCCAGTCACATCAACTTTTTGACCAACCTCAAAAGTAGATACAGTTAACTCGGCGCCCACGACAGGAGCCTCATCACCATCTTCTAAACGGAATTCCCACAAACCACGACCAGCCTCAACACTCGCTTTCGCGAATTGACCAGCCTCGGCTTTAGAAACGCGAGAAGCTTTGCGGGCACCAGCTGTTACCTGAAATGCCGAATAACCGTCGCTTTCGCCAGTTTTAACACTAGTAACGCGATTGGGAGAAACTTCAATCACCGTTACCGGGATAGATATACCGTCGTCTGTAAAAACGCGGGTCATGCCGCTTTTACGGCCAACTAAACCAATTGTCATCTTACAACCTCACAGTGTACGGGGCTTAACCCTCTATGGCCGAACTTTCTTTTAAGACCCTTACTTACAAGGGACCTTGGAAAGAACGTTACACGACTCGGGGCTGACCCCGAGCGGGTCTAACTTTAAAAATCTATGTTTTTGACTTCGCTTAAAGGCTAACTAATTAACCCAAGCTAATCTGAACTTCTACACCAGCCGCCAAGTCCAACTTCATCAACGCATCTACCGTCTTTTCTGTTGGCTCAACAATATCTAATAAACGCTTATGAGTGCGGATCTCGTATTGATCACGAGCATCTTTATTCACGTGCGGTGAGATCAACACAGTAAACCGCTCTTTGCGAGTAGGCAGTGGAATTGGACCACGAACCTGCGCACCAGTACGCTTTGCTGTTTCTACGATCTCTTGAGTAGATACGTCGATTAGGCGATGGTCAAAAGCCTTTAAACGAATTCTGATTCGCTGATTCTGCACTGACCATACTCCAATCGTGTTTTAACAGGGGCTCATCGACAATGGCCGAGGCTACCCGAAAAAAGGAAGACGCATTCTATAGACCGACCAAACCTCTGTCAACCGCGATACCCAAATTAATCAGTATCTAAAATGCCATTCCAACAAATAAATAATAAAGCCCTCAAATTGACTTGGCTTATACCTAAAAAGGCCACCCGAAGGCAGCCTTTTTAACGTACTCAGACTCGATATTATTCGATAATCTTAGCAACAACACCCGCACCAACAGTACGACCACCTTCACGAATCGCGAAGCGTAAACCCTCATCCATCGCAATTGGATTGATCAGCGTTACTGTCATCTGTACGTTATCACCAGGCATAACCATTTCAGTGCCTTCAGGTAACTCACAAGCACCTGTGATATCCGTAGTACGGAAGTAGAACTGTGGACGGTATCCCTTAAAGAATGGCGTGTGACGACCACCCTCATCTTTACCCAACACATAAACCTCAGCTTCAAACGTTGTGTGAGGCTTAATTGAACCCGGCTTAGCCAGTACCTGACCACGCTCTACGTCTTCACGCTTAGTTCCACGCAACAGCGCACCAATGTTCTCACCAGCGCGACCTTCGTCAAGCAGCTTGCGGAACATCTCAACACCCGTGCAGGTTGTTGTTTGAGTTTCGCGAATACCGATAATCTCAACTTCGTCGCCAGTATTAACAATACCGCGCTCAACACGACCGGTAACAACCGTACCGCGACCGGAGATAGAAAATACGTCTTCGATTGGCATGATAAAATCACCATCGATCGCGCGCTCTGGCTCAGGGATGTAGGTGTCCAGCGTATCCAACAACTTCTTAACGGCGGTAGTACCCAATTCGTTTTCATCTTCCCCATTCAACGCCATTAGCGCAGAACCAGGAATGATTGGCGTATCGTCACCAGGGAACTCGTAAGTATCGAGCAGCTCACGCAGCTCCATCTCAACCAATTCCAACATTTCATTATATTCTTCAGAACCAGCGCCGCCACAATCTTCAGCCAGCAGGTCAGCTTTATTCAGAAAGACAACAACATAAGGCACGCCAACCTGTCGTGACAACAGAATGTGCTCACGCGTTTGCGGCATGGGGCCGTCAGTTGCGCCACAGACCAGAATAGCTCCGTCCATTTGCGCCGCACCAGTGATCATGTTCTTGACATAATCAGCGTGTCCCGGGCAATCAACGTGAGCGTAGTGACGTGCTGGAGTGTCATACTCTACGTGTGATGTAGCGATCGTGATACCACGTTCCCGCTCTTCAGGCGCATTATCGATATTGGCGAAATCAACCGCCGTACCGCCAGAAGCCTCTGCCGCTACGCGCGTCAATGCCGCTGTTAAAGTTGTTTTACCGTGGTCAACGTGTCCGATAGTACCAACGTTGACGTGTGGTTTGGTGCGTTCAAATTTTTCTTTAGCCACAGCGCTATTCCTCTAATATCTAATCAATTTTTCAGCCGAGAAGTAGGGGAGCTCAAAACCTGAATCTATCGGCTATACCACACCCCTGGCAAAACCATTCCTTGCCGTTGGGCGCGCATGATAAACCTCATGCCGTCAGAGTCAATAGTTTTTAATTCTTTTAGACTAAAAACAGACAGGAAACTTAGCCCATAACCCCCGCGCCTGCCTACAACCTACGCCAGCACCGGTTTTAGAGCCAGTAAAGAAGAGTCAAAGCGATAAAAATGCCGTTGCAGCACAAATTTTCACCGAATAATGAAATTAGTTATTCATTGTTGCTGGTTATCTACTGTATACTTGCGCGCGATTTTCACACTGGTAAACTGAGTAAACCCCCCATGACTGACTTAGCTCAATATAGAAATATCGGTATTTTTGCCCACGTTGATGCGGGCAAAACCACTACCACAGAACGAATTCTTAAGCTTACCGGAAAGATCCACAAGACCGGTGAAGTACACGATGGCGAATCCACAACTGACTTTATGGAACAAGAGGCCGAGCGCGGCATTACCATCCAGTCAGCGGCAACTACTTGCTTCTGGAAAGATCACCGCTTTAATATTATTGATACCCCGGGACACGTCGACTTCACGGTAGAGGTGTATCGTTCGCTGAAAGTGCTGGATGGCGGAGTCGGGGTCTTTTGCGGCTCCGGCGGTGTTGAGCCTCAATCAGAAACCAACTGGCGTTATGCTAACGAATCAGAAGTTGCCCGTATTATCTTCGTTAACAAGCTTGACCGCATGGGCGCTGACTTCTTGCGTGTTGTAAAACAAGTAGAAACTGTACTAGGAGCCAACCCAATTGTTATGTGCCTGCCTATCGGCATCGAAGATGATTTCGTTGGCTTGGTAGACTTATTAACTCGCACTGCCTATGTGTGGGATGAGTCCGGACTTCCAGAAAATTTTGAAGTTGTTGATATTCCTGCCGATATGGTTGATCAGGTTGAAGAGTATCGCGAAAAAATGATCGAAATGGCCGTTGAACAAGATGACGATTTGATGATGTCATATATGGATGGAGAAGAGCCCTCCATTGACGACATAAAGCACTGCATCCGCAAAGGCACTATCGCGCTGGACTTTTTCCCCACCTACTGTGGCTCTGCGTTTAAAAACAAAGGCGTGCAAATGGTTCTGGATGCAGTTGTTGACTACCTGCCAAGCCCAACCGAGGTTAAACCACAACCACTGACTGACGAACTCGGCGAGCCCAATGGTGAACACGCCATGGTCGCTGTTGACGAGCCTTTCCGCGCGTTAGCTTTTAAGATCATGGACGACCGTTTCGGTGCGCTGACCTTTGTCCGCATCTATTCAGGGACGCTGAATAAGGGTGACACCATTCTCAATTCGTTTACTGGCAAGTCTGAACGGATTGGCCGCATGGTTGAGATGCATGCTGATGAACGAACCGAGCTAAGTTCAGCTAAAGCTGGCGATATCATTGCTATCGTCGGCATGAAGAATGTGCAAACCGGCCACACCCTCTGTGATCCCAAGCACGAGTGTACACTCGAGCCAATGGTCTTCCCAGAACCCGTTATCTCGATTGCCGTTTCTCCGAAAGATAAAGCTTCAACGGAAAAAATGGGCGTAGCAATCGGCAAGATGGTCGCCGAAGACCCCACCTTCCTAGTACATACCGACGACGATTCAGGTGAGACTATCCTTAGAGGCATGGGTGAATTACACCTAGACATCAAAGTCGATATCCTCAAGCGTACTTATGGCGTCGAGCTGGAAGTTGGGCAGCCGCAGGTTGCCTACCGAGAGACGATTACACAAGCGCTTGAAGACAGCTACACACACAAGAAGCAGTCGGGTGGCTCTGGTCAGTTCGGTAAAATTGATTACCGCGTTAAGCCTGGCGAGCCAGGTTCTGGTTTCGTCTTCAACTCAGTCGTCACTGGCGGTAACGTACCGAAAGAATTCTTCCCGGCAATCGAGAAGGGTTTCAGGGGCATGATGGGCACTGGCCCACTCGCTGGCTTCCCAATCTTAGACGTTGAAATTGAGCTTTACGATGGCGGCTTTCACGCAGTTGACTCCTCAGCGATTGCCTTCGAAACCGCTGCTAAAGGAGCTTTTCGTCAGTCCATGCCTAAAGCCGGCCCTCAGCTGATCGAGCCAATAATGGCGGTTGACGTATTCACCCCAGACGATCACGTTGGTGACGTTATCGGTGACTTGAACCGTCGTCGCGGTATGATCAAGGATCAAGAAGCGGGTGTAACTGGCGTACGCATCAAGGCAGATGTGCCGTTGTCGGAAATGTTTGGTTACATTGGTAGTTTGCGCACCATGACATCTGGCCGCGGCCAGTTCTCTATGGAGTTCTCACACTATATGCCATGCCCAGCCAACGTTTCTGAAAAGGTTATTGCGGAAGAGAAAGAGCGTCAAGCTGCCAAGTAACAGTGGTGCGATAATAAGCCATTGAATGAACGCCCCGGCAAAACTCGCTGCCGGGGCTTTTTTATGCCTGTCATTTACTCAGCGGTGACATGCCGCAAAATCTCGACTACTTGTTGCGGCGTTTTTGCCCATGCCATGGCAGCACCGTCAACTTCTTTCAATGCGTGAATAATGGTGTCATCGTGCAGCGTTATATAGCGCTTGCCGAGAGCCGACAGTAGCCCGGCATCAAATGCAGCATTCCATTGTTTGTATTGATCCCCAAACCGCACGACAGCGATATCGCAGGACTCCACCATATGTCTAGTGCGAAGCGCATTCACTTTGGCCGACTGGTGATCTCGCCAAAAGGTGTTTTCATTTGCCATTAGGTGATCACCCGCCGCATCACTCGCCTGATGATCTGTCACCGCAGACGTAAACTGTATCGGTAAGTTTATTTCCGCCGACCCTTTTTGAATCTGCTGACGCCAATCAGTATGTATTTCACCGGATAAATATACCGTCCAATTCATCATCTTTGCTCCTATTCATTCTACGCACCCCATTTATCGGGGACCGTTAGCTAATTTGTAATCGCTGTTGCTGGAATTATCGGATCGACGAAACGACCCTGCAGCGCGTTAGTATGACACACCTCGCAATCGCCGAAGCCGCTCCCAACGGTGGTTTCGGCATTGATGTTTACCACTGAAGTCTGGTGATCGAGAATAAAATTTGGTAATTCAGTTATGCGAATAAAAGGATCATCGGGAAGATTACGTAGCATTCTACTCATCGTGGTAGGCTTGCCATACTGCAGTGCCTCGTCCCGCAGATACTTCTCAAGATGAAGCCTTTCATCCTCGCCGAGCTCAGCATTATCGCCGAAGTGATCATCGAGATGGGCGAGTAATAATCGCCAGCTTGGTTCAGGAAGAAGCCCTGGTGGATAAGCCAAATGGCAAGCACCACACTCATCTAAATAAATATCGTCCTGACTGAACAGCGCGCCACCATCATCATAGCTCTCGTTTGTTATCGACATGAACACGCCATAGAGCCCTACCGACAGAGCAACACTCAATAAGACCACACCGAATAGCCTACGGCCAACACCCGGCAACAATGAATTACTCATTGAAACCAAACATTGTTAAACCTCGCATATCCAGCTATTACTGCTGACTTAGCCACAGCACTACATCTCCCTTTTCCTTGGCCGTACATACCCTACCCAATGTCCATTTACAATTTCGCAATAGCCACTTTTTTACTTTCCGCTCGTCGCTCAATCGCCCAGGGTTGGCAGACGGCGCCATCGGCTCAATGATTTTCCCCGTTTTTGGATGGCGGCCCGTGCCGTACAACGACTCGGTATGACAGGTAGTGCAACTTCTACCATCAAAATCGCGCACCCACAGCGCAGCACCTCGCTCCGCCGACAAAACCTCTGCTGCCTTTGCCTGAAATTCTGCAATCAACTCATCGCTGATATCGGACGCATGCAGTGGGGCGAAGGGAAGACAGACAGCAACCGTTGACACCACTAGCCGACCCAAACCTAAATTCATGCTTTCTCCGCACCCTCAAACACCAAGCTACTTTTTGTGGTCACGCTTTTTATAGCCCGTAACCATAGCCAAGAACAAATTCTCCCGATGGATTTTACCAGTCAGTATCGCACCTGCTATATGCACGATCACCATCACGACCATAAAATCGGAAGAGAATTCATGGACCGGCACCATCACGCTGGCGGGTAATACTGCTACAAAGGTGTTTGCCAGAGGGCCACTTCCCTCCATAGCAACTAAAGACATCCCGGACAGCACTGTTACCACTAAGCCAACGGTCAGCACCACAATCATCAAAGCGCCAGCCGGGTTGTGCCCAATATAGCGACCTGCGTCGCCGCTTAATGTCGCTTTCAAATATGACCACGCCACATTGGGGGCTGCTAAGAAACTCGAGAATCTCGCATATTGACTGCCGATAAACCCCCAGACTAGTCGAAACAGCAACAGCAAACCAATCGCGTAGCCACTGTAACTGTGCAATACCAGGCGATCGATATCTCCGAGATAAGCGACAAAGAAAAAGAGCACCAATGACCAATGGAACAGACGTATTAGAGGGTCCCATACTTTGATCATGTTTGTATTGTTTACCATAGCGACCGATATTATCAGTAAGAGTCGATTTTAAGCCAGCCTTTACCAATACCACCCAGCAAATAGTCACCACTCTAGTAGTCTATGTTTTTAACGGGCACAACAAGCGCATCTCAAGAGAAATATGAGCACCGCCGTAAGTGTTTACCGTGTTGTTGGCGCCGCTGCCTGGGCAAGTTACTGCGGCTCCATAGTTCTGGCCCCTCGGGGGTTCCCTCCGAAGTGCATGAGCCTTAATGCGCTTCGCTATCTCATTCACTACCTCGGCCTAGTCCCTTTATATTCCGCAACAGCACCCGACCCAGCCCGCTAACAGCATGCTGAGTTTCGCAAATAATGTTCTCACTTCCTAATTCAGCATACTCATTTAAAGGCTTACTGCGACCGGAAGTAATAGGCCAAAGCCATTGCGTAATATTAAGCATGAGTGCTGAAGATGCAAATGAGACCCGCTGTTTCCCCCTAGGGAAGCCGGGCTCAGACGTGAGTGAAGTTAGCCCGGGCGGCCACCAGCCATGGAGCAATGTCGTTGTCGTGTTGCCAGGTTCACGAAATAAAGATTACTACCGAAGAAGCTTCCGTTAGTGTTTACTGTGTTTTTGGCGCCGATGACTAGGCCAAGCTCAGGCGAGAGTGAAGACAGACCGATGGGCCACCAGCCATGGAGCGATGG
>TARA_B110000879_G_scaffold19744_4_pt1 | contig 11343 bp, 14 predicted proteins | sample TARA_B110000879 | Tara Oceans TARA_B110000879 (sample SAMEA4398094) | marine metagenome | biome: Polar Biome; feature: [SRF] surface water layer (ENVO:00010504); material: water (ENVO:00002006), including particulate matter (ENVO:01000060) such as... | depth 5 m
CCCGAATGATTATTACTATTCAGGCCGTAGATTTAGCAGTAATGAAGATTTATCTACTAGGCTAGCAACTGGATTAGGTAGTTATATCTTTAGTGAATTAAAGAGTGACGAGTTAACCGAAATGTATATTGGTAGTCTTTTTAACAGATTAACATATGATGAGAAACAAACATTAGTAGCAGACTCTGCTAGATGTTGCGCTTCAGCAGACCACTGGTATGAATTTGAAAAAGAGTGGGACTAATTATTCTGGCGTCAATCCAATCCAAGGGGTTGGAATTGGGGTTGGAATTCCACCGACGGGTATCATCCCAATATAAATCCCAGCAAGGGAATCCATATGTCCTTCAAACCCATCTCTAATTTCCTGTGCCATTACAGCATGGGACGCATTAGTGCTTGTTGAATTATTAGTGAATGCATTTTTAAATCCATTTATAACTGGGGTTGGTATTCCGGGAAATAATAAAAGTGAACCTGGTAAGGGAATACGCAAGGCTGCATAAGGTATTGGTGGTGGCAAAGGGTAGATAGAACCTGGAATCATTGCTGTCGCCCAAAGGGCAACAGTCGCGCCTCCAATGGGAGCCATTAAAACATTGCTAGGTCTAATATTTGCAGCATACATTGAATTAAGAGACATAAAGATTGCAGCAGCAAGTCCTGGTTTTAAAAGTAAAAACATATTAGTTGCAATTGGACTTAATGCTCTTGTGGGAGCTGTACCCTCTACAGCAGAAATACTTACTTGGTAATAAAGATCTGCTATTAAATTAGAAAGATCTAAAAAATCACCAGGAATCACCACTGGCTCCTCATCGGTGCCAAAGGTTTCATCTAATGCAATTCGCAGTTCATCTTCAAATGTATCCCAAGTCATCTTAAATATTAAATTTTAAATCCTCTTCTATTAATTCAGCTTCCATGTCCACTATTTTAAATAAGGTTTGGTTGTTCTCGGGGTTGTCTGTAACATCTACACTGTCCATTAGTTTATTATCAATCATTGGCTGATAGCCATCTTTTATTAATTGAACAACGTCAGCTCTTTCGGCTGCATCTGCCGGCAGTTCTTTGTAATCCATCCTGTCAGTTTCATAACTCCACACAGAGTGTGCTAAAGTTTCCGTACGCAGCGGTTTTTTTGTATATAACATAGCTAACACTGAAACTTCCAGCCAATTCTCTAACGCGTAGTCGAAATTGTTTTTAATTTCATTAAGCTTTATTTGTAGATGTTTGCCAGTAAAATACTTTGTATAGGTCCCCATCTGCCCACTGGTATATGGCACCTCCCGAGCTACTCTATCATTAAGCTGGCCAAGTGAGTTCGGCTCCACTAAGTTCTCATAAAATAGTTCCTTTACTTTAAATTTGTTCTGTATTAAAAGAATTAATTCATTTTCAAACTCTAACGTTGATGTAATTTCTTCACTAAGGTTTAACATAGTATAAAAATCGTCAGGAACTACTTCTCCTCCTACTTCCTTTATTGCTAGATTAGCATCTACCATTAATGCTTTCCATTTATTCCTAGAAATATAAACGCCCCAGCCTGAACCAATGCTATCTAATATAATTTCTGCAATTCTATCAGTAAAGTAATAAACCTCATCGTGATCAATTTTTATTTCCGCGAGGGGATTGGAGGTAAATTTGCCGGCATTATTAAGTTTAATCCCAGTAAGTAAAAGCTTATTATTAATAGCCTGGCTTAGCTCATTACTAAAAGCTTTAATTTCATTAATCTGATCTTGAGTCCAGTTCTCGTCATCATAATCATATCTTTTAAAGGTCTTTATATCTCCGTGTTTCGTAATTAATTCATCAAACGTCATTTCCTAACTATTTAGATTCTTGTTGATAATCTACATGTTTACCCTTTAAGCTTGCAATTGCTGCAGTCGTTGGCGGCAATGGAGGCCCTGATGGACCAACTCCAGTTGGATGTGTATGTTTAGCGTAATCATCTAAAAGCTCATCAAGCCAAGCCTCTAATGACTTACCTCTTGTTGCGGGTTCTGATGTATCGTCTGGAGAAGTTGCTACAAAAATATCTCCAGAGTTTAAAAATATTTGACCATCCGGGCTAAATCTTATCATCGGAGCCTCCGTGTTCGACTCCCCAGTAGTCATTACTAAACCATCTTCTGGTGAGTAATAAATTCTAACATTTCTTTCAGCATCATAGACTAAACTTATTACATTATAAGGTTCTGCCGATGCATCAAGAATATCTTCCTTTAGTTCTTTATTTTGATCTATATGAAACCAATATTCAGGGTGGTAGATATTACCATTATCAAATCTAACTGCAACGATATCACCAACCCTAGGTACTGAATGCGCACCAACTTGATCTCTATTCATAGGAGTTGCCCATGGAATAGCTTCATCAGTTAGTTTATCAAATTTACCAATTACTTTAACTCGGCATCTGCCTTGGTTTAGTGGGTCTTCATTAATAACAACCTCTCCTAACCAATGACCATCTCTTACGTTGTCTTTAAAAAGTTCTGATTTATTCATGTACGTTACTGTTTAAGGGTCCATCTTTATCTGGAGCTATTTTACCATGTACGTTATCCTTTGATAAATAATCACTATCTGGAGCAAACGCATCATATACATTATCTTCAGATAGTTTTTGACCAGATCCTGGTTTTCCAGAATTCCCAGAACCGCCTGGTGTTAATAACCCATTAATACTACCCTGGGTGATAGCCTCATTAATTGTACTAAAAGCATTAATTCCATATACATTATCTAAGAATAAGTCCCCAGAGATCTTATCAACTACATTATTAAGTAATTGACCTGCAAAACCACCAAGTACGTTTCCATGTGCGTTCCCTAGCGTTCCACCAAGGCCTGTAAATGAGTCAATTGCATTTTTAACTTGGTCTACTGCTCCCGTTGCTCTGTTCTTAAGTTCGGACATTTTATTACCGGCCTTTTGTGCAACTGCTGCAGCTAGTTTACCGGCTATATTAGCCTCCCGCTCTTTTTTTGCAGATTCGGCTACACTATTTTCACCAACAGCGGTCTTTTCAAAGGCAGATCCTAACTTAGGAGTTTCCTGTACTTCTGATCCATCCACTGATGCGTTTGGATCATATGCATCTGGTATTACTCTACCAGTTGGTTCTGGAATAGATGTATCATCTATTTCAAATCTACCTAAATGAGCACCTCCCCTATATGATGGGAATCTTACTGATGAATAAGAAAATCTTAACTTAGATCTTTTCATCTCCGGGTTCTTGGTTAAACCCTCTAATATTTCTTTACCGGATTCCATGTCCCATTGACAGTGTCCTAATGACACATGAATATAAGGCTTTGCATCAGTTGACATTGAGGGCGCCAGGCTTTTACCAGTGTCGCTAAGATCAGAATTTCTCTGAAACTCTCCAAAAAGATTCTTTTCTCTATCTGTAATATTTTGTTGAAAGGATCTAACTTCAGTTACAAAAATATCTACACTAAATTCCCTTAGTTTTTTTGGTATAACTTCCACCCATCTATTTAAATCAAAACAAGCTGCTCTATATAGGAACATTAATGAATTTCCCATTAATTCAATATTTTCTTCAAGACATGTGATTTCAATCATTTTATCATCTCCCCAATAAGGATCAGCCATCTTCTCAAATTTTAAAACAGTTTCAAGTCCACCGAGCTCTTGCCAAAACCAAGGCATTTCTCTGTTAATTCTTAGTAGTAACTTCTGGAAATGTATTAATCTATCTGCGTATTGGTTTCCAAGATCACCACCTACAGTTTCTCTTAAATATTGAATAGTAGCTCCTTCCGGATCTAATAAATGCGACTTCGTATTAAAAAGCATAAAGAAACTTAATAACGTAGGCTCTTCATTAACCCTACGCAACTCTGTTCCCTTTTTAAAATGTTCTATACCTTTGAGCTCCATTAATTATATATTCTATTTTGTTATGCAGATTCTGAATCCTTTTTCATATTTTCTTCAGTAATTCCAGCGAGCCTACTAGGCCATTCTCTTCTTAAAAGAGTAACCTCTTGTATCATACCATCCTCTACTGTGTATTTAATATTGATATTTTCAATTACATAATATCCACTTAAAAAACTATCAACCATTTGGTTAGGTTCTTCATCATTAGTAATAGCTCCTTCATCACTACCTTTTAATGGCGCTTCCTTAAATCCCTTTTCTTCTTTAGCTCCCTTTATTGCTTTCATGCCCTCGATCTTCTGAGAATCATATGCGTAAATTAGTACTGGAACTTTTTGGTATTTATATATAGTCGGGTTAAATTCTTCCATAACAATAGTAAGCTTCATTTTATCTAGCTCCGCGTTGTTTTGGATATTGTTTAATTTTGAATACAATTCATTAGGATGTACATTACCAAGGCCATCTTCACCAGCATTCATCCTGCCCATATATTTAAATTTAACCTGTTCTTTATAATCGTCTTCTCCTCTTCTTCCTTTTAAAGGCTCTTCTAGCTCAGTCATGTTTTCAGAACTTTGAGCCTCTATTTTAAATTCTAACAAATTCGTACCCTCTTCCGGGTTATTGTTATCATAATAAGAAACATTACGTTCATATCCATTTTCAAGACTTACGGCATTAGAATTATTTTTAAGCTTATATTCAGCTATATAGTTACTAGTACCTCTTGCGTTTGAGTGATTGCTAAGTATTAATTTAGTAGGTATATTATCTTCCGTTTCATCAGTCTCTGGTTTCTCAGCAGTCGACGATGCAAGCGTCATAAAGGTATCTTGTAAATCTGCTAGGCTACTATTCTCAGAATTAAAAATCTTATTTACATCAATAAAATTTAAGTAGTAAAATTGATCTATGTGAAATCTTTGAAAACTATTATCAGCAACATAAGATGCTTCAACTATAGTTTTTATAAAATCAGAGGTTGGGGTGTATGCTTGAATTCTAGGCATTAAATCACTCATCGAGTCAATGTTTGTTGCTAATCCTATTTTAAGATCCCTAGCAATAAGTTCTAAGTGCTCTAGTGAACTTCCATTTGCGTATTCTTTACAAACCTCAGCAAAATACTTAGGTATCTTTGCCATCCCAGAAACTGTTATCTGAGGAAAAGCACCTTCGTCTATGGTTTCAGATGAAATATTTAGAATTTCAAAATCCATGTGTATTGTTTTAAATGTATCTACGTTTTTAGAATTAATAAAGACTGTAACACAATCTCCATCCCTTGGAGTAAAATCAGCACCAAACGCTTTATTACGATCCTCAAGTGTCATAGTAACTGAAGGCAATACACTTGACAAGTCTATTTTACAAGATACAATATCTTTATCTCCAAATACATAACCATTAAGTTGAATTGCAGGTATTACAGCACCGACAGTCTTGGTCTGCTTTTCTCCACCCTTTTCTTCTTCCGTAATATCTACTACTGCAATTTCAGTGGGCTCTATGGCCGGTTCTACTACTGCGAGTATATGTTGGTTTAAATCCATTACTGGTTAGGGTTATTTTCTGAGTTTCTAAAATCAGCCTCTCTTGCATCATCTGCACGAGATTGTTCGTCCCCTTGATTTTTAAGTTGCTCCTCTCTAAGTTTAGAAAGCTCTGCAGCCTCTTCTAATGTAAAATTAGCATCACCGTCTAATCTTTCTAATAGTGTTTTATCTGCGGGTACTTCTTTAGTATTCCTGGCAGCAATTTCTTTTGTTGTGGTTGAATTTGTCACCGGTGCAGTTTGTGCTTCCTTACCCATTCTAACTAAACCATTATCAAACATATATGTTTTTCTACCAGTCGGTACTACATTAGGTGGTAATAGTTCTTCTTTACCATATTTTTTCTTTAGAGCCGCAACCCTGTTTTGATCAGCTTTACTAAGACGCTTCGTGTCAGTAAACTGTGTCTTAACTATATTATTAGCTTCAGAAAATTGAGGTCTTTCTAATCTATAATAAGCAATACTATCAACTGGGATCCTAAGAGTCTCACCTTCGGCAATAGAGAAAGGATCCGATATTCTATTATACTTTAAAATAATATCTGCCATTCTATGGTCACCATAAATTCTATCAGCAATTAAATCCGGCCTTCCAGCCTCATCTGCTAAAACAATATGCTTTCTTTTTAAAGAGCTGTCTGTAAGATCTCTAAAGAACATAGTAGGTTGTACTAAAAGTAATTTGGTACCCTCTATAACCTTGTTTACAATACTTTTTAAATCCATAATTTTATCCTGAAGACATGTCTGATATTCTATCAGCCATTCCGCCTTTTAATTTTTTATCTTTATTACCGTATTGTGAAACATCAACAACATCGTCTAGATCTCTAGCACCTGCAGTATCTGGCGTTAAGTAGAATCTACCTTTACCTGCGTTAAACATACTTTCAATTTCTGCTTTATCTCTTGGCCTAGCCGGCTTAAGTGCACATTCCAATATTAATGAACTTGGGAAACCTTCAAAACCTAGAGGGCCACCAAATTTAATTTTAGAGCTTTCTAATGCAAGGTTACCACATACCATAATAGGTGTTGCGGGGTTTCCAATAGTTAAATGCCATTGTCCTGTTGGATCACCAGTTAAAAAAGCTGCAGCAGTCTGACCACCAGTGGCTCCACCACCACCAAGCATTTTCATAAGCCCACCACCAATAACATTGTCTAATATTTTAGAATCTCCAATTCCATTTAAGCCCTTAGATAAAATACCTTGAACTCCGGCTTTTAAATCACCAACACCAGCCTTCATTTTACTAGAAATACCTTTAACTAGTGATTGAGCAAATCCTGCATAATCACCATTCTTTAATTTTTCATAATCACCAAAGGGTTTACCAGTAGAACTTGCACCAGAACCTCCAGTCCACCTAGCACCACCACCCCAGAAAGGAGCATTGTTATAAGTTAATGCTAATAGGTTTGCCATCGTGTCCATAAACTGAACTCTAGGAGATGTGTTTGCAGATCCCTTTAGGTCGTAATAGAATTTTAAAGTAAATGATTGATCAAACTCTAACCCTTGCTCTCTAACTACTACTCTTTTAATAACATTAAGAGGACCATAAACGTGATTAGGATAAGTGGCACTCATTGCATCATAGCCATCACCTCTGGACCTTTTTCTAGCAGCGGCATCAAAACCATAACCTTCAATTCCAGACTCAACTGCGGACCCTAAACTACTTCCATCCAACATAGAACCAAGAGCACCTCTTTTATTAGCAGCAGTACCACCTTGAAGTTCTTGCATTTTAGATTCTTCATCCTTCCATTTGTATTTCATTCCAAACGCAAGTACTTCTGCCATATCATTCCCTAATTTAGGAGACATCCAAGTAAGTGCTCGAGCCAAATCTGGCTGTGTCATATCTACAGCCTCAGAACTGCCTGTCTTAAAATCTCTTGTATTAATAATATCATCCGGAACTGGGTATGCAAAACGCCTTAGTGTTACTAAGTAATCATTAGAAATCTTACCAAAGTGTTCTGTTTGCAAAAAATCACTAGGTGAATAATTAAAACTCATAGAATCTACAGATTCAGCATATGCACATATTGCGCCAGCGCCTGGATTAGTATTAAAAACACTCGTAATAGTTCTGTTATAGCCTGAGTTTATTATATCTTTAGGACTAACAACACCTGGTTGGTTTAAATACTTAAACAAAGCCCATGCATTCATTTTACTCCTAACACCAAACCCAGCACTTATAAATCCTTTATCTTTATCTTCAAATTTTTGAGACTGTATAAAAGTATTACCATACACACTTAATTTACCATCACCAGGACTTGGTCCTAATGTAGCTCCTCTAAACTGAACAGGCGGCGGTGAAGGTTGGTAACCACTAATAATGGTTGCCTTTATCATCGCAATTCTTTTCTTTAATCTTTTTACTTCTTTTTTTAGTACTGCTGAGGTCTTCTCTTGTTGTTCCTCTAGCGTAGGGATGGCTTGATCTTTCTCATATAGATCCCAATCCCAGCCTTTATCCGCTGTATTAAACCAGCCAGATGCTTGCCCTATTTTCATCTCAATGACCTTATCATGTGAATAGGTTTTAGTACCAGTAGATACACCGGAAGCTGAAAACTTAAGATAAGTTTTATCCTCTTGAATAGAAGCGTCGTCCTGTGCTATAAAATTATATGCCATTAAGTTATCTATATTGTTTTTATATATATCCTAGTGTATATGGTAGGATATTATGCTAGACCCATTCTGCCCCATCCATTTCGGATGATTCTGGTCTATTTAATAAATCCTCGGCCCAATTATTATCTTTAGGATATCGTTCACCTAAGAACTTCTCTATAGATTTTATATATTCTCCTTTTGTATGGAAATAAAATTGACCTTTACTGTATGTGGATCTATTAGTAAGCTCGTAGAGCTCCTTTAATTTCATTTGGATATGAAATGTATTTATATTATTGAAGAGTTGGATCTGTTCATCTCTGGTTTTAACACAGAATACAGAGTCGACTGTAAGAAGATATTGTTTAAATTTAATACCATTAAAGAGTTCGTCTTCAACTTGCTTAGTGCTTGAGTAGCCTTCTCGCTTTATATTGATCTTAGTATCTTTATTATCAAAGTCTTTAATAAACCGCCCACCAAACATGTAATGTTTTAAGAAGTAGATGTTATCGTAAAGTTTTTTAATTCTAATCTGATACTGGGGGTTTATGTCGTCGAACTTAACGTCATATATAGTAGCTCTTACTGGAAATAGAATGTTTGGATTTTGTGTAGTGGAAATTAAAGCGTGTATAGTTTCCCCTTTTGCGAATAACTTGTGCTTAATCATTGTCTATAAATCTAACATTATCAAATTGACTTAAGACTCCCTTTCGTGGATAGTCACATCTATTAATAATTACTAGATCTAGTTCACATGACATGTCTGTTATTTGTTCAATAAAACCTTTAAGGTTAACCACTGATTCAGAGTTTAAATCTTTAAACATATAAATCATTTTAATATCACCAAGATCTGCATTATTAACAATAGCCTTATTAATCATCTTTCTGATGTAGAGTGAAATTATTAAATCAGAAGGCTCTTTACTAAAAGGATCACTTTTTACCAAACGATTAAACACGTCAAAATAAGAAACCACTAAGTCATATTCAGATGCCTTAGTTAGTCTATCAAATTCCGTTCTTGTCTTACACCAGACTCCTTCTACTTTTAATGCCATTTATTTTATTAGTAGTGCCTTATACTTTTTTAGGTCTCTTTCGAGAGATTCAATTTTTTTTGATAGTTCGGGTTGTGTTGGCGTGTAAAGATTACCCCAACCTAACTGAATAGACACTTTATTAACATCTAAATCAGTTCCAATTTCCATTCCTAGGTCTAATGTTAAATCATTTAAAAACTTAACTTGGTTATACCGCCCACTGCTACATTCAAAATCATAGACCCTTCTAGCAACATGTTCTTCTCCACCACCATTTATATTGTCATCAAGTAAAAACTTAACAACACCGTTATCAGCTGGTTCTATATTGATTGTAATCATATTTTTAGTTTTTAGTCCTCGCCTCTTTGCTAGCTTTAACTGCGTTTCTTAACCTTTTAATTTCTTTCTTATCCGCTTGGTAAGTCTCCTTATCTCTAATATTAGCAAGCACCCATGCATCCTCGAGCATTTTAAGTTCTTCTTCATTATAGCCCTCAGTTGCCCAAGATTCTTTAGCAGTATTTAAATGTTTTTCTAGTAGAGTTGCATTCATTGCATCATTTCTATCTAAATGTGCTTGGTGTATTTTTTGACCTGACTCTATATTAGCTTTACGAATTTCCTTTCTAACAGGATGATTCTTTCCTAGTTGTGATATTGCTTTTAAAACTCCATTAGCTTTTAATTGAGCTCTACGTTCTCTTCTACTTGGGATTCTTTTCTCTTGTTGCGACATTTGTATAATATTTAGTAATGAAAATTGTTATTTGTTCTCTTAGTTGTTCTTGCAAGTTATTTATCTGGTTTTCTACAAGCAGTCCAATCTGTTCATTAAGGTCTGCTTCTTCTAAATCCATTTGTTCCTTAAGCATTTCATATACACTATTGCTAGGTATATTAATCAAGACTGGCATTTCTGCCTTGTTCTTCTTGCTCATTTTTTTAAGCATTTCCATCATCACATTAACCTCTTCTACTGGAGGTGCTGCGATAGCGACTGCCTTAGGTGTAGCCTCAATTACAGCAGGAGTAACAGGAGATTCTTTAGTGTTAACTAAAGAAGAACCAAGACCTCCTAAATCTTTTGAAATTTGATTTGCAGATTGCAATGAATTTGCAGGTAATAAAAACTCATTAATTAGACTAGGGTTAATTCTAGTGCTATCAGTAAAGTTAATCCATTCCGGGTCAATGTTATTGTGATCTACTTGAACAATTTGCCCAATCCTTTCGGTCGATGACCACACATAGTATATCTCTTCTTGCTTCACTTCTTGCATTTTATCCTTGTTTATTAGCTTTTTTATTAGCCGTAGTATGTTCATTATACTCACTTTCTATAAATTGTTTAATAAATTCAATACTTTCACTGGGACCTAATATTGCATCTCGCTTTTTAAATGGTAAAACCCATCGATCATGAAATCCTTCTTTACCGTGTTTTGTTAAGAAGTCTTTTAATTCTTGTTCTTCTGGTAGGTACATTTTGTTAAATCCCATATTGTTTTTTTAAGTATTAATTGTATCGAAAAAGAAAGTTTGAAATAATCTTCCGTCCTCTAATGTGTTTCCAAAATAATCTAATGATGTGTGGAATAGATCTCCCTGGTAAATTACCAATCTATTGTAAACATTACCAATAACATCTACAACTTCCCATTTACTTAGATCATTAGCATCAGCGTAAATCAAATCTGCTAATTTACTATCTATACTACCATCCGGTAGCCTAGGTATCTTATACAAGCCAGTTTCAATATGTTTAAAAATACCAGTCCCTCCCTTTAACGGCGCATTGGGTGTTAAATATAAAACCCCTGCCCATTCATTAAACCCGTCAGCATGAATCCAACTAGAATCCTCCTTAGTAGTATACTGAAATGAACCATTATATTGTTTACTGTTTACCCAGTCTATATCACCATGAATAGGTGCTATGTGTTTATTTATATAGTCCTTGGTGCTCTCATTTAATATAGGTTCTGTCCTAGCACCTGGAAAATTACCAACCGTATCAAAAGTTTGCTTTAATGCAAAGCCCCTAACCTCTTCTGGGTTATTATAAAAATCATCTATTATGATTGATGTATACGCCATTAATTAATAGTTTTAATCCTTTCCTGAAAACTAGGTGGAAAGAATCCCTTTTTAT
>TARA_B110000879_G_scaffold4821_1_pt1 | contig 11255 bp, 8 predicted proteins | sample TARA_B110000879 | Tara Oceans TARA_B110000879 (sample SAMEA4398094) | marine metagenome | biome: Polar Biome; feature: [SRF] surface water layer (ENVO:00010504); material: water (ENVO:00002006), including particulate matter (ENVO:01000060) such as... | depth 5 m
TAGTTCCTAATGTTTGGAACCATTGTCCTTGAGTATTGTAAAAATCAGATGTGTTAGATGCCCATGCACCGTTTGCCCAAACTTTATTGTTTTGTGCAGACCATCTTTCAGTTGTGTTAGCTTCTAAGATTAACATATCTAAGATCTCTAAGTCAATCTCCATAGAGATATATTCAGATAACAAAGATGTTAATTCTGCTTCAGCATCAATTGAATGATATGCATTTAAATCTTGTGCAAATTCTGGAGTCCATTGTGCTTTTAACTTTCTAGTCTTAGCTACAATTGCCTCACTTTGTAATTTAACGTCGATTTCTGGTATAGAAATAGAAGTGTCAACTGCTCTGTCTGAATCTGCTTCAAAGTCTCCTCTGTCGTTATCTTTAGTTTGTACAGAATAGATTACTTTAACTGATGCAAGATCTGCAACAGCTCCTGCTGATAATACAAAAGATACTTCAGTTCCATTTACTGATGTAAATGCTGGGTTAAGAGAAATAATAGCTCCTCCAACTTCTACAGCAAATGCTCTAGCTGCTAAGAAATCTGCATCTTTGCCTGCAAGGTCAAATGTTACAGTTTCAAAAGATCCTGTTACAACTTCTGCATCATATCCTACATCTGCTAAGGTAGATGGTACTACTGCTGCTGTAAAATCAGCTGATGAGTTGTTGATAGAGTAACCAAATTGGCCAGCTCCGTAAAGACCTCCTGAAGGATCAGTATCCTTTGCCATTTTATTAGCTCCTTCTGTTACGTTACCGTAAAGGTTATCGTTTGCTTTTTTGTTTGCTGATGCATCACCATATTTAAAGTCTAAGTAAAATACTAGACCTGAAGGTAAAGACATTGGCTGAACAGATACGAAATCTTGAGCAACGATTTGAGCAAATACTTTTCTTACCAATGGTAAAGCTACTCCAGCCCAGTTCTCACCAGATCCTGCAGTAAACCCAGCACCACCTTGAGTATTTGTGTTAGCTTCAGCAACTACTTGCTTAGCTTGGTTTTCTAAGATTACGGCCATGTTAGAAGCTTTCTTTCCTTCTAACCCTTCCAATAATCCTGAAGCTTGCCACTTTGTAGCAAGTTTTGCTGAGTCTTCCATCATATTCTTGTGGGATCCTCTAGCGTCTTCTAATAATGAATTAATTTCCATGTTTAATTGTTTTTTTATTTAATAATTCCTGCTAATTTTTGCATTCTCAAAACAGCATCAGATACTTCTGCAATAACTTGAGGCTTACTTGCTGTAATACCTGTTGCTTTGCTTGCTGTTCCTCTGTGCTCTTTAATTGTTGATTCTTTTTTAGTTCCAACATTATCTACTACAGTTTCGAATACTAATTTTACTTCTTTAACTGTTTCTGCTTTATCAAAAGCAGCGATAACATTCACTTTTTGAGATTCGGTTAGGTTCTGTGCTTTGAAAATCTTATTTACATAAAGTAATTTAGCGTTTAAGATATTTACTTCATTTAGCTCTGATTGTAGAGTTTTGATAGTAGACATTGCTTCTGCTAAATCTTCTTTTACTGTACGATTGATGTTCTTATCAGATGATTCAGCTTCATGAGATACTTCTACTTCTGTAGACTCTTCAACTGGTTTGTCATCATCTTCTGCTTCGTCGCCTTCGGTTACTGGTTCGTCTGACATTGTATCTAGCTCTCTTAAAAGTTCGTCTAAATCAATTTCGTCTTCTTCAGCACCCATTTCTGGTTCTGCACCCATTTCTGGTTCCATACCTGGTTCTTCTAATGGAGCTTCATCGCCCATTCCTTCAATATCACCGCCATCCATATCGTCACCTTCAGCGCCGCCGCCTACTTCTTGACTGATAATGTCTCTGATCATACCTTTGAATTGGTCAACAGAAAGTTTAGAAATATCTTCGTCTCCGTCGATTTCTTCTTCTCCTTCAATTTCTGCACCATCTACTGGTTCGTCGATTGCTACTTCTGCGTCGTCATCAGATTCTTCTGAATCAACCTCTGCATCCATTTCGTCTTCGTCTTCTTCTTCAGCTTCATCTACTGTTGTGAATCCGTCGTTTTCCTCAATTGTTTCGTCTTTCTTGTCTTTATTGTAATCTCCCTCTGTTTTAACTTTGTCTGCATCTTCATCTTCGGACTTACTGTCCATTTCTTGAAGTTTTGCAGCCAACATGTCCTTTAAGTGAGGTGTTAGAGACTCTTCTAAAGCTTCCTTGGCGTTAGCAATTGCGGCTTCACGTACGGATTTAGCTTCAGCAATAGCTTGCTTGAATAAATCTTTGTTTGCCATTTTTTAATAAATTGTTGTGGTTTCGGTATAGCTATTAAAGCTATAATGTGAAGTTATAAAATTTTTGAGATACTATATTGTATAGTATATTATGTATATAAATATATACCTTTTACAAAAAACAAGAAAACCACCTAAAATAGATGGTCAACTCTCCTGCCCGTCGGTAGCGTCCGAGGAATTACCTTTACATAGTAGCACCTGCAACGCCTACTGCCTTCGCAATTTCTCCGGCTACTACTGCTATGTCTCTACCTTTTAATGCTGCTTTAACTGCTGATATTGTTGCTGAGGCAATACCTCCGCCTCGTAGTGCGTTCATTGCTCCAATTCCAGCTTTTACTCCTAAACCTGCTAACATAGCAATGAATAGTCCTTTAGCAACTAATTGTCTTTTCTTTTCGTCCTTTACAAATGGTTTAAGAAATCCACCTATAGCCTTAACTATGTTGACTTCATTATGATGTGCCCATTTATGGACTGCTTCTGCTTTATCTGCTGCTTTATCAAAACCACCTTTTCTAAATGCTTTTGCTGCATACTTCCCTAATACGTCTAGTACTGTGTTAGATGCTAATGCCCATGAGAGAACTCCTACAGTAGTAATTATTTCATTAACATCATCTGCTCCTTCTTGGCCAAACTCAGCTTCCATTGCTTTTGCAATTTCTGAACCTAATACTGTTTCATCACTCTCTAAAATAATATTAGATAACTTCATTATGCTCTTAATATATCGTTGATGATTGAATCTAAACCGGTATACTTAGATGGTTTACTTTTTCCTTCTGAAAGGTTTACTGGGTTCATAAATGCTCCATGTGTTGATGGATTAGATACAAAGTCCCAACATACTAATTCAAAATCGTCTTGGACTTCTAAAGCTCCTTCATTTGTTTGGTTAACAGATCCTGTACCTCTAGATGAGATTCCAATTGTATGACCTGCTCTACATATCTCTTTAACGATATTGCCAGCTGGTGTATTTAATAGCTCTACACGTCCCATAAGGTCGTCTCCTTTCCACCATAACTCTTTTATTACATGAGAGGCGTTCTTTAAGGAGACAACGGGAGAGTCAGGGTGATCAAGTTCTCCAAAGGCGTTACCTACCTCGACAAACTCTTTAGTATATCTTTCTGATTCTCTTAGTAGTATCTCTTTACTATACGTTCTACCATTTTGATTCTGAGCTACTGCTCTTTGTAGTACACCTTCTACTTCGAATACTCCAGGTTTACTTTTGGATTCTCGAATTATAGGTCTAAACGGTGTTACGTCTACTAATAGTTGTGCCATCTTATTTTTTCTTTTTAGATTCCATTACTGGAGTGAACATTGTTTGCTTAGGAGATGCTTCTTGTTCTGTTTCTCCTAATGGTACTTCACCTGAGTTATGATTATCTATGTCTTTTTGAGAGATAGTTTTAACTTTAGGTTGATTTAAACCTTTAGTGAAACCCATTTTAGTAACTGGTCTAAGGTCTTTCATGAATGCTTGTTCTATAGCTGGTGCTAAGAATCCGCCTACTTTAAGTCCTTCTTCGTTTCTAATCTCTCCTAATGTATCGTATATCTTTTGTATTTTATCTCTAGTCTTATCAAAGTACTGCTCAATGTCTGTTACAACATTTTCTAGTCCATTAATAGCTGATTTCATTCCGTCAAAGCCTGCATAGTCATCTGCAAACTTAGATAGTTCTGCTGTAGCAGCTTCTGCTAATACTTGCTCTTCTAATACTTTAGCTATGATTGCTTTTAAATTCTCTTTAACAGCAGTTTTACCTTTCCCACTAGCTTTCTTGATAGCTTGATCTTTAGCTGCCATGTAATCATCTTTATCAACGTCTCCGTCTCCATCTAGATCCTTACCTTTAGCTTCTTCTAAATTCTCAACCATAAATTGAGTTTCTAAATAACCAATTACATCTTTTTTAGCAAACTCTATCATGCCAGGTTCTGTCATTGGTCCCATTTTCCATTCTTCCCAGGCTTTAATTAAAAAATTAACACCTTTATCAAACATAGGTCCCATACTCTCTACATATCCTCCAGTTTCGTAGTCATTTTCTGTTACTACTTTCCCACCTTTAGTCTTCTTTCTTCTAGCTTCTTTTATTACTGCAGAATTTTCTTCTTCTGACATCCCTAAGCTAGCTAGTTTTTCTGCTGCTTTTTTAATGTAGTGAGCAACATCTGTATATTCGTTATCATCGTTTGTTTTAGCTTGTCCATAAAAGAAATCTGCTAAGTCAGTTAAATCGTCAGCAGATAAGCCGTCGTTAAATCCTTCTTCTAGTTCCCCTTCTTGGTATGTACCTGCATTTATAAACTTTTCTTTTGCTGCTTTAAAGTCTCCTTTATATAAACTCTGTACTACTTTACGTCCTAAAGTTTCTAAGTCATCATCATTTAAGCTATGTGGTTTATCAAAACCTGCTAGATAACCTCTTCCTATATCTCCGTATTCAGCTGGATCTATTACATCCTCTATTGAACCTTCGTCTTTTCTAGGATCATCTGTCCATCCTGCTTTTTCATCTGCATCATTCTTTGCATCTTCTTCAGAATCTTCTTCCATAGATTTTCCGGCAATATACTCTCCCATATCTTCGATATAGTCTTCTATTTTCCATCCTTTATAGGATTCTGAACCATTAATTCTGATATCATTATTTAAAGAGTCTATATACGCTTCTACTTCATTATCTCTTCCATGTGCTGATAACCCTGCTTTCAACTTATCAACTTCAGTACCCTCTTTAAGTGTAGCTTTTTTCATATCGTTAAAAGTATCTTTATCTTTTGCTCCTGGTTTAGTTTCTTTCATCTTATCGTTTTTATCAACTTTAGATGATTCTGCTGCTAACAGGTTATAATAGTGTAGAGGATCTTTCTTTAAGTTAGAGAGTGCTTTGGTTTTAGCTTTCTGTTGTGCTTCACCATCGCTACAGGTTACAGGATCATGTCCCATAGCTGTTAATTCTATATCTAAAGCTCTTCTTAGTGAATCGTCAGATATAGTATTATCTAAATCCTTTTCTAATACTGATTCAGAGAGTACTCCTCTATTCATAAGGATTTGAACTGAATCTTTGTATCCACTGAATTGATTAATATGTTGAGGAAATGCTAATCGCATTTGTCTCACAAACTCTCCTTCGGACATTTGTCCTTCGTTTACAGCTCTATGTTTCTCTGTTGCAGTTATTGTTCTCATTATAGTTCTTTATATCCTTGTTTTTTTAATGTCTCTTTTGCTTTCTTTGCAGTTCCTAAAAAGTTAGGCGTTGCGTATGTTGCTCCTGTACCAGCTGTAAATGTTGCTGATCCACCAGTAACGTTAGCTTCATCTAGCTCTTGCATTACTTCTCGTACTAGTTTAACTAATTCTGTTTTTTTCATTACAGAGATCTTAATTCATGTACTAAGTCGTAGTATTGCATTAAGTTAACCAAATGAGTATCAGCTATTTTTTCTTTGTTAGTTAAAGGTTTAATGCCTTTTCTTATCTCGTCTAGTTTAATAAGTACTACCTTATCTTTTACCTTTCCTATTGTTTTATTAATTTCTGAGATTATCTTTTTAAGCTCTTCGTTTACTATTGTTCTTAATTTAGTAGTTGAATTAACTGATGTGATAAATTCTCTTAGTATTAACTTCTGTTCTGGAAGAAGGTCTTTGTATTTGTCGTTAAATTTCTCTAACAGTATCTTAAATGTAAGTAATTTTAAGTCTTTATCGTACTTAGAGTACTCTTCTATCAAAGTGTCCTTAACGTTAGCGTTATCTTGCTTCTTTGCAGTTAGATGCTCTAATAAGGTTGATTTAAAACTAATCAAAAGATTAGGATCCACCAATTCATTGTTATTTTGAGCTTCTAATAGACAGTATAAAGATGCTAGAGCTTTATAGTCTGCTGTCTGTATATTGAAGAAGTCTTCTGCTTTATAAGCTTCTTTAATGTCTGATATAAGGCTATATTTCTGAGCTTTTAATACTTTCTGGTCAAACTTTCTTGATATTTCAGTTATCGTAGAGAGTATTGATTCCGCTTTAGACTGGCCTACGCCTTTGTTCTTGAGTATAAATTCATATAATTTAAACTCTTTTACAAGTGCTGTATTACCAGTGAAATGCTTTCTTAGTATAGCTAAAGCAGGAGAATCTTGTTTAGACAAGGTATCTGATGCTATTTGCTTTACAAGCAATTCAAAGATAAGACCTGTATTTCGAAATTTTGAGTGTTTTACTTTCATTCTACACGTTTACTATTATAAATATGGGTTAATTACCTAAATCTTTAATGTTATCTTCTTTTAACATCTCAGACTCTTTTTCCTCTACTGCCTCAAAGACTATGTTTTTTAACATAGCTTTGTTTTTATAATAAACTGATTTAGTAGAAACGTTTTCGTTAACGTTTTCATTATCGGATGGGTAACCACCTTTCATACCGTGCTGCCCTAGAGGATCTCTTCCTCCCATTGCTGCTGTAGTACCGTATACTGAAGCTTTTTCTGTTGGTCTTCCACCTTCTGGTCCAGGCTGTCCCCATTCTGGTTCTGATTCTGTTTCTGAATATCCTTGTGGAACTTCTCCTGGTGAGCCTCCTTTAGGAGTTGATACTGATCGTCTACCGTACATAGATGCTAAATCATGTGGTGTACCGTATGTCATTCCTGACTTAGCTGGGTCATTACCTTCTGCTTCAATTTGTGCTAATCTAAATTTACGTTTTGTATCTTCTCTTACTAGGTCTCTCATCTCCATATAGTTATCTTCTGACATATCAAATATGTTTTCGTATATGTAGTCTGATGAGAATAGTTGTGAGTCTTTCATTTGGGCAGCTAGATCAACTTTCTCTTTAAGTAGTGCAATCTTTTCCTGTTCAAATATAATAGAAGGAGTTGACAACTTAACTTCAAAGTTTGTTAAGCTTTCTCCAGTAAAACCTTGAGTATATAAGTGTACTAATGCAATCTTAGTTAACTCAGCTTCTAATATTTTTTGTATTCTTTCTACTGTTCTAGCAAATCTAATGTCTTCTGCTGCTAAAGTAGCTTTACCGCTTAGATCTCCTTCGTATCCAAAATAAGCTTTAGGTATTTTTAATGCAGCAAACAGCTTAGCTTGTAAATACTGTACATCGTTAGTTCCGTCATACTCTAAACCTTTAGTTGTTTCTATTTTAGTAGATGTATCCCCTCCACGTACAGGTAGATAGAAATCTTCCATCATATTCTGCATATTAAACTTCAAGTTATATTGTCCAGTTTGTGGATCAACATAAGGAGTCTTTTTCATAGTGTTGATAGTTTTTTGCATAAACTGATCAACTTCATTTGGCGGTATAGATCCTACATTTATGTAGAACATTCTCTTTTCTGGAGCTCTCATGATTCTATGTATTAACATAGCGTCCTCCATTAAGTTAGTTTGTTTGTATATCTTTCTAGCTGGTTCTAAATATGAACGGCCATAAGGTAGATAAGAAGTATCTGATAGTAGTCTGAAATGAGCCATTTCATAATTATCAAATACGATTGTTTTGTCTGTAGGTCTTTTTCTGTAGTTAGGATCTGTAGAAGCTGCTATACCGTCCATTTCTAATTGGAATTCTACTTTAGCTGGATTCTCTGGATCGTTACCTTCATGTCTGATGATATGATAAACTGTGTAGGGTAGTACGTTATATACTCCGAACTTCTCTGCTATCTCTAACTTTAAGAAGAAATCTCCATATTTAAGCATATTACGTGTCCATGACCATAGATTAAACTCAATGTTTAATACGTCGTAGAATAAGTTGTAAAGTACTTTTTGAATATTCTCATCAGATGATTTAATTGATACTACTTCGTTTTGATCGTTTTTAATTGTAGCTTCATCTGCAATGATGTCTAATGCTGAGGCTATAATAGGATCTGTATCCATTGCTTCATAATCAGCATATAGCTGAACTCTCATTGTCTGGTAGTTCAGGTTAGGATTGAATATGTTCCTATTGTTATGCATGTACAGTCTATTAAATCGGTCTACTAACGAATTAGTTTCGTATTTACCGGTTTGCTGTATTGCATTAGTATCGGCTATCTTAAGTTCATCCCCACCAATGTTACGTATTACTACGTCATTAGAGAAAAGTCTCTTTAGTCTGCCAAATAAAGTTGTATCTGCCATTATGGTTTTACTTTAATTATAAATAGTTCTATTTTAATAACCAACTGATATCTTCTGGTCCACCAGGTGTCTCTACAATATAAGGATTATTTTGCATGCTACCAACATTTTTCATGACAGCTTGGTTTCTTGCATTTATATTATTAAATGAAGATAATTGAGCTCTTGCTAGGTCCATTCCTTGCTGTCTCATTCTTAAGGCTGTGTCTCTGATATATAGTCCTGTAGCACAGGCAATTAATAAGTCATCATTGTACCTAACTTGTGCTTGTGGTTTACCATTTTTCCATACAAAGACTCTCATTTCTTTCATTAGTCTTTTAGATTGTATGGTAACGCTTCTCTCTCTAATGTACTCTATCATTTTAGCAATAACTAATGGTCTAGTTCTAGCTGACATAGTGAAGCCAGGTACTAGCTTATCTCTCTCATACTTATTCATATAAGATTCTACAGTCTCCATATTGTTAGTAGAACTATAGTAGAGATTGGGATACTCTCTAGTTATGATTTGATCTATTGTAGCCCATCCAATGTTAGCGTTTTCAACTACCATTAAAGCATTATTATATTCTGCTCCTAATCCAGTTAAAAAGTTACCGAAATCTTTAGGTGCTAGCTTTCCTTTATACTCAGCTACTTGAGTACAAGTTTCTATATCGAATACATGACATGCAGAATAATCTGCTGCATCTCCTCGAGCTACATCTGCTACAACCATATAGGTTTTAGTATAATCTACTCCTTCCCAGATCCATAAATTACCATCTACTCCTCTTCTCTCTAACGGCTCTCTTTCATATGTTTCTTCGTAGAATAACATATCTTCTGGTTCAAATACAGTATCACCAGATGCTAAGAAATCACAATCACATTCCTGACCTGCCATTCTAGGACCTAAATCTCTATCTTGCATGTCTCTCCAGGCTTGGTTTCTTTCAGGGTGAACTGTCCAGGGAAGTCTTACTGGTACGAATGAATTCTCTCCGGTTTCTGCTTTCTCCCAAGTTTGGTGAAACCAGTTACCAATACCGTTAGGTGTTGATAGTGCCATACATTGTCCACCGGTTGCTAGTGTTTGCTGTGCTGCTGCAAACGTTTCGTCAATGTTATCAATAAAGGCGGCCTCATCAATAAGTAATAAGGATACTGCTTCGGATCTTGCTGCATCCGCATTAGATGATTTAGCTTGTACTTTAGATCCATTTTTTAATCTTAATGATAGTTTATTCTTTTCTACTGATGGTAGTTTTAACCATCTTGGTAGTTCATCGTACATAAAGATTACCTTTGTTACAAGGTTTCTTGCAGTTGCTTGTGTTGTTGCTAGTGCTAAGACATTCTTATCTTTATGAAATAACATTAACCATAAACTGTATGCAGCTGCTAATGTTGAAATACCTAGCTGTCTAGATTTTAATGTGATTATAAATTGTTCGTCTCTAAATAAGTGTAGTACTTTCTCTTGAAAAGGATATAATGCAAATAAAATTCTACCTCTTTGAGGGTGTTGAATATGACAATACTTTCTCATAAAGTACGCCGGGTCCTTAGCACATTTGATATACTCTTGTGCTATTATCTTTTTTATATCTGTTGCCATAACTAGGGTTTATATTACTTGATTTGCTTTATGTCCAAACCAATTTTATCACTGTCATGTCTTTTTGAATTCTTAGTTTTTAAAGGAGTGTAAAATTGACCTCCTATTAAAACTTTAGAAATTTCTTCTAGACCTGGTATAGTAATATCGTACTTTACGTACTTTACAGCTACGAATTGGTTGAATAGCTCAGAAAAATTATAAGTCTGGTTGAGTTCTTTTATAAGATCTTTTTCTAGTAGTATTCTTTTTTGGTGTCCTATTTCATCGTACCCTTCTTTATCAAGAAGAGGAAATGTAGGATACTCCTCTAGGTATTTTGCTTTTTCCTGTTTTAGTGTATTAGACCCGAATTCATCTATGAGTGCAAAAGCTCCTGTGATAACAGTATTTGTATTAATTATAGTTATAATTTTCTGTAAATCAGTGCTAATTTCTCCTCCCTTACTCTTTACTAGTCTTTCTAAACTTTCTAGCTTAACAGTATTACCTGGTCTTTTAGCTGACTTAGCGCTTATCTGTATTTGTTCTTCCCCTACATATAGTAGGTAATCTATTAAAGGAAAGTTTCCTGCTTTAGGAAAAAGTACTTCATCTGCTCCTATAGATTTACCGTAGTCGTAAGCTCCTAAGACTTCACCTAAGTTCTTAAAAAATTCATTATAGAAATATTTGTTATCAAAAGCAATGGTTACTTCTTTATCAGTGGGCTTATTTTTTTTATTAGTTAGGTACTTAATAACTTTCTTTTGTTCTTCACTAAGTTTTGTAGCATTATCAATTCCTTTGATTAATTCCTGTTTTGAAATTTCTAGTTTTACTCTACTGTCGAGAGTTAGTCCTAATTTCTGAGGTTTTAGATCGTAGTACTCTCCGCTAGTCTTATCTGGTTTAAAAATTATAGTAACCTTTCCTACTTTAAAGATATTGTTACTTCGTCCACTAGGAGGTCCGTATCTACCGTCGGCTTCTAACTTCTTAATCAACACTGTGCGAGCATCATCGTAAATAACAACATGATTCTGAGTGTCGGGTTGAATTTGAGATTTTTCTATCTTTAAAAGCTTTATAAGCTCTGTTGCTACTTCCTGTGCTTCGGGTGTAAGTATGTCGTAAGATAACCTTTTTAGCTCATTTAAGTTAAAACCAAATATAGATTCAAACAAAGCCATATCCTCTT
>TARA_B110000879_G_scaffold37645_1_pt1 | contig 11155 bp, 9 predicted proteins | sample TARA_B110000879 | Tara Oceans TARA_B110000879 (sample SAMEA4398094) | marine metagenome | biome: Polar Biome; feature: [SRF] surface water layer (ENVO:00010504); material: water (ENVO:00002006), including particulate matter (ENVO:01000060) such as... | depth 5 m
GTTCCGCAACCGTTGTTGAAAACATTGCCGTCATCAATGGAGCTGATGATGGTGTGGAGTTCTTTGGAGGAACAGTTTCTGTAAAGAACATCTACCTTGAAAACAACGAGGACGATTCTATCGATTGGACAGAAGGATGGAACGGAACCGTTGAAAATGCCTACATCAAGCATACGATTGCAGGATTCTCTACCGCTTTGGAAGGAGACAAAGACAACAACAACCCAAAGTTCATCAACCTAACAGCGGTTTCTACTGTTGGAGGAACAGCCTTGCAATTCAAAAAGCAATCGGGAGGAACCATTACAAGTTTGTCTTTGGCTGGGTATACCAAGAATATTGACATGAAAGACGGAGGAAATTTGTCGAATGTGCAAATTGACGGACAAGCCGCTTCTATTTCAGCAGCTTACGATGCAACGGCTAGTGTAGACATTTCAGAATGGACTTGGAAAAATGCAGAATTGTAAAAAAAAGAATCAAAACACAGAAGTGGCTATCCTTTTTTAGCCATTCACTTAGTTGAGTAATAATTTCGTGTTATTCTTCTAACAACAAGGCAATTATGGGTTGCGATATTCACCTCAGTTTAGCAGAAAAGTTAAAAACACATTTGTTTTCATATTAATATATTAGTTTTTGTCGACTTTATTATTATGATAAACGGGAGCTATCTTTTTCGAAAGATAGCTTTTTTTAATGTTTTTTTTGTAATCATAAGGAAACGTTAAGTTAACATTGGATTCAGTTCTTTGCACCGACAAAAACTAATACATATTTAATGATGAAAAAACAATTTCTATTCGCTGTCTTATTGTTTGCTGTTTCTTTTGCAAACGCTCAAACTGAAAATAATTTTATTCCTAAAGGAAAATTTGGGAAAGGGATTTTTAGCTTTAAAGGAAAAGACAATACTTGGGGCATCAAGATGGCTGCAAGAATGCAAATGCTAAGTACCTTTAATTTTGAAAACGAAAATGGACTAGGAAATATGAGTTCAACAGCCTTGTTGAGAAGGGCTCGTTTGAAATTTGATGGATTTGCCTACACACCTAAATTAAAATACAAATTAGAATTAGGACTCTCAAACAATGATTTAAGTGGAGGAGATGCCACTACAAAAAACGCCAACCGTCTGATTTTGGATGCGGTAGTCATGTGGAATTTCGCTGGAAATTTTGAGTTGTGGTATGGTCAAACAAAATTGCCAGGAAATATTGAGCGTGTGATTTCATCAGGAAATTTGCAATTTGTAGACCGTTCAAGATTGAATAAGGAATTCACAATTGACCGTGAATTCGGTTTTCAATTGAGACATCATTTCAACCTAACAGACAAATTTGTTGTTCGTGAAAAATTAGCGGTTTCTCAAGGAGAAGCTAGAAATATTACAGTTGCGAACAAAGGAGGACACCATTACACGAGCCGTTTAGAATTTCTCCCTTTTGGCTTGTTTGAAGGCAAAGGAGATTATAAAGGAGGAGATTTGAAAAGAGAAAAATCTCCGAAATTGATGTTGAGTGTTGGGCAAAGTTATGTGGAAGACGCCGTAAGGGAAAGAGGGAATCAAGGTTCCTACACGATTATTAATGATGAAAAAAATGGGTCTAAATATGGTAAGATAGATAATGACTTAATAGCAGCCAATGCAACTGACGTTTCTACTTTTTTTGTTGATGCCATGTTCAAATACAAAGGATTCTCTTTTATGGGAGAATATGCCGCTAGAAAAGCGAAGGATGAAACAAATGTTAGAGTTGGTGATGGATTGAACTTGACAGCGGGATACCTATTAAAAAGCAACTGGGAAATTGCAGGACGATTTACCAATGTTTCTTTAGATGGAGCTGCAAAAGTTGAAGATAGAAACGAATACACCGTTGGTGTTTCAAGATACATCGCAGGACACAAGTTAAAAGTACAAACAGATTTGAGTTACATCGATATCATAGGAAAAACAAACACAGTAGGATTTCGATTTCAAGTAGACATTCACCTATAAAGTTTAACATTCAGGTAACATTGCAGCATTTATTAAACAGGATATTTGCAGTAGCTTACAACGTAAAGGGTTTTTAATAAACAGTAAAATTTTAATTATGGATAATATTTATTTATTAATGATTGTTGCTCTTGCAATTTTAGCCATTGCTGATTTAGTGGTTGGGGTAAGTAATGATGCAGTAAACTTCTTGAATTCTGCCATTGGATCAAAGGCAATTTCTTTCAAAACCATCATGATTGTTGCGAGTATAGGGGTTGCGGTAGGAGCAATTTTCTCTAGTGGAATGATGGAAGTTGCTAGAAAAGGGATTTTCAATCCAGGAGAATTTTACTTTGATGAAATTATGATTGTTTTTATGGCAGTTATGATAACAGACATTTTATTATTAGACTTTTTTAATACCTTAGGAATGCCGACATCAACAACGGTATCCATTGTATTCGAATTACTAGGAGCGGCTGTAGCCATGGCATTGATTAAAATTGGAGCCGATAACGGAAGTTTTTCTGATGTGATCAATTATATCAATACAGACAAAGCAATTTTAATTATTTCAGGAATATTGCTTTCTGTTGTCGTTGCCTTTTCTGTAGGTGCACTCGTACAATGGGTTTCTAGAGTACTATTATCCTATGACTTTGAAAAGAAAGCAAAGTGGGTAGGAGCTTTGTTTGGAGGTTTTGCATTGACAGCAATTACCTATTTTATTTTTATGAAAGGATTGAAAGGAACGTCCTATGCAAAGGAATCATTTGAGATTTTAGGAGGAGGTACCATGAAAAACTTTTTAGAAACTCAAGTGCTCAGAATCGTTATTGTTAGCTCTATTTTTTGGTCTTTGTTATCGTATGCGCTAATCTCTTTCACAAAAACAAACATTTACAAATTGATTATTGTTGTAGGGACTTTTGCTTTGGCATTGGCTTTCTCAGGAAATGATTTGGTAAACTTTATTGGTGTGCCAATGGCAGCTTACAACTCTTATGAGGCCTTTATTGCTTCTGGACAAGTTGCTTCTGAATTTTCGATGGAAATTTTAGCAAAAAAAGTACCTACAAATAATTGGTTGCTTTTTGGGGCAGGTATGGTAATGGTAGTTACATTGTGGTTTTCAAGCAAAGCCAAAAATGTGGTAAAAACATCCTTAGACCTTTCTAGCCAGGGAGAAACCAAAGAGCGTTTTCAGCCCAACTTTTTATCAAGAGGCTTTGTAAGGTTTGCGATGGGGATGTCAAAATTTATTAACTATGTTGTTCCAGAAACGATACAAAAGAAAATAAACAGTCAATTTCAACGACCAGTAATTTCGATATCAAAAGAAAAAGTACACGAATTGCCTGCATTTGACATGGTTCGTGCTGCGGTGAATTTAATGGTAGCTGCCGTATTGATATCTATTGCAACTTCATATAAATTACCATTGTCCACTACCTATGTAACTTTTATGGTCGCGATGGGAACTTCTTTGGCAGACAGAGCTTGGGGCGCAGAAAGTGCTGTGTACCGCGTTGCTGGAGTTTTGAACGTAATTGGAGGATGGTTTTTTACGGCCTTTAGTGCCTTTAGTGCAGCAGCACTTGTTGCTTATTTATTGAATCTAAACCTTCATCTAATGTTTCCGTTATTACTAATCATCGTTTTTGCGATGATTGTAAGAAACTATATCGCACACAACAAAAAGGTAAAACAAGTAAAAGCAGAAGATCAGTTGAGCATAGCAGAAAGCACTTCTATCCAAGGAGTCATTGAAGAAAGTGCGGGCAATATTGCTTCAGTAGTTAAAAGAGGAAACAAAATCTATGGCAATGCGGTCAAAGGATTGGGAAAACAAGACCTCAACTTGCTTAAAAAATGCAAAAAGAACATTGAAAAACTCTCAGATGAAGTAGACGAATTGCGAGACAATATTTTCTATTTTATCAAAAACCTAGACGATTCAAGTGTGAATGCAAGTAGTTTTTACATCAACATCTTGAGCTATTTGCAAGACATCACCCAGTCTTTGGAGTTCATCGTAAGAGCGACCAACAAACACGTCAACAACAACCACAAAGGGTTGAAAACAAGTCAGCTCAAAGAACTGGTCCAGGTAGAACAGGCATTGGACACCTATTTCAGTCAGATCCAAGCAGCTTTCGACTCCCGATCCTTTGAACAGATCGGAGAGATTCTGAACGACCAAACCGTTTTTGACATGCTTTCTGAAAAAATTCAAAAACAAGTAGAACGCACCCGTACAGAAGAGTCCAGTCCAAAAAACACGACCTTGTACTTCGGACTTTTGTTGGAAACAAAAGATTTGCTGACCGCTTCGATGAGTTTGCTCAACGAGTATTACGCGGCCAACCAAAGCTCTTCCGAAGTTTTGGAATAAAAACAAAGCAAACAACTTTTCAAAAAAGCGTCCAAAATATTTTGGGCGCTTTTTTTTAGGGGTATACACCCGGTAAATCAAAGGGTTTTTCTCTCTTTTTTTAAGTACCTTTCATTAAAATTTCAAAGATGAATCTTTCCGTTTCCAAAGAGCACATTTTGTTTTTAGACATTGAAACCGTCCCGGAACACCAATTTTACGGTGACCTTTCGGACTTGCAAAAAGAACTTTTTGCCGAAAAAACAGCCAACCAACGCAAGGCGAAGGCACAAGGCGAGCCGGAGATCACTCCCGAAGAATTCTACCAGAGGGCGGGAATCTGGGCCGAATTCGGTAAAATTGTTTGCATTTCGGTGGGCTATTTTGCCCCCTTGGGAAAAGAGCGTTCTTTTCGGATCAAATCTTTTTTTGGGGATGACGAAGGGCAGTTGCTGCAAGAGTTTAAAACCCTTTTGGACCGTCATTTCAACCACCCGAAACACCTCTTGTGCGGACACAATGCCAAAGAATTTGACTTTCCTTACATCGCACGACGGATGATTGTCCATCAGATAGGATTGCCTTTAAAATTGAAACTTTTTGGGAAGAAGCCCTGGCAAATACCCCATTTAGACACCATGGAATTGTGGAAGTTTGGGGATTACAAAAACTACACTTCTTTAAAACTTTTAACGATGTTACTCGGAATTCCATCTCCCAAAGAAGACATCGACGGGAGTCAAGTTGCTGGAGTCTATTACCGCGAAAAAGACCTAAAACGAATCGCTGCCTATTGCGAAAAAGACACCCTGGCAGTCGCCCAATTGTTTTTGAGGTTCAACAACGAGCCCCTGCTGACCGAAGAAGAGTGTGTCTTTTCGGAATCTCTTTTTTAACCCTCCAAAAAGCTGTTTTTTGTGAATCCAGGGGATGCGTTTGTTTTTTACTATTTTTAACAAAAAGAAACATGCCAGAAGACAATTTTTTTGAACGCTGTTATGAAGTTGCCAAGCAGATACCCTTTGGACGGGTCACAAGTTATGGCGCCATTGCGCGGTATTTAGGAACCGCACGTTCAGCTAGGATGGTAGGCTGGGCCATGAACGCTTCACATGGCAATGCGGCCATTCCAGCCCATCGAGTGGTCAACAGAAAAGGGCTGCTCACAGGCAAACACCATTTTCAGGGAACAAACCTGATGCAGCAGCTTTTGGAAAGTGAAGGCATCGAAGTGGACAACCATCAAATTCAAGGGTTTGACCTTGTTTTTTGGGATCCAAATACGGCTTTAGCGCACCGCCTGCCTTAAAGCAAAATTCACGTTGGCTTGTCTGCTTTGAATTCGCATTGCCGAGGGATGTATATGTGAAGTTTTCACAGTATCTTTGTAGCCTACAACACACAAAGAAGAAAATGAGTACGCACAAGCAAGATATATACAAAGCATTGGAAACCCTCACCGCTCCCGGAGAAGGGAAGAGTTTGGTAGCAAACAACAACATAAAAAACATCGTTGTTTTTGGAGATGAGGTGGTGGTAGATGTTTCGATCAGCAACCCGACCCTACAAGCGAAAAAGAAGATAGAAACGGAGATTTCAAAAGCAATTCGCGAACAGGTTTCTGAAAAATTACAGGTCAAAGTAAACGTTTCCACGATTGCTGTAGAAAAAAAACCAGACGCCGTCCAAGAAAAAAAACTTCCTGGCATTCAAAACATCATCGCCATTGCCTCTGGAAAAGGAGGAGTAGGGAAGTCTACCATCACTGCCAACACAGCAGTCTGCCTTTCAAAAATGGGCTTTAAAGTGGGGATTTTAGATGCGGATGTATACGGGCCTTCCATGCACTTGATGTTTGACGTAGCACAAGAAAAACCAATTTCTGTCCAAGAGGACGGACGATCCAAAATGAAGCCTGTCGAAAATTACGGAGTTAAAATTTTGTCCTTGGGCTTTTTCACCAACCCAAACGAAGCAGTCATTTGGCGCGGACCAATGGCTTCCAAAGCGTTGAATCAAATGATTTTTGACGCAGCTTGGGGGACTTTGGACTTTTTGTTGATTGACCTGCCACCAGGGACGGGAGACATCCACCTCTCCATTGTTCAGGCACTTCCTATTACAGGAGCTGTTGTGGTCAGTACGCCTCAAAACATCGCTTTGGCAGATGCCAAAAAAGGAGTGGCCATGTTCCAACAAAAAAACATCAACGTTCCCGTTTTGGGAATCGTCGAAAATATGAGCTATTTTACCCCTGAGGAATTGCCTAATAATAAATACTATATCTTTGGACAGGACGGCGCAAAAAACCTCTCCCAAGACATCGAAGCTGCATTCTTAGGAGAAGTGCCTTTGGTGCAAGGAATTCGGGAAGCAGGAGACGTTGGCCGCCCTGTCGCTTTGCAAGAAAATACGCTGTTGGAAACGGCATTTTCAAGTCTCACCAAAAACATGCTTTCGGAACTGTTGAAGCGCAACAAAGATTTGCCAGAAACGGAAGTCGTAAAAATCACGACGATGAGTGGTTGCTCTCGTTAGCAAAACGGTTTGCAAGCGAAAGCTGCCTTCAAATTGAAAAACACAGCCTATGGACACACAAAATTTGACACTGACGGTACAAAAAGCATTGGACGAAATTCGCCCTTTTTTGTTAGCGGATGGCGGGGACATTTCCTTGGTTTCCATCGAAGAAAATGTTGTAAAAGTAAAATTGGAAGGAGCTTGTGTCGGTTGTTCAATCAATCAAATGACCTTGAGAAATGGTGTCGAAGCCTCCATTAAAAAATACGCGCCTCAAATCGAAAAAGTCATCGATTTGAGCAGCATTCTCTGAGAGACCTTTTCTCAGAAGAAGCAAGAGGCTTTGTTTTCAAAAACCCTCTCCCCACCGAACCGATCCGATCATAGCCTACACTTTCACAAAAACTTAACGGATAAAACAGTGCCCGTTTTGAATTTTGTTTTAAACTTGTAAAACCGAAAGAAAAGTCAAAAAATTCATGATAAGAAGAAGTTTCCTTTTGATGTTGATCTGCAGCATGACCGTCTTTTCTCAGCAAGACAAAGAGGCGTTTCAATCTGGAGAATGGCTGAAATACCGCATTCACTACGGCTTTGTCAATGCGGGTTATGCCACACTAAAAGTTGACGAAGCAGCAGACGAACAAAACGAACTCTTTCACTTCGTCGGCAAAGGGTGGACTGTAGGTATCACAAATTTATTTTTCAAGGTCAGAGACACGTACGAATCATTTGTAGACAAAGAATCAAGACTTCCCAAACACTTTAAAAGAAGGGTCAATGAGGGCGGGTACAAAATCCGTAGAGACATTTATTTTTATCCGGAAAAGAAAATTGCGAAGGTCGAAGATCACAAGAAAAAAACCATACAGGAAGTCACTATTTCAAAAGTTCAAGATTTGCTCTCGTCCTTCTACCTACTTCGCAACAGCGATGTGGAGCAACTCCAAATAGGAGAAAGTTTGGATTTGGACCTTTTTTTTGATTCAGAAACCTATCCTTTCAAACTCATTTATTTAGGAAAAGAAGTCATTTCAACAAAATTCGGAAAAGTGGCTTGTTACAAAATGAGACCCTCTGTACAGTCGGGAAGGGTCTTTAAAGAAAAGGAAAGTTTGACTCTTTGGATTTCGTCGGACAAAAATAAGATTCCCATCCGAATCAAAGCCTCTTTGAAGGTAGGATCCATCAAAGTAGATTTGAAACAATACAAAGGATTGTCCCATCCTTTTCCCATTATTTTATGAGATTTGTTGTAAATTTGGCGCGGACCAATTTCCGATTCTTTTGAGACAGATATTGCACATATTCTTCCTTTCACTCGTTTTTCTGTCCTGTGGAGAGGGACAAAAAGAAAAGGACGCTCAAAATAAACAAGCTCCTCCAAAAATTGTTTACAAATTTGGATACAAGCTAAACGATTTCAAAGTCACTCACGACACTGTTTCCCATGGGGAAAGTTTCGGAGAAATCTTGGACCGACACCACATCTGGCTCCCACAAATATTTCAAATTTCAAAAAAAGTAAAAAAAACCTTCAACGTAAGGCGTCTAAGAGCAGGCAAGCCCTATACCATTTTGGCAAAAAAAGACAGCACCGAAAAAGCGCAGGTCTTTATTTACCAACACGACCCAATCAACTACACGGTCATCGATTTCAAGGACTCTCTCATCAGGGCTTTCAAGGGCAAGCGACCCATCAGCAAAGTACTTAAAAAGGCATCTGGAGTCATCACTAGTTCCCTTTCTGAAGCTTTGGACAAACAAGGAGTCAATGCCATTGTCGCAAATGACCTTTCGGAAATTTACGCCTGGACAATTGATTTTTTTCGACTTCAAAAAAACGACCGCTTCAAAGTTATTTACGAACAAAAATATATAGAAGACAGTATTCCTGCAGGGATCGGCTCCATCAAAGCGGCCTATTTTGAACATGCCAAGAAGCCTTTTTATGCCTTTCAGTATGTCTCAGATTCGATTACAGGCATCCAGGAGTACTACGATGAAAATGCCAACCACCTTCGAAGAGCTTTTTTAAAAGCCCCTTTGAAATTTAGCAGAATCTCATCTCGCTACAACCTCAAGCGAAAAATAGCCTATTACGGACGCGTCAAAGCACACAAAGGAACGGATTTTGCTGCACCTGTCGGAAGCCCTATCATGAGTACTGCGAATGGACGAGTCATCGAGTCTCGTCGCAAAGGAGCCAACGGAAACTACGTTAAAATCCGTCACAATTCTACCTATACCACCCAGTACTTGCACATGAAAAAACGCAAAGTAAAAGTAGGGCAATACGTCAAACAAGGTCAAATAATAGGATCCGTAGGGATGACAGGAAACACGTCAGGCCCACATGTTTGTTACCGCTTTTGGAAGAACGGGGTTCAGGTAGATCCTCTCAAACAAAAACTTCCTGCGGCCAAGGCCATGAAAAAAGAAACCAAACCCCATTATTTGGAATTCGTCGAATCTATCAAAGATTCGTTGGACGCCATCACTTTAAAAGAAATAGAACACAATTAATCATCAGAAAACAGCAACATGACACTTAAAAATACAAACCCATCGAAAACAGCAGCTTGGAAAAAACTACAAGCCCATTACCAAGAGACAAAAGACCTTCACCTAAAAGACCTGTTTGCTGAAAACCCACAGCGAAAAGAAGACTTTCGCATTCAATTCAATGATTTTGATGTCGATTTCTCAAAAAATCGTATCGATGCAACGACACTTTCTCTATTGATCGAGTTGGCAAACGAAGTCGATTTGCAGGGCGCCATTTCCAGTTATTTTGGTGGAGACAAAATCAATGCGACCGAAGGAAGAGAAGTCTTGCACACAGCACTTCGAGCAGCTGCTGACAAAAAAATCCTTGTCGATGGAGAAAATGTGGTTGAAGACGTACAAGCGACCTTGGCTCAAATAGAGACTTTTAGCAACAAAGTGATTTCTGGAGATTGGAAAGGACATACGGGCAAAGCCATTACCGATGTGGTCAACATTGGTATCGGAGGTTCTGATTTGGGGCCACAAATGGTCGTTGAATCCTTGAAGTACTACAAAACTCCTTTGGACGTTCATTTTGTTTCCAACGTAGACGGAGACCATGTTACAGAAGTCATTAAAGATTTGAATCCGGAGACCACCCTCTTTTTGATCGTTTCCAAAACATTCACTACACAAGAAACCATTTCCAATGCCCTAACCATCAAGGAATGGTTTCTAAAAACTGCTACAGAAGCGGATATCGCTCAACACTTTGTCGCGGTCTCTACCAACTTAGAAGCCGTTGTAGCTTTTGGCATCGATCCTGCAAACGTCTTTACGATGTGGAACTGGGTAGGGGGAAGATTTTCATTGTGGAGTGCCGTCGGACTGTCCATCAGTCTCGCGGTAGGATTTGACAATTTTAAAAATCTTTTGGAAGGCGCCTCTGAAATGGATGCCCATTTTGAAACAACGCCTTTTGAAGAAAACATTCCCGTTGTTTTGGCTTTGTTGAGTGTTTGGTACAACAATTTTTACCAAGCTGAAACAGAAGCTATTTTGCCCTATTCTCAATACTTGGAAAAATTGACACCTTACTTGCAACAAGCCATCATGGAGAGCAATGGAAAAAGTGTAGATCGCAACGGTGAAAAGGTAAACTACCAAACAGGAACCATCGTTTGGGGAAGTACAGGGACCAACATGCAACACGCTTTTATGCAATTGGTTCACCAAGGAACCAAATTGATTCCTTGTGACTTTATCGGGTACAAAGCCTCTTTGCACGGCAAAGAAGAACACCATAACAAGCTGATGGCCAATCTTTACGGACAGGCAGAAGCTTTGTGCAACGGAAAAACAAAAGAAGAGGTCTTGGAAGAAATGACCGGAGATGCGGCCACCGTTGAAAAGGTCGCTCCATTCAAAGTGTTTGAAGGAAACAAGCCCAGCACCACTCTCTTGATTGACAAGTTGACGCCGCATTCTTTGGGGGAATTGATCTCCATGTACGAACATAAGATTTTTGTTCAAGGAGTCCTTTGGAACATTTACAGTTACGACCAGTGGGGGGTAGAATTGGGAAAAGTGTTGGCCAAAAAAATATACGCTCAAATGACAACATAATGAATGTTTACAATTTCTGAAACGTCTGTTGATTTGGCTTGTACTAATTCTCGTGGACTGCATTGGCAACAGCAAGAATGAAAGCTATCCCAAATTGTCAAGTGATACCGCAGCAAAAAGACCCCCCTGTTTTTAGGGTTATGATAAATTAAGAAGCCCAC
>TARA_B110000879_G_scaffold77265_1_pt1 | contig 11140 bp, 9 predicted proteins | sample TARA_B110000879 | Tara Oceans TARA_B110000879 (sample SAMEA4398094) | marine metagenome | biome: Polar Biome; feature: [SRF] surface water layer (ENVO:00010504); material: water (ENVO:00002006), including particulate matter (ENVO:01000060) such as... | depth 5 m
TAAAATATTCCCTGTACCAACAACAGAAATAATAAATATCAAAAATCTAGACAACCAGCTCTATTTTGAAATAATAAGCATAACAGGAAAGAGAATTAAAACAGGCTACACCAATGGTGCAATTTCAGTTAGCCAATTAAACAACGGAATTTACTTTATAATACTTGACGATGGGATTCATAAAAATATTTTAAAGATTGTTAAATGCTAAAAGCAAATTCAACAATAGTTTTTATTGATGATGACTGTATATTTTGCAATTATTGGGGGAAACACATTCTGAAATATGACAAATCACACTCGGTTTTTATAAGTCCATCAGTATCCAATAAGTTTCTAGAAACCAAAAAAATGTTCTTAAGTTTTCCCGACCCAAAGCAGACTATAATTCTCTACCATAATAAGAAAATTTATTCCAAATCCTCAGCTGTAATTAAGATTTCAATTTTGATGAAAAACTGGCAAATGATAATTGCTGTTGGCTACTTAATACCAAAGTTTTTAAGAGACTTTTTCTACGATATAATTTCTAAAAATAGAAAATCAATAATGTCAGACAGCTGTATTATAGACGAATTAAAAAGTAAAGATAGATATGTGATCTAGTTCAAAACTAGATACTATCCAATGCGCTATTCATATTTCTCACAGCAGTTGCACTTTTTTCAAATAAATCTTTTTCGGAATCGTTTAAATCTATATCCACTATATTTTCCCAACCATTTTTACCTACTATAACTGGAACTCCAATACAAATATCTTTCTGACCATATTCACCATCTAAGAAAACTGAACAAGGAATTATTCTTTTTTGATCGTTGAGAATACTATCTACCAAATAAGCTACTGCCGCTCCAGGAGCATACCATGCTGAAGTTCCTAATAAACCAGTAAGAGTTTTTCCTCCTACCATAGTATCGGCTGCAACCTTATCCAAAAGTTCTTTATCCAATATTTCGTTTATTGGAATCCCATTGTAAGTTGCAAGTCTAGTAAGTGGAATCATGGTGGTATCTCCATGACCACCAATTACCATTCCATGAATATCATTGGAAGGCTTACCTAATGCTAATGATAAATAAGTTCTAAATCTAGCACTGTCTAATGCCCCACCCATTCCAATAATTCGATGCTTATCTAGACCGCTTTCTTTCAATGTTAAATAAGTCATAGTGTCCATAGGGTTGGATACAATAACAATTACTGCATTTGGAGAATGCTCTAAGACATTATTAGTTACAGTTTTTACAATTCCAGCATTTACACCAATTAATTCTTCTCTAGTCATCCCTGGTTTTCTTGGAATTCCACTTGTCACCACCACAACATCACTTCCCGCAGTTTTGGTATAATCATTGGTGCTTCCGACGATTTTGGTATTGAAGCCAAGTAAAGAAGAGGTCTGTGTCATGTCTAGTGCTTTTCCTTCTGCAAAACCTTCTTTAATATCCAATAAAACAACTTCACTAGCAATTCTTTTATAGGCAATTGCATCTGCGCTAGTTGAACCTACATTTCCAGCTCCTACAACGGTTACTTTCATAATATTATATTTTTATAAATTTTTAATTAAGAATTAAGTATCAATGTTAGCATACTTAGCATTCTTTTCAATAAATTCCCTTCTTGGCGGAACTTCATCCCCCATTAACATTGAGAAAATCCTGTCTGCTTCTACTGCACTTTCAATAGTTACTTTTCTCAGTGTTCTATTCTCTTTGGACATCGTTGTATCCCAAAGTTGCTCTGCATTCATCTCACCAAGACCTTTGTATCTTTGAACATGAACACTAGATTCACTTCCAGAACCCTTCATTTGGTCAACGTAATCTTTTCTTTGCTTATCGTCCCAAGCATACTTCGCTTGCTTTCCTTTCCTGATTAGGTATAATGGAGGAGTAGCTATATAGAGGTAACCGTTTTCGATTAATTCTTTCATATATCTAAAGAAAAAAGTCATTATCAACGTCTGAATATGACTTCCATCAACGTCGGCATCACACATTATAATTACTTTGTGGTAACGCAACTTTTCTAGATTTAAAGCTCTAGAATCTTCCTCAGTCCCAACTCTTACTCCTAAAGCAGTATAAATATTTTTAATCTCTTCGTTTTCAAAAATCTTATGCTGCATTGCTTTTTCAACATTAAGAATCTTCCCTCTTAAAGGCATAATAGCTTGGAAATGCCTGTCTCTTCCTTGTTTTGCTGTTCCTCCTGCAGAATCTCCCTCAACAAGATAAACCTCGCATTCTGTAGGATCTTTGGATGCACAATCTGAAAGCTTTCCAGGTAATCCAGCACCACCCATAGGGTTTTTACGCTGAACCATTTCTCTTGCTTTGGTAGCAGCATGTCTTGCAGTTGCGGCAAGAATAACCTTTTGTACAATTTGTTTAGCGTCATCTGGGTTTTCCTCCAAATAGTCGTTCAACATTTCACTTACAGCCTGACTAACAGGTGCGGTAACTTCTCTGTTTCCTAATTTTGTTTTAGTTTGACCTTCAAACTGTGGCTCTTGAACCTTAACAGATACAATTGCAGTTAACCCTTCGCGAAAATCGTCACCAGAAATATCAAATTTCAATTTATCAAGCATTCCAGATTTCTCAGCATATTTTTTCAAAGTACCAGTCAAACCTCTTCTAAAGCCAGATAGATGGGTTCCACCTTCGTGAGTATTAATATTATTGACATACGAATGAATGTTTTCAGCGTAGGAATTATTATAAATTAAAGCAACTTCTACTGGAATTCCACTTTTCTCTCCCTCAATACTTATAACTTTTTGTATTAATCTTTCCCTTGTACCATCTAAAAACTCTACAAATTCAGGCAATCCTCTATCTGAATAAAATGTTTCTACAGGAGAATTTCCTTCTTGATCTTTCGCTTCTTTTCTTTCGTCTGTCATGACAATTGTCAACCCTTTATTAAGAAAAGACAATTCTCGCATTCTAGTTGCCAAAATATCGTACTGATATTCTAGTGATTCAAATATTTCTGGATCAGGATAGAAAATAACTTCTGTCCCTTTTAAGTCCGTAGTCCCATCTTCCTTAACTAAATATTGTTCCTTACCTTGCTTGTATTCTTGAACATATATTTTGCCCTCTTTAAAAACACTTGCTTTTAAATCAATTGACAAAGCATTCACAACAGAAACACCAACACCATGAAGACCACCGGAGACTTTATAAGAGTCCTTATCAAACTTACCACCCGCACCAATCTTGGTCATGACAACTTGCAAAGCTGAAACTCCCTCTTTCTTGTGAATATCTACTGGTATCCCACGACCATTATCCATTACACGTATCCCATTGCCTTCTAATATAGATATTGCAACTTGATCACAATGCCCAGCCAAAGCCTCATCAATGGAGTTGTCTACAACTTCGTAAACTAGATGGTGTAATCCTCTAGAACCAACATCTCCGATATACATAGAAGGACGCATCCTAACGTGCTCCATTCCCTCAAGAGCCTGTATACTGTCTGCTGAATAACTTTTCTCTTCACTCATTTGATAAAATTTGATTACAAATATACTATTTATAGAGCATTTTAAATTGAGTAAAAACCCCTATTAACAGGATACTTTTCAACATTTTAGAAACTTATTGTAATTCCTCCCAAAATATTAATGGATTGGACTGGGAAATTTTGCCAATATTGGTATTTTTTGGCTGTGAAATTATTGAATTGAATGAAAGCTGAAACTTTTTTGCTGTACCTATATTCAGCAGAAATATTCATATCTACAAAAGTTGGTAAACTTATTGGATCAGGTTCAGAATATGAAAAGGCATCTCTTTTGCCAACCAAATAAAAATCAGATTTTATCACAATTTTATCCGACAAATCTAATAATCCAGATAATGTAAATACAAAACTAGGTCTTTGCCAAGCACGACTAATATTAGAAGGATTGTATATGAAATATTCACCCTTAGCAGAAATTTTTAACTTTTCTAGTTCTTGGTAGGTGATTTCCGCGAGGAAAGATGTTTGGCTAAGATTATCGTACTTCGTCTGGAATTTGTTACCATAAGAAGATACTGTGTCAGGGATAAAAAAATACATGCTGTCTAATTTCTGGAAAGAACTGGATAAATTAAAGGTAAATTTACTACTTAAAGAACCTCTAATCCCAGCAAATATATTGCTTTTTTGAACCGTGTTTTGAAGTTTAGAATCCTCTGAAATAAATGGATTTTCTAATCTAATATCGTTAAAAGTATTTCTTTGAACATTTCCAACCCACCCTCCATAGGGTATAAAGACATTATTAAACAGACTGTAACTAATCTCCAGGTCTGGAAATACATGAAATTTTGCATTTTCATTTATATTGGCTTGAAGGGATATCCCAGCTTTAAAAATTAAATTATTTTTTCTTGAATAAATATGTGGTCTAAATCGAACAATTCCAGATGTTTTAGGGGTGCTATTACCTGCTTGAATAATGTTGTTTTCATCTATCTTTAATGTCTCCGGTGCATTAACGTTGTTTATATCCAATTCGAAAGTTCCTAAAAATTCCTCATCTAGAATTAGCCATCCAGAATGGGCTCCCAAAAGAAAATGATTTTCAGAAAAGTTGTAGTTGCTATTGAGATGGTGAAAATCAACCCAACTTTTGATTCTTAATTTATTAGTATCCCTCCCAGTATTTCTAGAATTAAACTTTAAATGCAAATCCAACAAATCGTAATTTTGTTTAAAAAGAGTATCTGAGTTTTTAAAAGATTCAACCATTAAAGAATCATTAATATCCAAACCATAAAAGTGATACATAGAGTCATCACTATAATCCAAACCATAAAACTGATAAGAATTTCTCTCGTACTGAATTTCTGACCATAAATCATAATTCATGAAAAACTTTTGATAGTATCCTCCTAAATTTAAATCTGAAAATTTAGTATTTCCCATTTCTTTTATACTAGAGAAACTGCCGTTAGTTCTTGCATTTAACCCCCAGCTTTCGTCTCTTGATCTTTTAGAGGCATAATTCAATTCTAATAATGGAGTAAGGTAAGTTCCTGCACCAGCTTTTAGATATCCCCTATATAGCTTGTCCCCATTAGCAGTTATCTTTAACCTAGCAGGTTTTATATTTTCAATAGAGTAACTTGTCAAGTGTCTCTTTGGCTCTAAATAGTACTTTACCTCATCTAAAATAGTGACAGAATCTGTGTGAGATGGAAATATTGGTGTTTTTTGAATCTTAGAAATTTTTCTATTTCCAGAGCCAATCCCTAAAAAAGTTTCTGTACTCTCATTTTGCTGAGCTACAATACTAAAACTCAATATTGCTGAAACAAAAAAAAGTAATATTTGGAGTTTATTTATTTTCATCTTGCTTAATTTCCTTTGCATCAACTTCTTTTGGATTTAACTCTTCCGTCGTTTTTTCTAAACCCTTATCAATTGATTCTAACTCTATTTCTAATTCTTCTTGCTCTGGTTCTTCCTGCAATTCATTGAGTTCTAGATTTTGTATGAATTCGATTTTCTGGACAGCTGCTGCTAAAATTTCCTCTTTTTTATACCCATCGTAATTATCTAAAATACTTTCTATACTGTGTTTTGCGTTGAAGTAATCTTTCTGAGCAGTAAAATTATCTCCAAGTAATAATATTCCTTTAGCTAACCAATAATCATAGGATGGTTTTTGCTTAACCAACTCCATTATTAAAGACTCACAGGTTAGAAAATCTTCAGTTTGGTATGCAATCTCACAAATATGGTATTTTGCCTCTGCTGCTGCAATACTTTTAGTATACTGAACAACACTATCGTAATACAATTTTGAGCTGTCTAATTGGTCTATTTTTTGATAGGATTGACCTAAAAATAAATATGCATCTTCTTGTAGTTTGGGATTAATGTCTGACAACTGAAGAACTTTTTTTGCATACTTGATAGTAGAATTGGGATTCTCTAAATAATGAAAGCAGTAGAACTGTCCCTTTTTGGAAATTGACAAGTCTTCCTGATCGATACTTACATCTTCCAAAATTGAAAAGTAAGCTAGGGATTTTTTAAAATCTTTGGCATCATAAGTTATCTCGCCAGCATACTTTAACCCTTCGATGTAATAATTATTATTGGGTTTTGTAGTAATGAAATCATAATGAAACAAAGCCTCTGTTTTCTTATTTTCAGAATAATAACAATTAGCCATAAAATAATGGGCTGAAATTTCTCTTATCGGCTCGTCAATATTGTCCAAATAGTAAGAAGCTTTTTCAATTTGTTTATCGCAATCCCCTTTATCTCTAGCAAGGACAACTCCTCTCCATAAAGTAGAATCTTTTTCCTGAACACTAACATCAATCCCTCTTGAACTCAGCCAATCGTAATAACCAGTTAAATTCCCTCTCAAATTATAAACCTCCATCATTAATTCAATAGCTAATTGATTCTCTTGTTCTGCATCCGGATAATTGTCCAATACCGTTAAAAGAAACTTCTCTGCTTTATCGTGATTTTGTTCTTTCAAATAAATACTACCTACTTCGACATATGCTTTTGAAATTAAATTGTTAGTTGGATATTCATCAATGAATTTTAAGTAGGTATTTATAGATTCATTATTTCTGTTTTCATCTTTGTAAGCCTGTGCTAAATTTAAAAGCGAAGAAACTTGATACTTAGAGTTAGGATATTGATCCGTTAGCCTTTTTAAAGTATTTATTTTTCCAATATAGTCCTGTATTAAACCTTGTGAAGTAGCCATCTGGTTTAATGCATAAGAGTGATTTTCATTCCCCACTTTAGAAGACAATGCATAATTTTCTATAGCCAAGCTATCTTCTCTAAGTAAAAAATAGGTGTCAGCGATTCTCAATAATGCAATTTTATAATTACTTGAATCAGGAATATTATACTGGTGGATATAATTTCTAAAGTACTTTAAAGCATTCTTTAGTTCTTGTTTTTGAATTCTGGCCTCGTTTCCTGATAAACTTTGATAAGGATTGGCTTTTTCAAAATAACTGTATCCAATATGAAAATCTAAATCTAAAAATTGATTAGTTAAAATAGCCCCGTTGATATATCTGAATTCTTCATAACTCTCCACAGCTCTTAAATATTCCTTTAGATTGTAATTAGATTCTGCAATCCAAAACTGACTCATGGCATTTAAGTTTTGGTCAATTGGATATTTTTTAACTAACTCAAAGTTCCCCATTGCGTTCTTGTATTCTCTATTGTGGTACTGTTCTACAGCCCGGTTATAGACAATTGTTTGGTAGGCTCTCTGCATTCTTGGATCCTTATTCTTAATTTTATCCATTGATTCAAGAGCATCGTCGTAATTTTTAGTAGTTAAATATACTTTTAGCAAAAACTCGTAGGCTTCCTTAGCATCTTCGGAATTTGGAAAATCCTCAATAAACTTCTGAAAAGCATTGATTGCTTCGTCGTATGGATTGTAACTTAATTCATAAGCTAGCTTTGCATAGTTAAATAGTGAATTTCTTCGAATATCAACATCAAAGTTGAGCTTACTAGCCTCTTGAAATGCATTTCTTGCATAATCTTTTTCCTCGAGATTTAAATAAGAATCTGCCATGTGATAGTAAGATGTCTGTGTTAACGAATCGTCAGTAGTGGCAACCCTTGCAAAGATTTCTATAGCTTTTCGATATTTTTTTGTTTTATAATAACAATAGCCAACCTGGTAATTACTTTCTCTAGTTGATTTTGCATTTCTCTTAAAAATCTGATAGTACTCGAGAGAACGTTCGTATTGATTCTTTTTAAAATAAGAATCTCCAATAAGTTTAGCAAACTCCCCTTTTCTTTTTTCTGTAACCGAATCTATATACAATGGTCCGTATTCAATAAGTTCATCGTATTTGCTTTGTTGGTACAATATCTGAGTAATATAATATGGTATGATAGGCTTAAACATCTTATTATTTGCAATCTTTCTAAAACCAACTAATGCAGTTTGGTACTTTCCTTCTGAATATGCTATGTGGCTGTAGTAATAGGTTGCAGGGACATCGTAATCTGTTTTACTTTGAAGAAGCTCGTTAAAAAGAACCTTTGATTCGGCAAGATTTTTCTTCATGAATTTGGAGTATCCAAGCTTAAAAAGATACTCGCTTTGGTCCTCTAATGACAAATCGTATTGATCAACCTTTTCAAAAAACTCTATCGATTTTTTAAACTTTTTTGTTTGATAATAATGCTTGCCCAACTGGAAATAAATATTTTTTGACTTCGGATGGTCTGGATGGTCTAGTGAAAACCTAGTTAAAATTGTCTCTACATTTCTGTGATACAACTTTAAAGCACAAACAGCAAAATAATATTCTGCATTTATTCTTACCTCATCTTGAGGGTTATTGAATTTATTTATAACATCTTTGAAATAGTATTGGGCTGAACTATATTTTTCTTTGTCAAATAATTCTTGAGCAATTTTATAGTTTTTATATGGATCGCTGCGAAGAAAAGTTTTCTGTGCAATGGTAATATTTGCAAAAATTAATGCTACTGAAAAAATAAATACTTTTAAGAAAATCTTATTCATTAAAAAACTATAAAATGATAATTCTTAAAGATAGTTAGTGATGACCCATAAGAATAATGGCTTTGTTATTATTTTCAACTACAATGTGTTAACATTAAACAGAAGAATTAAAGAAGTATTCTATATTATTATAAATTTGAATATAAAAGATATTATATCGCTATGAACCAAAACCTCTTTCTAGACTTTAAAAACGTTGAAATAAAACAACAAAATAAAATAATTCTTAACGATGTTAATTTAAAAATAAACCAGGGTGAATTTGTATATTTTGTGGGGAAAACTGGTAGTGGGAAAAGCAGTCTTCTTAAGGCAATTTATGGAGATGTTGGCATAAGCAATGGTGACATATTATTCAAAGACTTAAATCTAAAAAAATTAAAAAGAAAGAAAATTTTAGAGCTAAGAAGGAAGGTTGGAATAATCTTTCAAGATTTTCAATTACTTATGGATAGGTCAGTTGCTGACAATTTAAGATTTGTAATGAAAGCAACTGGATGGAAAGGAAAAAAATCAATTAATGAAGGGATTGAAAAACTTCTTGTCAAAGTTGACATGGTAGATAAAGCAGATTCCTTTCCACATTTAATTTCTGGTGGAGAACAACAAAGAGTTGCAGTTGCAAGAGCATTAGTTAATGATCCAGAACTTATAATAGCAGATGAACCAACTGGAAATTTAGATCCAGAAACTAGTGAAAAAATAATGAATCTATTAAAATCAGTAGCTAATGATGAGAAAACAGTAATTATGGCAACTCATGATTTTGATATTATTAATAAATATCCAGCAAGAGTTGTGAAATTCAATAATCAATCTGTTTTAGAATAAGCTTTAGGAATTGATAAGTATTTGCATACCTATTTATAATTTCAATGTTGTTAATCTAATTGACACCATTGTTAATCAAGGTGAAAACAGCAAAAAAATATTTGAAATAATTTGCATCGACGATAATTCCAGTGAAAAAACTTTAAAGTTGAACTCTGAAATTAGTTTTCACGAATCGGTAAAGTACCTGACACTTAAAGAAAATATTGGAAGATCTAAAATTAGAAATCTTTTTTTAGAAAATGCAAATTATGCAAATCTGTTATTTATAGATTGTGACTGCAGTATTCAAAGTGAAAATTTTTTGGAAAAATATTTTGACCAGCTAAATAAATCTGTCGTATATGGTGGAAGAAAACACCATAAGAAAGCTCCAAAAAAAGAAAACAAACAACTAAGGTGGCTCTATGGAATTAAAAGAGAGGATCAAAACTTTAACTATAGAGTTGAAAATCCCTACCATAGTTTCCGTTCCAATAACTTTTTAATAAAAAAAGTGGTATTAAACCAAATAAAATTTGATGAAAATATTAAAACTTATGGCCACGAAGACACCCTACTTTCTATAGAACTTAGAAAAAATAATATAAAAATATATCAAATTAACAATCCTGTTTTTCACGAAGGGATTGAGAACTCTAGTGTTTTTTTAGAGAAAACTAAAAGTGCAATAAAAAATCTAGTATTAATTGACAAAGTAACTTTGGACATTAGTTCAATAAGACTTGTAAAGACTTACAACCAACTTGAAAAATTCAGATTAACACTATTAATCTTTCCATTGTCAAAATCTATTTTAAAATTGCTAGAAAAACAACTTCTTTCTTCTTCACCTTCTCTAAGAATATTTGATTTATATAAACTGCTTTACTTTCTAAGGGAAAAACAAAATGTATAGTTTTTTCAAGAATATTTATAAGCTATTAATTCCCAAAAGTTGGCAGTTTAAAATAGAACCAACCATAAGAAAGATGGTTTATTTACTAATATATAAAGGGGGCGATAATAAATGCTTGATCTGTTCAGCTAAATCAAAGAAATTTATTTCAATCTCCTTTTACAATAGTGAAGATAAAATCTGTCCTAGCTGTGGGGCTTTGTCAAGATCTAGAGCACTTGGTGAATTCGTAAATAAAAATTTTGAGGACAATAGCCAGAAAATTTTAGATTTTTCACCCCACAGAAGTTTGCATGATTTTTTTAAATCAAAATTTAAAAATTATATATCCTCTGACTTTGAGAACCAATTTCATGCTCAAAAGAGTTATGATATTACTAAAATAAACGAACCAAAGAAAAGCTTTGATTTAATTATTTGTTTACATGTCTTGGAACATATTTTAGAGGACCAAAAAGCTATTATAGAGTTAAATAGAGTTTTAAAAGACAATGGCAATTTATTAATTCAAGTTCCTCTTAAAAAAGGAAAAACTTACCAAGACAATTCCATAATTTCAAAACAAGGAAGATTAAAAGCTTTTGGCCAAGAAGACCATGTAAGGATTTATGGTGAAGATAGTCTCCAATTAATTTTAAATGAGAATGGTTTTATTACAAAGCCTACCGACATAGTTAAAGAGTTCAGCAATAAAGAAAAAAAAATGTATGGTTTTTCTAAAAGTGAAATAATTTATATCTGTAGAAAGGCAACTATTAATTAAAGCTTTTATAAGTTTTTACCAATGACTCAGCCTCGCTTTCCCAGTGTAAAGTAGAATTCATTTTAGTGATATTTACCATGAAATTTTTAGA
>TARA_B110000879_G_scaffold168236_1_pt1 | contig 11136 bp, 9 predicted proteins | sample TARA_B110000879 | Tara Oceans TARA_B110000879 (sample SAMEA4398094) | marine metagenome | biome: Polar Biome; feature: [SRF] surface water layer (ENVO:00010504); material: water (ENVO:00002006), including particulate matter (ENVO:01000060) such as... | depth 5 m
GCATGCTCGTCACCAACAAATGTAGCTGTACCTGATACAGCAGCTTGGTTATAAGTTTCGTATGTACCTGCTAGGCCACGTAGGCTTGCTAGTACTTCTTGGTCAATTTCAGCTGTAATCTCTTGAGCCAAAGCAGCCATAATTTCTGCTTCAACGTCGATGCCGTGCTGTGACTGAGCGTCTTGTGCAGACTCAAAAGTCCAACGAGCGCTTAGTTTACGAGTTTTAGCTTCAACAGTTTGCTTCAAGATTTGGATGCTTAATTTATTACCAGCTGCGCCTTCTAGCGTAGCTGTTGAATCAGCTCTTCCGTTTGCATTACCTGAATATGCTTCAGCGATTTTGAATGGGCTTAGAGCCTCTTCGCCTGCTGTAGCACCGTTTGCTGTGTCCGAATAACGAACACGTAGTGTGTGGATTTGACCCACAGGACCTGTCATTGGCTGTACACCTACAAGATCGTTTGCGATCACTGTTGGCATAACACGTCTAATGACTGGTAAAATAACTCTGTTAAGAGTTGCAACATTACCGGCAGAAGTAGCACCCGCGGTTGCGGATTCTGACAAATACTTACGAGTATTTTCCAGTGTGCTTTCCATCACAGCTTTTCTTGTGCCTGTTAGGCCTTCGACTAGAGCTGATTTGGTGTCCTGCCAGCGTCCTTCTAATAGTTCTGACATTTTGGTATCTCCTTTATAATCCAGCTAAACGCTTTATATCAACAACATTGTTGTCTGCGTCTTGCTTGGTTGAACTAACGTTAGTTTCTTCTTTATTGCCTGTAATTGATTTTGCCTCTGATAGGACTGCCTTCTTCTTAGCCGGAGTATTGCCGTCAATAACGGATGGTAAGTATTTGTCAAACTGTGCTTGTAAACGTGCAGTTTGTACTGATTCCAGTAAGTCTGTCATAATCTCTTTTTGGTTTGAGCCTAAAGGCGATACCAAATTGTTAATTATTTTTTCTCTTTTAGCTGATTCAACAAGTACTGATTTCTCATTAGTTGCTGTTTCTGCTAAGTTCTTAGCCTTAACGGCTAGTGTTTTTGCTTCCGCAATCTGCTTATCTTTAAGTTTTACAACTTTTAAGAGTTGTGCAGTTTCTGACTTCTCATTGAGATAGCTACCAGCATATTCAGAAGCAAATGCTTCAAATAGCTTGCGGCCAAAGTCATTAGTACGTGCTGCTTCGATATCTTCTTTAAGTTGACTTATCTCTTTAGTAAGAGTTTTGCCAACTGTTTCGGATACTAATGCCGCACTTTTTGCAAGAAAGTCAGATTTGACTGTTGCAAATTTATTTTTAGCTTCTTTTACAAGTTTAACCTTGGTTTCAGCTAGGTCTTTTTTATCTTCATAAAACTCGGATATTTCTGATGCTAGTGATTCTACCACAAATTCTTCAAGTTGTGAAAACTTATCAGCCATAGCTTTTTGATCTTCGTGTAATTCACTAACTTCTTTACCTAGCGTTTCCATTACAAATTTCTGCATTAGTCCTGCGTTTTCACGCTGTGCTACTGCATATTTTGCTTTAGCTTCTGCTAGTTGTTTGCGATCTTCTGCAAACTCTTGAAGTTCTGAAGCAAGACGCTCCTCTAATAGTTTGTCAATTGACTCAACCATTACAGATTTATCATGTTCATATTTTTTAGCAAATTCTTCACGAAGTTCAGCTGTAGCTGAGACACGATTTTCTTTAATCTTGCCTTCCCACGCTTCTTCAATTTCGCGGCGCACCTCTTCAGAAACTACATCGTTTTCAAAAAGTGTTTTAAGTGCATCCAACATATTATGTTCTCCTTTTATTGGAGTCTACTGATTATATTAACCAGAGATTCTTTTAAGTATTTTTGTGCCTTTGGGTCTTCTTTTGTTGCCTGTGCGAGTTCGTATGCCTTCATTCCGCCACGGGCATTCATTAAATGCTCATATACTGGAGTAGGGTATGCACCTGGTGCGCTGGGTTGTGCCACAACGTCCACAGTGATTATTTCAAAGTCGGAAACCTCGCCGCTTCCTTCTAAAACATTTCCTGAACCTCTAGAGCTGACGCCAAGTTTGACGCCAGACTCTAGCATAGTCTTAACTAACTCTCCCATTGGAGTAGGTAGTAGTTTTAATTTACCGTAACCATTTGGGCCATCCATCCAGCAATCGCTGATCATATGGCTTACACGATCTAAGTTAATATTAAGGCCTTCCGGATGATCAACTTCTCCGAGAACACTGTATCCTCCACTAATTTGATCATTGAGAGTTTTGACAGCCCTGCCAATTTCATTCACAGGATATACTCGCTGATTAGCGTTTTTAACACCACCTTGGATCATAATTCCCTTCATATAAAGGTCTTTACCACCGTCGGGTTTGTCTGTTGATTCAAGCGTAATATTTGCTTGATCATATGTCAAATGCTCTCGTAAGTTAAACATCTTTTTTCCTTTTTAGCTAGTAATACTTTTTGTATTTGCAGCTGTTTCGCCTGCGCCTTTTTTCTCTGCGCCATGGCCCTTTGTGCCAGCCATTTTGGTAGCACCTTTAGCACCCGGAGTGTTTACATTTCCTGCATTTTCTTCTTTTGCATTAATGTCTGCTAATCCAGCATGGTTGCCAGATGTTGCTTCACCGCCTGATACTAAGTTTGATGCAGTTCCGCCCATGTCGTTTTTAGCAGCAACAGTTGACTTAGTGTTTGCACCGTTGTCACCCATTTTGCCAAAGTCTTTGTAGTTATCACCACCAACTTTTTCAACATATTCACGCATCTGCTCTGTAGCTGATTTTGGTTCTTTCGTTCCTTCTTCAACTTCATCTTCGTCAGCTTCAAAAGCATATGCTTCTTCTGCTTCTTCATCGTCGTCACCAGCTTCATCGTCTGCTGGAGCGTCCATATCCATGTCCATGTCCATTGCGTCATCGCCTTCGCCGCCTTCGCCATCTTCGTCTGACATCATTTTGTCAAATTCTGCTTTTAGGTCGTCTAGTGCATCTTCAAGATCCATAACACGGTCTTCTAATTCTTCTTCGCCTTCTTCGCCGCCGTCCATTGCGTCCGGTGCTGGCATTTCAACATCACCCATCATGTCATCGCCTGCGTCTCCGCCCATAGCTGCCATTGGGTCTGCTTCTACTTCAAACTCATCTAGGTTAAAGTCTTCGTCTAATTCTTCGTCATCTGACTCTTCAACTTCTTCGTCATCTGCTTCATCTAGATCTTCGTCATCTGACTCTTCAACTTCTTCATCAGTTGCTTCGTCGACTTCTTCGTCGTCTAGATCGTTTTCTAATAATGATTCGTATATATCACGTGATTTTTCTACTACAATCTCGTGGAATAGTTCTTGAGCACCTTCTTTGTCTTCATTAACAAGACGATCAAGCATTTCTTCAAATTTTTTGATATTTGACATAATTCTCTCCTAATAAATGTAATACCTATGGTAAGGCTGTCATTTGTATTTAGTCAATGGGATAAAAAGGTAGGAGAAACAGGCAAAAATTGCGCCATTTGGCATAGCCCCTAAGATATGTGGTACATTTTTTTAAACTCTTCAATAGTAATGTGCTTTATATTACTAAATTTATTTAGTTCTGCAGGTTTATAATTATCTGTTGCTATTACTCTAATAAAGGTAGTTTTTGGATTTTCTTTAAGAATATTCGATGTTTGTTTAAGCCAGTTGCCAAAATATGTTGCGCCGTCAGATGATTTCTTATAATTATTACTATCTGAATATATGTTGTTTACGTTGCGTCCGTCATTTAATCCTTTATAGTCAAACCCTAATATAAAGATTTTATTATAATCGTGTCTAGATGCTAAATGCAATGCTGTTGGACCACTTGACCAACCTTTGCTAGGTTGAAATAGATTTAAATTTTTAATGCTTTTATATGCTTTGTTTGGATTAGTCCAAACATTATGTGTATTCTGATATCCAGTTGATGATATTTCAAGTATCATCTTTACATCAACAGCAACAAGATAGTCTGGATCATATTCTCTGTACAATGCATTACAACCGTATATCATGCCATGTGGCTCTAAAGACGTAATATCAATTGATTCCCTACTAATACCATTGCCTAATACAAATGCGGTTCTAAACAAAGAGATATCTCTTTCTTTAGTTGTGTCAATTGGTTGAGGATTGAAAGGTTTAGCTTGCTGCTTTTCTAATCTGCGTTCGGCTAATAATTGTTGTATCTGTAATTTAGTGTAAAGAGACTTATCTAACTTAGGCATTTACGCCATTGCTTCTGCTTGTGCTGATATTCCGTACATTTGTCTTACAAAGTCAAGTTCATTAGCTTGTTCTTTAGTGTGTACTTCCGCTGCTTTCCTAGTTCGATTAATTTGACGCAATGTTAGTCTAGTTTTTCTTGTGTCGCTTGCATCAACAATAGAATCGTCATACTGAGGATCGTACTGATCGTTCTCAGTAGGCTCAAGTGTTTCTTTGTCGTAATAAAAAAGTTCTCTTAGTATCATGTAAGTATTTATATCGTTTGGTCAGTTGCTGGCGCTCCGCCAATCGCAGCACCTGTTGTTGTGTCAGGTGGCGATGCTTCTGTGCCTACTTCTGGTTCTTCACCATCTAATGATATATCCTCTGCTCCATCTAAATCTGCACTAATGCCTGCACCACTAATGCCTGCGCCACGCATTTCACCCGAAGCATCAGCTTCTGGTGTTGTTATCATTTCATCATTTTCTTCACGCCACATGCGCTCGTTCTCTGCAATCTCTTCTGGGCTCATGCCTAAGAAGCGTTTCATTGCAAAGCGGTTTGATATAAATGGTACTTGTTGTATTTGTCCAAAACTTGGTATACGTGCATTATCAAGTTCTGATTGTCTGTATGCCGCAAAGTTTTGTGGCTCTTGGAATTCAATATCAAACATTGCTGTATCAATATTAACACCAACTTCTAATAAGTAACGTTTAAAGTCTTGATTAAATTGTTCAGTAATTAATCCTTGGAGTCTTTCACAATAATTATTAAATCTTAATTCTTGTATGTATGCTGTACCAACTCTTCCATCTTGGAATGAACTTGCTCCATCATCAGCACCCGTAGGCAAATAGCTGGAAGGTATTCGTAAACCGCGTACGAGCTTATTAGTAAAATATCTAAGGTCATCAATTTCTCCTAGGTTAGTTCCGCCTGGTAATGTTTCAACTTTTGAACCACGCCCTTCTGCTGTTTGTGGGAAAAAGTAATCTTCGTTGATTGACAGCGGATTATATGAACTGTCTACAACATTTTGACCACCCCCTGTCTTGGATGGGATACGTCTTTGATGTATTTCCGTTTTTACACGCTCTACAAATTGCATAGCAAGGTGTGATGGCATGTTGCCCACATCAACATAGAATACTCTGCGCTCTGGAGCACGTTGTACACGATATATAATAATTGCGTCTTCTAATAATTCTTTTTGCTTGTATACTTTAAAGATACTTTCAAGCAAACTATTACCAAAAGGATAATTTTGGTCTAATCCTTCACTTAAACTTAAATGTAAAACATGTTCTGCATCAATTGCTGTTTCACCGTCTTGTATTTCAAATCTCGAACCTGACTGTTGAGGTGCGTTACCAACCATTCCTTGTCCGCCGCCAGTAAAATATCCTGCTCTAGGATTGCCGCCGTGTAAATTGTTATTTGTTTGGAACGGAGTAGTAGCTACACCTTCTTGAAAGTTTAAGTTAAAATCTTTAATGATATATTGCTCAGGCTTCTTGCCTTCACTTTCATTAACAATTATTCTAACTACATTACCTGGATCAACATAGAACCAACGTTTAGTTTCTGGATCTCTAACAAAAAATGCATCACCGTACTTAAATGTATTACGGAAAATACGGAACATACGTGTTTCAAACTGTTGTAGTTTATTCCACTGTTTTAAGTATTGGCCTAAAATTGTTATTTCTGAATTAGTTGCTTTTTTATTAAATCTAAATTTAAAGTTTGTACTATTTTCATCGTTAACTTGTGTACAAAACTCTGCAAGAATGTCTAGCGCCGCATTAACTTCACTATCATGATCCATAGTGTTGTATTGTCCATAGCGTTCAACTCTGTTTGGCGAACCTACATATACATCAGGTAAGTAACTTGAATAGTTTGTTCTTGCTGGTCCTGGTTGCGACGATGCCCCTCTGCCACTTATCGGACTGTATGATCCATTTGGGTTATTTCCAGTTGGTACTGGTGTGAAATATTTTTTCCAACTCAATTTATGCGCTCCTCATATAGTCGTTTGTTATACCGCTAAAACTTTTGCGTATTTTAACACTTGTTTCTGCGTGTTGTGTACCAATATTGACTAACTGTTCAAGAGATGGTCTTAAAGACGAGCCCATTGCTTCTTCTAGTGCTGTTTTCAGTGTTTTTGGCAATTGATTCATAAATTCGTTTATTACTGTGTCTGGGCTAGTGTTGTTTTCTTGTGCAACAGTTGTTACTACATCTCTTAGTCTACTACTTACTGTATTTAACATACTATCTATTCTTGCGGTACTATTGCTGGCTGTACTAGTAGACGCTCGCGATATTCCTGATACAATGTCTTGTGCAAGTGCGCTTCTTCCGCCCATTGCTGCATTCATAACAATATCTGCCATTTGTGCTGGTGTAGTAACAGCTTCTAACCCGTGTAGTGGTTGCATTGTTTCTTCACCATAATTGTTAAACAGTCTACCAAGCGTTTTCATTGATCCAAACATTTGGCCAGGAGGTGTGGCGCCTGGAATTAGTCTTGAAAGATCCGCGTTAGTAATTTTGATTTCAGCATTATCTATATCAATTACTCTTGCTGTTGCTGACAATTGATCAGCTCTGTCAATTATAGCTTGCATATCATTAACTGCTGACTGTCGAGATGCTGCATCTGGAGCAGTGTTAATATTTCTTGATGCTGTTGCTAAGTCGACAAGTAACTGAGATGCTTCAGTACCAACATCCTGGTTATTTATTAACGAACTAAGTGTTGCTCGTGTTTGTGCAATTGTTTGTGCTTGTTGAGTACCGGTCATACTTCCTAAGTCTGATAGCATTGCAGAAAGACTATCAACAAAGTTAGCTGAACTTTCAAGCAATCTAGTATTCAACGTAGTAAAGGTTGTACCCAACTTGCTCATTGTTACTGCTAAATTATCATATGCACCGTCGATAGCTGCTTGTTTAGCTGTGTTAACACCTTTTTCTAGATCAATTTGAGCCTTAATATATTTTTGAAACATTCCTGCTGGAGAATTTGGATCTGCATTTGAAGACATTGCACCACTTTGCAAGTCTCTTGTGTTTTGCATTAATTCAGCTCGGGCTTGCTCTAATGATAACGTTCTGCTGCCGCCTTCTTGACTTGCTACAAAATCTCTGTATCTCTCTGTTTGTGCCATTAAAGCTGATTGTTCGGTTATAACTTGTGCAAGCAATCCACCGGTTGAATTAACTCTATTGTACACAGCTAAGTTCATTACTTCTAAATCACTAACACCTGCAGCTTGTGAGCGTACTACGTCTTGCATTCTTTTAATTTGTGCATCTGTTGATGTAGGATCTTCATATGCAACTCTTAACTGTTCCATTGCATTAGATAAAGGTGATAGTACACCTTGTAACTTACGAGTTTCATCTGTTTGACCAAAGCCTGCTGTGAGCATGTCTGCGTTTAGGTCACCAAGTGTGTCGCCAAACTCAGCTCTGAAGCCGCCCATAAATTGCATATAGTCGTCGCCGCGTTCGCCAAGTTGTCTTGCTCGAATTATGTTTTGTCCTTGACGAGCTTCTTTAACCATAGTATCGCTAATTGCATCTCGTTGCTTGCCGGTAAGTTTTGCTAGTTCGTCAACTGTGTCAAGATATTCACCCATAGAACGATTTCTTGCATTTTCGTCGAAGCGTTCTCTACTTCTAGCAAGGCCTGAAATTGTAGCATAATTTAGTACTGTTTCATTTAACGCTTCAAAGGAATAACCTAATAGTCTAGCATTTTCTTCTGTTGTTCTACCAAACCGTGTTACGTTTGTTTGCATAGAATCTATTATGCTAGTAAAGCTAACTGCTCCGTCACTTGTGTCCATACCAAACATTGTTAGTGTTTCAGAACTTTCTTTGACTATATTTGATAGTTGACTAAGCGACATTCTTGCATTAAGTGCTGCTTGATCCATAGCTTGGATATTATAACCAAAAGAAGCACCATAATCAGACATTCTTGCAAGAGTTTGAAATCTTGCTTCAAATACTCCAAAGACTTTAGCAAGTTTAGTAAATCCTAAAGCGTTTAATCCATCTGTAACTGATCTTACTTTTAGAAAAGCATTATCGAACATACTATCAGCACGTTTGGCTGCAGCTGAAAGTTCGTCTAGTGTTATACTAGCCTCTTCAGCACTTTTACCTACGTTATTAAGTTGTTCATCGGTTCTATCGCTCATATTCGGTTGAATCCTGTTTTTATAAAAATAAATACTTATACTACTAACACATATTTATCATTAGGATGACACATGGACACAAATACTGCGGGTGCTAGTCCTCTAGCAAAATATTCAAGACAACCAAAACTTTATATTAGTTTACCTAGCAAAGGAAACTGGTATAACAAAGCTACTTTACAAAAGGTAGATGAAATTGAAGTCTACAGCATGACAGCTAGTGACGAGATTGCTTTAAAAACTCCAGACGGATTAATTACAGGCAATTCAGTTGTTGAAGTTATAAAAAATTGTATTCCTGATATTAAAGACCCTTGGATGATTCCAATGATAGATTTTGATTATATACTTGCTTCTATTAGATTAGCGTCTTACGGAGAAAACGTTGCTACAGGCGGTACGTGTCCTAAATGCTCAAACGTTGATACATTTGAAATTGCTGTCCAGTCAATTCTCGATCATATTGATAATGTTAAGTTTCAAACAGACGTAGCTGTTAATAACTTCACTGTTCGAATTAGACCATTATACTATAAAGAAACAACTGAAGTTAATAAAATTGCTACAACAGTACAACGAGCAATTATGCAGCAAATTCCAAATATTGAAGACGAGGATGAAAGACAAAAGCACATACAATCGTTGTATGCTATGATAAATCAATCAACACTTGATGCTACATTAAGTGGCATTGTAGAAGTTGTTACTCCAGAAGGTGAATCAGAAACAAATCCGATTACTATTAGAGAGTTTATTTCAAACACAGATCCTATTTTTTATAATAGAATACAAGAAGCGTATAAAGAAAACACAAATAACTTAGCAATACCAAAATCAAAAGTTGCATGCGGAGAGTGTGAGCATGAATACGAAGTTAGCACTAACTTGGACCAAGCAAATTTTTTCGGTGGAGGCTAGTTCACACTCCTGACGACAACATCAAGGAGCTAGCCGATGAATATGAAAACGATGTTAAAAGTATTAAGAAAACAGTATACAAACTATGTTGGTATATGAGAGGTGGTGTTAATTCAGACAGCCTAATGTATACTACCGATTTAGGTGATATTGAAGTTCTTAATAAAGTTGTTGAAGAAAATATCGAAGCATCTAAAAAATCCGGAATGCCTTTAATCTAAACCGTAATCTCGTCCACTACTAGTAGAAACACCAGTGTCATTATTACCAGGAGTAGTTGACGGCCCTACTGTTGAACCATTATTGCCATTAGTATTGCCATTAGTATTGCCATTAGTATTGCCATTAGTATTACTAGTAGATGTATCAGTACCTGGTTCAGCTAACGCCGTTACTGATGCTGCTGTTGTAGAATCTGTATTAGGATTAGTTAATATTTCGTTTTGTGCATCTCTAATATTATTAAGTTCCGAATTTGCATCTATGCCTGCGCTGTCTGCTACTGAATTTACCATTTGATCCATTCTTTGACCTGCACCAACAAGAACCTCTCCAGGTGTCCAGGGCAAAATACTATCAGCCATTGCTATATCAAGTTCTAACATTTTATAAACTAGCATCTCAAGTAAAGCATCTGCAGCTCCAGTTCTCTTTAGAACTAATTCAACAGCCCATATGGCTGCTGTACCTAATACAAAACTCATTAATGCTGTTACAATACCGCCGACACCTGCGCCAAATATAGCACCGGCTGCGCCTGCTGCTGCTGTAAAGGCAGTTCTAGCATTTCTAAGATACTTAATGAATTTTTTAATTGCGCCCCAAGATTTTCTCAATGCTACGCCAGGTTTTCTTACTACTCTATAACTACCTTTTGTAATTGTCCACGCTGGACCAAATAATGCTGTTGCTATTGCTACAAAATACAAAGACGCAATCGCACCATATGCTACTTCAACCATGTACTCGTATTTTTCTTCGTTAGCTCGCATATGACTAACTAGTTCTTGTTGTGACAAATCATCTTTGCTAGTAGCGCCTGGCTTTGTTGTACTCCAAGCAACTAGTCGACCTGCATTAGCTAATCTATACCAGCTGGCTAAGACTTCGTCACCAAAGTCTTGACCAATACCATTATCATCATCGCCTTGTGCTTCGCCTGTTCCCCATTCAACGGTTAACCCTAAAGCACCCGCAAGTGACCACATCCACCATTTCTTAACGCCTTGGCGCATCCATCCAAATTTGCCTCCGCGTTGATCTTTAAGTCCACCTACAAACCCTGTACGCTTTGCTCTATTAAGATCATCGTCGTTACCAGCTGCTGGTGCAACAGGCGCTACAGCAGCACCGCTTAATGTTATGCCCATTGGTGTTCTAGTTCTAGGATCTAATAACTTATCAGGATTTATATAAAACACACTATTTCGTGACCCGCCACGTACTTGAATTTTACCTTCTTGAGCACCAGTACCTATTCCGATTATTTCACCATCTACACCATTGCCACTTCTAGATAACCAGGCAACAGCTCTTCCAATTAGGTCTTCATCAGCTTCAAGTAACAAAGTAGTCAATCGCAAACTAACAAAATGTTCATGTATATCAGATTGTAATTTATCACGAATACTAGTAATACGTAATTGTTCATTTAATTGATTATCACTTAGTGATATTACTTCATTAATTTGCATAGTATAGTCCTTAATAATACAAGTATATTTATATGTTTCGTGTAACACGAAACAAGTTATCGCTAA
>TARA_B110000879_G_scaffold106506_1_pt1 | contig 11135 bp, 11 predicted proteins | sample TARA_B110000879 | Tara Oceans TARA_B110000879 (sample SAMEA4398094) | marine metagenome | biome: Polar Biome; feature: [SRF] surface water layer (ENVO:00010504); material: water (ENVO:00002006), including particulate matter (ENVO:01000060) such as... | depth 5 m
GTTAGTTATGGTAAAATGATGATGTGGTTTTTCCTCATCTCAGATGCACTCACCTTTGGAAGTCTTTTGGGATCTTTGGGGTTTATGCGTCACAAATACATTGACTCTTGGCCAATAAGCGAGGCAATCTTTACGCACATGCCACTCGTGCACGGACCTGACGCTCACTATCCTTTATTGTACGTTGCACTAATGACTTTCATTTTAATTGTAAGTTCAGTTACAATGGTCCTTGCTGTTGAGGCTGGACATAGAATGGATAGAAAAGGAGTAACTAAATGGCTGTTTTGGACTGTTATTGGTGGTCTTATTTTCGTTGGTTCTCAAGCTTGGGAATGGTCAACATTTATTGCTGGACCTGATGGTGATTTTAGTACATGGGCAGACAATGCTACTTTAACTCAAAATTTTTACGGAAGAGGTTTTGGCCCTGACAATCCCATTGCTGGGCCAGTACAATATTCACAATTTTTCTTTTTCGTTACTGGTTTTCATGGCACTCATGTGGTGAGTGGAGTAATCCTTAATTTCATTATTCTTTTGAATGTTTTAAAAGGTAAGTATGAAGGGGTTGGTCATTACGAAATGGTAGAAAAAGTTGGTTTATACTGGCACTTTATTGATCTTGTATGGGTTTTTGTTTTTACCTTTTATTACTTGGTGTAATTCATCTAAACTTAAGAAATTATGAAAAGAGACGACATAATAGAATACTCTTTAGGGGCTGGACATAGCGAAGAAGAAGGTAAAAGTATTAGAAAAAAGATTTGGTTTGTAACGGCATTACTCTCAATTGTAACGTTAGTTGAAGTTTTATTGGGCGTGTTCTGGTCTAGTATGGGCCTTGAGTGGACGTTGGTAAAATTCGCTTTTATTGTAATGACAATGGTAAAAGCAGGTTATATTGTTATGGTATTTATGCACTTAGGTGATGAACGTCAAATGATGAAATATTTTATTTTATTGCCCTACGCAATTTTCATATTATATCTTTTGTTTTTACTCTTTTTTGAGGGAAATGCATTAGTTCCAGACTTGTTGACTTAACAGAATTATGAGAAAAATATTGAATGTTAGGTCACTGATGTTACTGATCATTCTTTTGTTCCCCTCCTTGCTTTATGTAGTTTTATCTACAGGTTCACACAATTTTATTAAAAGACCAATTTATGGGCCAAAGGTTCTATCTGCTGATGGAGATTCAATATATTACAAGCTAAGTGGATTAAGCTTTGATGATTGTAACTCGCAACAAATAGAGCTTTCGTCTTTCCAGAATAGTATAATATTATACCATTTCATTGAAAATAAAGACTCTGTTTTAGAAAAACGAAAAGCTAGCCAGCTCATTGCACTTCATGATCGTTTTAAAGAAAAAAAAGACATTAAAATTGTCTCAATTGTTTTAGGTGAAGCCTCTCAAGTGTGCCACTTTCAAAGGGAGTATGAACTTGCTAGTCCCCAGTGGCAAGTCGTAGGTTTTAATTCACATAAAGAGAAGTTGAGGGAGAAATTCATACTTAATATCCCTTTAGAATTAAAAGAGAACCAATGGACTAATTTGTTTGTATTAGTAGATAATAAAGGACGTGTTAGAACCTATCGCGATGCAGTTCAGTATGTGGAAGAAAAGGCTTTAATAGACGATATTAAAATTCTCAAAGCAGAGGAGTTTATTCCTAAAAAGAAAAAGAAAAAAGATGCAGCCGAGTAAATCTATAGTTTGGGGAATTTATATTTTTTCAGCAATTGTTTATGCGTTGGTTATAGTATTACACGAATTGCCGGGCGCAGAACTTGTACCGTCTTTCACTTCTTTTCAACCCTTATTGCATGCGTCTCTTAATGGAACTTGCTTTATTCTTTTAATAGTATCACTTACTTTTATCAAAAAAGGTAATGTGCAAATGCACAAGAGGCTAAATTCATTAGCGATGCTTTTGTCAGTTATGTTCTTGCTGAGCTATGTTGTTTACCATTACTTTGCAGGTGATACTGAGTATTTGGGTGATTTTAAAAGAATATATATATTCATTTTAGCTACGCATATTTTTTTAGCGGGGTTATCTTTACCATTCATATTATTAGCATATTACCACGGATTTATTGGTAATCTGGTTAAGCATAAAAAAATGGTACGCTTCGTTTATCCAATATGGCTATACGTAACATGTACAGGTGTAATTGTCTACTTGTTTTTGGCTCCTTATTATGCTTAAGAGTATTGTAATAATACTGATGTTCGGTTCAATTATTTTGCTTCCTGCTGCATTGGAAGCACAATGCAGCATGTGTAAGCTCATGGCAGAAAACAGTTACCAGAGTGGCTCTGAAATTGGACGAGGACTAAATGGCGGAATAATTTACATTATGGGCATTCCTTATATTCTACTTTTATTGGGTGGTGCAGTTCTGTTTAGAAAGAGTTTTAGTAAATAGTGTTGAAATTTTGATTTTTTTAGTTAAGATTCCGATTACATTTGTAACGCTTATAAAGAAAGGTGGAGGGAATGGCCCTTTGAAACCTTGGCAACCTGTAAATTCTATATTCAAGGTGCCAAAACCTAGCCTAGTGCTATGATAAGTTAGACGTTTCCTAAAACTTAACTGGTCAAACACTTTCAAATTTCTTTTAAGCATTTAAATACGAATGCTATGAGTAAACCGGACATTAAGGAATTATTAAAAGAAAGAATTTTGGTGCTTGATGGTGCAATGGGCACTATGATTCAACGATATAAATTGGAGGAGGGTGACTTTAGAGGGGATCTACTAAAAACTCGTCCAGGAAGTTTGAAAGGGAATAACGATTTATTGTCATTAACCCGTCCCGATATAATTAAAGAAATTCATGAGGCATATTATGAAGCTGGCGCTGATATAGTTGAAACAAATACTTTTAGTGGAACTTCAATAGCTCAAGCAGATTATTCTCTGGAAGATATTGTTTATGAATTGAACTATAAATCTGCAAGAATCGCCAAGGAAGCTGCAGATAAATTTACAGCTAAAGAACCTAATAAGCCAAGATATGTTGCGGGTTCAATTGGTCCTACGAATAGATCGGCAGGCCTATCTCCAGACGTGAATGATCCAGGTTTTAGAAACGTAACATTTGATCAACTAGTAGAAGCCTACACAGAACAAATAAAAGGGTTAGTCGATGGTGGAGTTGATTTGCTATTGGTTGAAACGGTTTTTGACACCTTGAATGCTAAGGCTGCGCTATTCGCTATCCAACAATATTACCTCGATCACAATATTGAACTTCCTGTTATGGTTTCAGGAACTATAACCGATGCAAGTGGGAGAACACTATCTGGTCAAACAACCGAAGCATTTTTAATATCAATGTCGCACGTACCTTTATTAAGTATTGGGTTGAATTGTGCTTTAGGGGCGAAGCAATTACGTCCTTATTTACAGATATTGGATTCCAAAGCTCCATTCTTAGTCTCGGCACATCCAAATGCTGGATTACCGAACGAATTTGGAGAATATGATGAAACTCCGAGTGAAATGGCAGCGCAAATTGAAGGTTTTTTACAAGAAGGCTTGCTGAATATTGTTGGCGGATGCTGCGGAACAACTCCTGAGCATATCAGCGCAATTGCACAAAAAGCCACGAATTATAAACCACGAACTAAAAAAGAAAATTATTATGGCGAAGCTATATAAAGAAATTGATAGAGGTATATTAAAGGCAATTCCAAACCCTTCTAAGGAAGCTTATGAAATTAAGGTAAAAATTCCTGAGTTTACTTTCTTAGGTGTAAGTGAGCAGCCAGATTTTGCTACTGTTTTTATTACAATGTACCCAAGTGATAAAATCATTGAACTTAAGTCTTTGAAAATGTATTCATTTCACCTAAGAGACATTGTAGTCTCATATGAACGGCTTATTAATATAATGTATGATCATCTTATGGAGGTATATGAGCCAGAGAGGTTAAGACTTTCTATGATTTGTAATCCAAGGGGAGGGATTTCGGCAAAGCTTGCTATTGATAGTGATTGGGCAGTTAGGGGAGGAAAAGAGTCTTTCAAAGACTGGACTGGTAGCAGTAATATTGATGATTGGAGTGTTATAATGTAATCTTGCAAAACGAAATGAGTATCCCTCCCTTGATTTTAAGTGGCCTTGAGCCATTGGTGATTAATTCTGATTCTAATTTTATAAATATTGGTGAGCGTACTAATGTTACAGGGTCTCGTAAATTCCTCCGGTTAATAAAGGACGGGAATTTTGAAGAGGCCATTTCTGTAGCTCGTCATCAAGTTGACGGTGGTGCTCAAATCTTAGACATTAATATGGATGAAGGTATGCTTGATGGCGTCGAGGCTATGCGTACCTTTTTGAATTTGATTGCAGGAGAGCCAGATATTTCCAGGATTCCAATTATGATCGATTCAAGTAAATGGGAAATTATTGAGGAAGCTTTAAAATGTGTTCAAGGTAAAAGTATAGTCAATTCAATTTCTTTAAAAGAAGGAAAGGAACCTTATATAAGACAAGCCAAAAAACTGAAAATGTATGGTGCCGCTGTAATCGTAATGGCTTTTGACGAAGATGGTCAAGCGGATACCTACGAAAGAAGAATAGAGATTTGTGAAAAATCGTACGATATTCTGGTTAACGAGGTAAACTTCCCTTGTCAGGATATCATTTTTGACCCAAACATTTTTCCTGTGGCTACGGGAATCGAGGACCATAATAACTATGCAGTCGATTTTTTCAAGGCAACAAAATGGATCAAAGAGAACTTACCAGGGGCAAAAGTTAGTGGTGGTGTAAGTAATGTTTCTTTTTCATTTCGTGGAAATCAATCCGTCAGGGAAGCAATGCATTCTGCATTTTTATACCATGCAATTCAGAATGGAATGGACATGGGAATTGTTAACCCTGCCATTCTTGAGGTTTATTCAGATATTCCTAAAGAATTACTGGATAGAGTTGAAGATGTTTTATTAAACCGAAATCCAGATGCAACTCAAGCTTTACTGGATTTAGCTGAAACCGTATCTGTAACAACAAAAGAAAGAGGTGCGGATTTATCATGGAGGGAGGCACCAATTGGTGAAAGAATGACTCACTCTTTGGTAAAAGGTATTACAGAATTTATTGAAGAAGATACAGAAGAGGCAAGACTTTCTGTCGAACGACCACTGCACGTAATCGAAGGTCCCTTAATGGATGGGATGAACGTCGTTGGAGATTTATTCGGTTCTGGAAAAATGTTTTTGCCTCAGGTTGTAAAAAGCGCACGTGTAATGAAGAAAGCGGTTGCCTATTTATTGCCATATATCGAAGCTGATAAAAGAGAAGGGGATAAAAGTACAGCTGGAAAAATATTAATGGCTACTGTAAAAGGTGATGTTCATGATATTGGAAAAAACATTGTAGGAGTTGTTTTAGGGTGTAATAATTATGAGGTGATTGACATGGGCGTTATGGTTCCTGCAAATAAAATATTAGAAGCAGCAATTGAGCACAATGTTGATGTGATTGGTTTGAGTGGCCTCATAACTCCGTCGTTAGATGAGATGGTTCATGTTGCAAAGGAATTGGAACGCGCCAAATTAGATATTCCATTATTGATTGGAGGAGCTACAACATCGAAAGCGCATACTGCGGTTAAAATAGATCGACATTATTCAGCACCATCAATCCACGTATTAGATGCATCAAGATCGGTAACGATTGTAGAAAAATTGTTAGGTGGCAGAAAGGATGCATTAATGTCCGATATTAATATTGAATACGATAGGGTGCGTGAGCAATTTTTAGAAAGGCAGGCAGCAAAAAAATATTTAAGAATTGAGGATGCTAGAGTAAATTTATTAAAAGTGAAATTCAGTAATGCTGAAATATCAAAACCAAATTTCCTTGGAAATAAGACTTTTGAAAATGTTAGTCTTAAAGAAATAGCTACTTACATTGATTGGACACCGTTTTTTCAGACATGGGAATTGGCTGGAAAGTACCCTGAAATCCTCACCGATGAAGTAGTCGGAGAGCAAGCAACAGAATTATTTGCAGATGCTAAGAAGATGCTCTCTGCTATAATTGAAGAAAAGTGGTTAACCGCAAATGGTGTTATTGGTATTTGGGAGGCAGAAAAGAGTGGGGATGATATAAAGGTTCAATATCAAAATGGAACTGAAGAATTTCATTTCTTGCGTCAACAAAATGAATTTACAAAGGGAAAATCAAATAAGAGCCTATCGGATTTTGTAGCTTCTAAAGAAGAATCTGATCAAGATTACCTCGGGGGATTTGCAGTTACGTCAGGCATTGGAATTGAAAAACATATCGAACGCTTCGAAAAAGATCATGATGATTATTCTTCCATTATGTTAAAAGCATTGGCGGATAGATTAGCGGAAGGGTTTGCTGAATTTATGCATCAAAAAGTTCGAACAGAAATTTGGGGCTATCAAACTGCGGAAGATTTAAGTAATGAGGAATTAATTAAAGAAAAGTATCAAGGAATTCGCCCAGCACCAGGATACCCAGCTTGTCCTGAACATACAGAAAAAGAAACCTTGTTTAAATTGTTGGACGCAAATAAGATGGGGATTGTTTTAACAGAATCAATGGCCATGCAGCCCGGGGCAGCGGTTAGTGGCTTTTATTTTGCTCATACAGATGCTGCTTACTTCAATGTTGGGAAAATCGGGAAGGATCAAGTTGCTGATTATGCACGTCGGAAAAATTGGTCGACAGAAATTGCTGAAAAGTGGTTGTCGCCTATTTTGAACTATTAATGCAATTTGATATCATAAATAAATTTTGGAAATTAAGTTAATGAAGTCGTACTTAATTGTGATTTTGCAATTTGGCACATTATGTCTAATTGCTCAAGCAAATAGATTTGATCAATATATCACACCCATGTATGATTTAAACCTTCTAAAAGCAAGCAAGGTATTAATCGAAAATCCAGATAATATTCCGCGGCAAAATCTAGAACTGCTGAGTATACATTTAAATTGGTGGAAACTGAATTCTGGATATAAGGAATATGAGGGTTATACAGACAGTACTTTAGAGCAGATTACTAAATATGTTGATCAACTTGAGCAATTAAATGATGTTGAAAAATTGTCTAGTGTTTCTTTAAATATTCTGGAGGCATTACTAATTAAATCGAGAGTTGATTTGATGGATGAAAATTATTTTGATGGAGTTGTTGGAATGGTTAAATGCATCAAATATATGGAGGCCTTAAAAGAAAACAATAATGACATAGATGAGTTCAAGCTGATCAATGGATTGTATAATTATTACTATGATTTTGCTTATCAAAACTATCTCCTTTTACGCCCGTTTTTAATGGGATATCCAGAAGGCTCAATGGAAAAAGGATTGATTGATCTCAAAGTATTAGCGAGAACTAGTGAAAGTGTTGTAAAGGCAGAAGCAAACTTCTTTTTGAGCAAAATTTATTTAGAATCAGAGAAGAACTCTTCAGAAGCCTTGGAATATACTTCTGTTGTAGTAACTCTTCATCCGAATAATTTCGTTTATGCTCTTTTACATGCGCGAGCATTAAAAGCATCACATAATGATACTGAGCTATTCCAACATTGCTTGCATGTACAACAAAAGTTAGAGAACTGTAGAGCATTGGATCAATATTCCTTGGATTATTTCATTTTTCAATTCAAAAAATACGATTAGAATAATCAGAAACCAGTCATCACTCTCAAATCCCAAAAACTCAAGCTATATTTCCATCCATTGAAATTGCTTATCTAAACCCAATTCTATACTTAGCTTTGTCGTTTATATGAGAACACTCACGTTAATTATAATTCTATTTTCTAGTTTTGCAGCTAATACTCAAGTCAGACTATCATTAGAAGACTGTATTGGTCTTGCATTAAAGAACAACCTCAATGTTCAACGTGCTTATCTTAATGCTGAATTGGTTGAACAAGATTTCATAGGAGCAAAAGGTCAGCATTTGCCATCAATAAATTTATTTCTTAATAGTGACTTAAATTTTGGACGGACAATTGACCCTTTCACCAACACTTTTGCAACTGATGAGGTACGTTCTGATGCTTATGGTATTCAAGGTCGTTGGGATGTATTCACTGGTGCTAGTAGATACAATCGCTACAAGCAGGCAAACATGAATGTTTTGGCATCTCGTTATGATTCGGATAAAGCAAGAAATGACGTTTCACTTTCTGTTACCTCTTCTTATTTGCAAATTCTTTTTAACGGAGAGTTATTGCGAGTTGCCGAGCAACAAGTGAGACTAAGTCAAGGTCAGGTAAATAGAAGCAAGAAACTTGTTGAGGCCGGAAGAACGGCTGAAGGCGACTTGCTTGAATTGGTTGCGCAAATGGCGAGAGAAGAATTGAACGTGGTTAACGCCTCTAATAGTTTAGATATTTCTAAGCTTCGACTCTTGTTATTAATGAGAGCAGATTCAATTGATGAGTTTTCAGTGATACGACCTTCTCAGGATGTTAGTTTATTAAAAGGAAATGAAGCAACTTCATCATTTATATATTATAAAGCATTAGAAAGTTTACCAGAAATAAAAAGTGCAGAAATAAAGTATGAAGCAACTTCCAACGGTTTAAATGCAGAACGAGGTAGGATTAGTCCGACCATTTCATTAAGAGGAAGCCTTGGTTCGGGGTATTCAGGTAAAAATCTAGACTTGGTTACAAGAAATACAAAAGATTTTGGTACGCAGGTTATGGATAACTTCAATCAATCAATAGGAGTAAGTCTAACTATGCCAATTCTAAATTCACTATCAACGCACACTGCTGTAAGTAGAGCAAAGGTTACCCGTGAAATACGTGAGTTAGAATTGCAGCAAGCTAAAAATCAAGTTAATGAGACGGTAAAGCAAGCCTACTTTGATGCTAATGCTTCTAAGAAAAAATATGATGCCAACGTTAAGGCAGTAGATGCAACCAAAGAGTCTTTTAAATATGCTACGAAAAGATATGAAGTGGGTAATATTAATGGCATTGAATACAATCAATCTAAGACTAACTTGGCAAGAGCAGAAGCGGATTTAGTTCAGGCGAAGTACGATTATCTTTTCAAATTCAAAATCCTTGAGTTTTATCAAGGCAAACCATTAAGTTTAAACTAGAATGAACAAGAAAGTTATTATTGGTTCTGTAATAGTGTTGTTAGCTTTGATAGCAGCAGCTATATTAAAGGGAAGAAGCGGTGAGAGTATAGAAGTAGATTCTGAGAATATTGATAAAAGAACCATTGTTGAAAAAGTCGCGGCAAATGGAAAGGTACAACCTGAAACTGAAATCAAGATTAGTTCTGAAGTAAGCGGTGAATTAATCGAAGTAAATATTAAAGAAGGTCAGAAAGTAATGCAAGGAGATCTTCTTATGCGAATAAATCCTGATTTACTGACTGCTGTTGTTCAGAGAGCTAACGCTAATTTAAATTCTAGTAAAGCAAATCTTTTGAACTCCAAAGCAAGACTTATACAAGCAAAATCCAGATTCAATCAATCGCAAAAAGAATACGATAGAAGTAATAAGCTTTTAAAGGGTGGCGCTATAGCTCAAGCTGAAATGGATCAGATTACTTCAAATTATGAAGTTGCAGATGCTGATGTTCAAGCTTCAAAAGAAAGTGTAAGAGCAGCAGAGTTTAATGTTAAGACAGCGGAAGCTACGTTAAAAGAAGCAAATGATAATCTAGGACGAACGTCAATTTACGCCCCTGCAAATGGAACGATTTCAAAACTATCGGTAGAAGAGGGGGAACGGGTTGTTGGTACCGCTCAAATGGAAGGGACCGAATTATTGCGAATTGCGGATATGTATAATATGGAAGTAGCGGTCGAGGTTAATGAGAGCGATATTGTTAAGGTTTCATTGAATGACGAGGTTAAAATTGAATTGGATGCATATCTAGATCGTGTATTTGAGGGGAAAGTTTCCGAAATTGCAAGTTCAGCAAAAGACAATATGGGAGGAGCAGATCAAGTAACCACTTTTGAAGTAAAAATTCATATCCTCAATAGTAGTTATGCTGACTTAGTTGATACTGCCAGTAGTAAAACTTACCCGCTTCGTCCAGGGATGTCTGCTACAGTCGACATAATAACCAATACAGAGAATGGTGTTTTAAGTGTTCCCATTCAATCTGTAGTGCTTAGGCCAGATACTTTTAACAAGGGAGATATTCTTTCTGCTATAGATCAAGATAAGCTCAAAGAGTGTATCTTTTTAATAGATGATGAAAAAGTTAAAAAGATTTTCGTTGAGACAGGAATTCAAGATGATGATTATATTCAAATTTTGGTTCCAAAGGATTTGTCTGGAGAAGTGGTCAGTGGGCCTTATGCAACTGTAAGCAGGAAACTGCATAATGAAGACGTTGTAGAAATTTCTAAGGAAGTAAAAAAGGAGAAATAGTGGATAACCTTTATCTGGGTATAGAAACCTCTTCAACCAACTGTTCGCTAGGTCTTTTTAAGAACGATGAGTTAGTCGATCTGTTAGAGGTTAACGAAGGTTATTCTCATGGAGAGGTGTTGGCTATGATGGTTGATGACCTTTTGAAAAAACACAACCTAAGCTTAAAAAACATAAAGGCTATTGGAATAGGTAAGGGCCCGGGTTCTTATACTGGTTTGAGAATAGGAGTTGCCTTTGCAAAGGGGCTTGCATTTTCAAATTCGATTAAGCTTATTGCAATCGACAGTCTCAGAAACATGGCTATGCAGATTGTGCAAGATAGATCTTTAACGTTGAAGTTAGGAGATGCGCTTATTAGTCTGGTTGACGCAAGGCGAGATGAGGTTTATCTTCAAATTTACAATACCAAGGGAGAAGCGATTAATAAGACAAAAGCGCAGGTCATAGATAATAGCAGATTTCAAGAACTTCGTGAGTACAAAAATGTCTATTGTTTTGGTAGTGGTTCCGATAAGTTGGCGTCATTAAATGAAATAGCTCGCAGCTTTATTCATATAACTGAAGTATTCCCTTCCGTTCTTGGAATGGGTTTGTTACTTAATTCGAATTATTTAAGCGGCAAATTTGAAGACGAGGCTTACCTTGAACCCTTTTATTTGAAAGAATTTATCGCTGGAGCGCCTAAAAAGAATAATCTGGTCCCATAATTT
>TARA_B110000879_G_scaffold20623_1_pt1 | contig 11134 bp, 6 predicted proteins | sample TARA_B110000879 | Tara Oceans TARA_B110000879 (sample SAMEA4398094) | marine metagenome | biome: Polar Biome; feature: [SRF] surface water layer (ENVO:00010504); material: water (ENVO:00002006), including particulate matter (ENVO:01000060) such as... | depth 5 m
TTTTGTTTCCAGATGCCATGTTAATGCAGTTACATTCGCATCTCTAAATTGCCCATCACGAGTAACATTGGTTTTTATCAATGCAATGCTAGAATTTTGGTTGAACTGTTGGTCTAGTAACAAAATATTGTAGTTTGAAAATGGATTTATTATGGTTTCGTAGTTGCTTTTTACTGCAATCGTATCTTGGCCAACAATGGTCTGTGTAGTTCTTTCTACTTTTGAAGTTGTTTTTTCTGTAATGGCATTAAAAAAACCAATTCCCAGTCCTTTTTTAGTTCTTCCAGATATTTTTATAGCATTCAGCATAGTTACTTTTGCTGGTGCATTAACCAATTCATCATTTACTTTTACGCCTCCTTGAAACTCCTCATCATTTTTTCGCTCGTTAGAAAATTGATCAATTGGTGCACTTCCAATTCTTCTGGAATAAAAGAGTCTTCCTTTGTTTAATAGTTCTGTTCCTTCAGTAAAAAATTGTCGTTGCTCTGTAAATTGCTGTTCAAAGGGGCCTAGATTTAAAACAACATCATCAAAGCCAACTTGGCTAAAATCGGGTATCAAACTAGCATCCAACGTAAAGTTTTCTGTTAAGCCATATTTAATATCCATGCCAGCACTCCAGTCAAAATCCGTGTTCCCCTCAAAAATAGTTGTTGTTGTGGAAGCATAAGGATATAGGTTTAACCTTGTAGGAGGTTTTATGTTTTCAAAACTCTCAATTAATCCGTCATATTGTGTCCATCTTCCAACAGCATTGTCAATAAATGTCCAAGTATGTTGTTCATTTAATTTTTCTAATCTTCTATGAAAATTAAACCCCCAGGATTGTACCGGACTATTTGCAAAACGAATTGCTCGATATGGTATTTCCATTTCTACTTGCCATCCGATTGCTGTGATTTTTGCCGCACTTTTCCAAACGGCACTCAAATTAAAATCCTCATTACCATTCGAAACTTTAGAATCTGCTTGGTTACCAGTACTCTGAACTGCAAATTCAAATGGGTTTTGGCCGTCATCATTTGGGTTGATTGTTACCAAGAAAAAGTCTGCCTGACTAAAGTTATCTCTAACTGCAAATTCTTGTGGAATGTTTGCAGCATCGGGATCGAGCATTGTTGCCGAAATATAAATGGCATCATCATCGTAAATAACTTTCACCGTTGTCTGATATTATGCTGCAACTGTTTTCCCGTTATCAGGTCTAAAAGTTACAAAATCAGAGATCAATTCTGCATTTCTCCACGCGTCATCATTTAAGACACCGTCAATAATAGGGGGTTTTTCAATTCTTGTTATTTCAATTGTTTTTCTTTTTTGTTCCGTTTCTTGTGCGGTAATCGTTCGTGCAAAAGTAATTGCAAGTAATAGTAGAGCGGTTTTTTTTAGCATTTTCTTTTTAATGATAGCATGTTAATAACTAACAAGACTGTATAAAGTTGTTTGAGTTACACAGCAAGCTGTTAAATAAATCTTAAAAGTTTTAATAAAAAAAACGAATAGTTTCCGTCTTTTTTTTTAAAAACTATGCAGCAATTTACTTCTGAATGTGTATTTTTGTGCCCGTTATAAACATTTCATAGCATGAACTTACACGAATATCAAGGAAAACAAATATTGAATAGTTTTGGAGTTAGAATTCAAAGGGGAATTGTAGCAAGCACTCCTGCAGAAGCAGTTGAAGCAGCCAAAAAATTAACAGAAGAAACCGGAACAGGTTGGCACGTTGTAAAAGCGCAAGTTCACGCAGGTGGTCGTGGTAAAGGTGGAGGTGTTAAATTGGCTAAAAATTTAGATGAAGTAAAAAGTATTTCAGATGATATTTTAGGAATGATGTTAATCACACCTCAAACATCAGCAGAAGGAAAATTGGTAAATCAAGTTTTAATTTGTGAGGACGTTTATTATCCTGGTGAATCAGAAACAGAAGAATATTATATTTCAGTTCTTTTAAATAGAGCTACTGGTAAAAACATGATTATGTATTCTACAGAAGGTGGGATGGATATTGAAACGGTTGCCGAAGAAACGCCACATTTAATTTTTACTGAAGAAGTAGACCCTTTATTAGGTTTAATGCCTTTTCAAGCAAGAAAAGTTGCTTTTAATTTAGGCTTATCGGGAGTTGCCTTTAAAGAGATGACAAAATTTGTGTCTGCTTTATATACAGCATACATCAAGTCAGATTCTGCAATGTTTGAAATTAACCCAGTGTTAAAAACTTCAGATAGTAAAATAATGGCAGTAGATGCAAAGGTAACTTTAGATGAAAATGCTTTGTATCGTCATAAAGATTATTCAGCAATGCGTGATTTACGTGAAGAAAACCCGATTGAAGTTGAAGCAAAAGCAGCAGGTTTAAACTATGTAGATTTAGACGGAAACGTTGGGTGTATGGTAAACGGAGCCGGTTTGGCAATGGGAACGATGGATTTAATTAAAGAGTCTGGCGGTGAGCCAGCAAATTTTTTAGATGTAGGTGGTACTGCAGATGCACAAAGAGTAGAAACTGCTTTTGGGATCATTTTAAAAGACCCAAATGTAAAAGCAATTTTAGTAAACATTTTTGGAGGTATTGTTCGTTGTGACAGAGTCGCACAAGGGGTAGTAGATGCTTACAAGAGTATGGGAGATAAAATTACAGTGCCAATCATTTGTCGTTTACAAGGAACAAACGCAAAAGAAGCAAAACAACTAATTGACAATTCTGGAATGGAAATTATTTCTGCAACAGAATTTCAAGAAGCTGCAGATAAAGTTCAAGAAGTTTTAGAAGCGTAGGTTTCTTTAAAATAAATGTTATTAAAAATGCCTCATGAAAATGAGGCATTTTTTTGTTGAAATAATTTTAAATATAAGTTTTTTAAAAAATAAGAATTCAAGACTTTTATATTATCGTTGTAAAATATCTAGCTTTTCTGCCTTTAATTTTTCACCAATAATCCCAGAATATTTTTTTGCACCAAGTTTGTTTAAGTGATTCGCATCTGACATAAAAATGGGTGCGATGTTGACTTCTATAAAGTTCAAATGGCGACGGTGCTTTAATTTTTTTAGTGATTCTGAAAAAAAGTTGAAATATTTCCGATCAATTTTTTCTTTGTAACTAAAATGATACGGCGTGGATACAAGTATTAGATCAATATTATTATCCGTACATAAGCGATCTATTTTGTACAAATATTTTCTTTGAGAATCGCTAAACTTCGCTTCATCTTGTGTTAAGGAGAAATGCATGTTAAACGCTTTATTGATAATTTCTTCACTGGGATTTGAATTTGTTGATTCATAAAACCCTCCAAAATCTGGAGCAGTATAAATTCCTAAAATTGCTGGTTTTAGTAGCTTATCAAAAGTGGTTAGGAAACCAGAATCGTCAAACATTCGAATGAAGTAAAGATACCGTTTAAGGCTTTTTTTTCCTTCAGCAAAGTTAAGGTTGAAGAGTCTATTGTAGACAGGAGCAAAATTATGAATTGATACACCTAATATTAAGGTATCTATTCTATGATTTTTGTTTTGTACTAAAGTCTGTAATTTTTGATAGGTAAAATAATAATGCTCACCAGAACTTGCTAAGTTTTTTGCTCCTTGAGAAATGTAATCTCCACGAAGACGTTGTATTTGAGAATCTCCCATTAATAGGACAGGATGTTCTGAGAGCGCTGTTAGTTTCGAGTCAGTCTTTGATTTTTTAACATGGTAGTATGTAAAATTGATTAGGACAAATAACAAAGCAGGGATACTGAATATGACGATCTTAATTGCAAATTTTTTCATATTTTAAAATTGGAAATAAATAAATTGCTGCTCTTTTCCGTTAAACCAAAATAGCGCAATTATGATTGCATAATACATTGCATGTCGAAGGGGGCGCTTCCATTTTAGACCTAAATGTTCAAGTGCATATTGATTTTCTCTTCCTGCCCATTCTGCTAAAATAAAAATGACAATAAGAAGTGTTGTTGTAATAGCTCCTTTACTGTCTTTAAGAGTAGGGGTGTCTAAAATTGACGCGGAGAAAATTCCTGAAATATAATTGAAAGCATGCGCTATATCCTTTGCTCTAAAAATGATCCAAGCAAAAGAAGTAAGAATAAAAGTGGTAAGCATGCTTAATAGCTCTTTAGCAGATGGTAAATAGTTTTTATGTGCAACTGTTTCTATATTTTTTCTGTTTTTGTTGGTGAGTAAAAGAGGTAGAAAATAAATAGCATGTAATGTTCCCCAAACAATAAATGTCCAATTAGCACCGTGCCAAAATCCGCTCACAATGAAGATCGCAAAAGTATTTCTAACTTTCATCCAAGTACCGCCTCGGCTTCCTCCAAGAGGGATGTAAAGATAATCTCTAAACCAAGTTGATAATGAAATGTGCCAACGCCTCCAGAATTCTGCAATGTCTCTTGAAAAGTAAGGGAATTTGAAGTTTTGCTTCAAGTTAAAACCGAAAAGACGAGAAGTACCAATTGCAATATCTGAGTACCCTGAAAAATCCCCATATATTTGAAATGTAAAAAATAAGGCTCCTAAAACCAATGAGCTCCCATTCATATCTGCCGAATTATTAAAGATATGATTCGCTAGCTCAGCACAACTGTCAGCAATTACTATTTTTTTAAATAAACCCCAGAGTATTTGCCGCATTCCATCAACAGCTTTTGAAAGATCAAAAGTCCGTTTTTTATGAAATTGGGGCAAAAGATTCGTTGCTCTTTCAATGGGTCCAGCAACCAGTTGGGGGAAAAAGCTTACAAATGCAGAGAAGACAATAAAATCTTCAGTAGGTGCTAGTTTTCGTTTGTAAACATCAATGGTATAGCTCAGTGTTTGAAACGTATAAAAGCTGATTCCTACTGGCAAAATAATGTTAAGTGAATTTGTTGCTATTTCTGCGCCAAAGAGTGAAAAAGCAGTTATAAAATTGTCTAAGAAAAAATTATAATATTTGAAGAAACCAAGAAACCCAAGATTTACAAATATACTTGTCCAAAGTAAAACTTTTCTTTTGGTCTGATTTTCTTCACTTTTTAGTTTTCGACCAATTGAATAATCGACAAGGGTGCTAAAGAGAATCAAAGATAAAAACCGCCAATCCCACCAACCATAGAAAACATAACTAGCTAAAACTATTAGCGCGTTTTGTAGCTTCAGGCTTTTATTGGCGACAAACCAATAAAGTAGAAATACGATCGGTAAAAATACTGCGAAATCAATCGAATTAAAAAACATCTTTTTTTTCTATTTATCCATTTTTCAACTTCCTCATAGAAACTGTTTAAAAGATTTTTTATAACAGCTTATCAAAAAGTGTTAACTTAGATACAAACCTGATTGGAAGCGAAGATATCACTTTAAAATAGTTTTCAGTGCCTTTTTTTTTCATTATAAACAAAACAAAACATCCAGCATATAGGTCTAAATAGCTGGGTAATTTTAATGGTAAGTGACTTAAATATAGGGTGAAGAGTTTTTATTATTACCTCTTTTTGGTAGTTTTATAAGATGACCTCAAAAGCGATTAAATCGAGATAATTATTTTAAAAAAAATCTAAACTCAGGAATTTTTCTTGCTATTCCTCCTAATTCTTTAATATCTACTGCTAATTGAGTCATTGAAATGTTTTCCATCGAAGCTTTTTCGACTACTTTAATAAGTATTGAATATACTCTTAAATCTTCAACTCTGGGAGTTACAGCACCTATTTCATCTTTAGATAAACCATTAAGTTTGCCGAGTTCGTTTTTATATTTCCCATTAAAAGCAGCATCTGCTTCGGTAAATAATTCATCAAATTTTCTCATTCTTAATTTGGTTTTTTAGTTATACTCTTAGTTTCATTTGTTTTAAAACATGCTGTATTCCTTATTAATACAAGCGTTTTACTTGTGACGGTAAAAAAGAGCGAACCAATACCCGATAGCAAAACGTATAAAGTATACTACATCTCTTTTTATTTTCCCTACCCTTGTAGTTACGAATAGAATGCTAGCGTTAGCGTGGGATATGTAGTGATAAGGTTTCCACATTTACAACAACTAAAATTGGCTTCATGTTTAAGAAATCTCTTTGTTTGTTCTAGTATAGCTCTCTCACTCATTTTTTAATGCCATATAACATCGGTTTAACCACATTGTGGTTATACCAATTATATTTGCAAGCTAATTATTTTATAACTGAAAAACAAAAATAATTTAATCTATGTTTATTTTAATGTAATTGTATGAAGTGGCGTGAAGCGTTAATAACCTTTAGAAACGGATAAAAGAAAATTATATTTTCGCAAACCAAGAAAATAGATATGTGTACATTTAAAGAGATAACTCTAGAGGTTTGAGGTTACAATTCCTTCTTCAAAACAGCAATCTCATCACGTAACTGTGCTGCAACAATAAAATCTAAGGCCTTTGCAGCCGCTTCCATGTGTTTGCGTTTCTCTCGAATGCGTTTTTCAATCTCTTCTTTGGGTAAGTACTGCAAGTCTTGTTCTGCAGCCTTCTGTTTTGCATTGTCATAATGATAACTGGAAACCGCAGATTTGGTTAAGGTATCCTCAATTTTTTTATTAATTTGAGTAGGTGTAATCTTGTTTTTCGTATTGTAGGCAATTTGTTTTTCTCTTCTACGATCGGTTTCATCCATTGTTTTTTGCATGCTCTTAGTTACTTTGTCTGCATATAAAATAGCGAGTCCATTTACGTTACGAGCAGCCCTACCAATGGTTTGTGTCAATGAGCGATGACTTCTTAGAAAACCTTCCTTATCGGCATCTAAAATGGCCACTAAAGACACTTCCGGTAGGTCCAATCCTTCTCTTAGTAGGTTGACTCCAATTAAAACGTCAAACAATCCTTTTCGAAGGTCTTGCATAATTTCTACTCGCTCAAGTGTATCTACATCAGAATGGATGTAACGGCACCGAATGTCTACCCTTGCCAAATATTTGGTGAGCTCTTCTGCCATTCTTTTCGTTAGGGTGGTCACTAAAGTTCGCTCGTCTTTTTCAACACGAATATGAATTTCTTCAATTAAATCATCAATCTGATTTAGGCTGGGTCTTATTTCAATAATAGGATCTAACAGCCCAGTTGGTCTTATCACTTGTTCTACAAATACTCCTTCTGTTTTTTGCAATTCATAATCTGCAGGCGTAGCACTGACAAAAATGGTCTGATTTTGGATGGCTTCAAATTCTTCAAATTTTAAAGGACGATTGTCCATGGCAGCCGATAAACGAAATCCATATTCGACCAAATTTTCTTTCCGACTTCGGTCACCGCCATACATTGCATGGGTTTGTGGGATGGTTACATGACTTTCATCAATCACCATCAAATAATCTTCGGGAAAATAATCTAATAAACAGAAAGGACGTGTGCCCGGTTCTCGTCCGTCTAAATAACGAGAATAGTTCTCTATCCCAGAACAATAGCCCAATTCACGAATCATTTCTAAATCAAATTCGGTGCGTTCTTTTAAACGTTTTGCTTCTAAATGCTTTCCAATTTCTTTGAAATAGGCCACCTGCTTCATCATGTCTTCTTGAATCTGATGAATGGCATTTTGCAATACATCCGGAGAGGTTACAAATAAGTTGGCTGGATAAATGGTGAGTTCATCAAAGTTTTCAAGCACCGTATTGTTTTCCAAATCGAAAGACTCAATTTCTTCAATCTCATCCCCAAAAAAGTGAATTCGATATCCATGATCACCATACGAAGGATAGATGGTTACAACGTCTCCTTTTACTTTAAAAGTTCCGCTTTTTATTTCAACTTCAGTACGAGAATACAGGCTCGTTACCAATTGATGTAAAAATTTGGTACGCGCTATTTGCTGCCCTACAGCAACTGGAATTACATTTTTCTTAAATTCGTTAGGATTCCCAATTCCATACAAACAAGAAACAGACGCCACCACCAATACATCACGCCTTCCTGAAAGTAGGGAGGAGGAAGTGCTTAATCGTAACCGTTCAATGTCTTCATTAATAGATAAATCTTTTTCGATATACGTTCCAGTTACAGGAATGTATGCCTCTGGCTGATAATAATCGTAATAAGAAACAAAATATTCTACCGCATTTTCTGGAAAAAAATGTTTGAATTCTGAATATAACTGAGCGGCAAGTGTTTTGTTGTGTGCTAAAACTAAGGTGGGTTTGTTTACATTTTTGACAACATTGGCAACAGAAAATGTTTTTCCAGAACCTGTAACCCCTAATAATGTTTGAAACTTCTCTCCAGCATTGATACTTGCTGTAAGTTGTTTTATCGCTTCTGGTTGATCTCCAGTTGGGGAAAACTCTGATACCAATTTAAATTCCATACTGTAAAAATACGGATAGTTTTAGAAGATTTTAGCGTCTGAGTAAAGAAAAATTCCCTGTTTTACGAATTGTTTTTTCGTTTAAATCGATCAAGTTTGCTTTGTACCAGTATTCTCCTGAAGGCAGTGTAATTCCTTTGTGACTTCCATCCCATCCTTCAGGGTTTGCAGTGGTAATTGTGTGAAGAACAACTCCAAATCGATTAAATATAACGATGTCTATTGTTTTGAAGAAAGTGGTGGTAGCTCCTTTTACACTCCAAACATCGTTAAGACCATCATTGTTTGGTGTAAAGAACTTTGGGAAGCCAATAATAGAAACATCTCTTTGTATGGGAGGTTCACAATTATCAACATCCTTTATATAGACCGTTACAATTCCAGGGTTCACATTGTTGAACTTATAATTTGTTCCATTTCCAAAAAAGGCATTATTGTCTATTGAATAAAGATAACTGCTATTCCCTGTAACTTCGATATCTAAAGTGATATTTGGTGTTGTTGTGTCTACGATGATTTCTTCAAATGTGGGACTTTCTTTTACCCTTACTTCAAACTCTTTGGTGCTTGAGCAGGTAATTCCGTTTTGAGTTTTATAGGCAATGTGTGTATAAATTCCGGGTGAAGTAAGTCTGAAATTTTGTTGTGTAGATACTACGGTATTTGACGCATTGAGCCATTCATAGCTATTATTTGTGCTTCCTCCATAGGCAATTATTGGTGGATTTGTATTGGTGTCAAAACAAATAGTATAGCTTTCTTGTAAATTTATTTCTACGGCATCATTCACTACCAAATCAAAAGATTGAATTCCGTTACATCCTAAAAGTCGATCATCTACACGCACCCATATACGCGTAGAAACCGAGTTTAAAATCCCTGAAAATTCATTGGTTTTTAGTTTCGCATCCTGAAATGTTGGAAAAAAACTGAATAGGGAAGTATCGGGTAAGTTGAGTTCATTTTTTATAGCTGTTTCTTTTGGTCGAAGATTAAACCGTCCTTCTAGGTTTCCAAGAATTTCATCAGACTCTTCACAAGTATACATTGGGCGTATCGTATTCAATTGTACAAATTGTGCTTTCAAGAAAAAAGAAGCACTATTTTCACAATTATTTTCATTGATGACTTTTGTAAATATTTTTTGATTTGGAATGGTGTTTGTAAAATCTGTCGGATTGCTGATCTGAATGTCTAAATCGAAATCGCTTTGTGTTTTGTAAAAAAAGAAAGTTTCACTTTGATAATTCGTTGAAATTTTTTCACCAATATTAAATAAGTTGAAGTTTGAAAGCCCATCACTATCATCATCGCATTGAGTCAGTTCTTGATTAGGAAGTAAGACAGGTAAAGCATATACTGTAACGCTTTTGAAGACAATGATTGTTGTTCCTTCTACGTCTAATGTTGCTTTAATTACAAAAGTCCCCGGTGAAGTGTAAACGTGATTTGTTGTCAGCCCTGTCGAGGTATTTCCATCTCCAAAATCCCAATCAATAGCATCAATGTTTCCATATGATTCAGCTGTAAACGTAAAGGAAGTACCGACACATTTATTTTCTGTAAGTATTCTAGAAACAAAATAGGATTGAATAAAATTGGGTAATCCTTTGTAAGATGCCCCACTAGAAAGATCTAGAGTATTGTGCGTGTATTGTGAATCAAAACCAATTTCTTCAGGAAAATTAAGAACGCCCAACTTCTGAACTGCAGAAATTCCATTTGTACCATCTTCAAACAACGCCACATATATTTTACTGTCATTTGCAAGTTGAATGCTTCCAAATCGAGTGGCTGAACTTGAAAAAAGCTCTTTTTTAGGGGAATACAAAGGATCATCTGGAAAAGGGTTTTCTAAGGAATACTGGTTGATAGAACCGTTGCTTCCAACAAGTCCAGTGTAATAGAGTATTTTTGAATTTCTTGAAAAGGCAATTCCGTAGGGAGCTTTTGGTGCGCTTAGTGCAGTGTCTGTAAATATTTTAGTATGCACTGTAATTGCCCCTGTTTCATTGTCAAAATTATAGAGGTATATATATTGATCACCATTATCTGCAATTGCAATCAATTTACCATCGGGAGATGCTTTCATAGCTCCGCTTGCGGATACGGTTTCTTCTTGAATTGAATGCAGAGGAGGGTTGAGTCCATTTTCGTCAATTTTATAACTACTAAATGTGTTTTTAATTCCATTTGTCGATCCACCAGCTTCTCCGAAAGTAATCAACCAAATCGCCTTACCATCCTTGTGATGGACTGCAGTTATTCGTTCTGTTGACGCATCTCTTAGTGATTGAAATCGGGTTAGTACTTTTCCTAGTGGATATGTGGTTGATATTTCAATTTCTGCCAAATAAACGCCTTTTGTGAGTATCGGGTTTGTGGTGGTTGTATTAACTCGAGTACTAAAGATATAATACCTTTCATCAGTGCCAGGTTTGGGAATTACTATGGAAGTTTGTGCATTGTTGACTTCTCCTGCCAATCCTTCTCCATTTTCCATGATTGCATGGTTTTTATTCCAAACAGTCTGTCCATTTGTATAAAATAAGAGATTTCCGAGTTTGTCTGAAATAGAAGTTGAACCCGCAGGTGTATCCATTTCGCTATCGGTCATTACATTGACGATTCCATCATTGAAGTTGAGTGCTGCTTTGTTTCCAAAGTTCCAATGATTCGTTTGATTTTGAGCGTATATAAAACCATGAAAAACTAGAAATAATAGGAAACTATATTTTTTCATGGTTTTATCTATAAAGTAATTATTTTCTAAGTAATGACAAGTTTCCTGTCTTATATATT
>TARA_B110000879_G_scaffold161230_1_pt1 | contig 11128 bp, 9 predicted proteins | sample TARA_B110000879 | Tara Oceans TARA_B110000879 (sample SAMEA4398094) | marine metagenome | biome: Polar Biome; feature: [SRF] surface water layer (ENVO:00010504); material: water (ENVO:00002006), including particulate matter (ENVO:01000060) such as... | depth 5 m
TAGTAGTAAGTATATTTAGATAATGCAAATGGAAAACTCCCAAGACCAATATATAGAAGGCGATTATAAAATATTATTACGTTTCGCAAAGAATTTTTTTAAAACAAAAACATATATATATATAATTCTGCTTTTATTTTTTATACTGGGAGTTATATCAGTTATTCTTACTCCAACTACTTATGTTTCTAAAGTAACATTTATTTCTCAGGGGTCAAGTAACACAAAAATGAGTGGCGGTTTAAGTAGTATTGCTAAATTGCTTAGTGGCTCTTCAACTGCTAGTGGCGGCAATGAAAATTCAGATATACCACTTTTTTTATACCCTAAAATTATGGAAAGTCTACCATATAAAAGAAAGCTGTATAATACACATCTATACATTAAAGAGTTAGACTCTACGGTTACTTTCAAAAAATACGCACTCCAAATTGAACGCCCTCCCTTTTTCTCTAATATATTAAAATATACTATTGGCTTACCAAAAATATTATTGGGGAATGATAGTAAAACTAATGAATCAGTTGAAATTGATTCACTATTATACTCACATCCAAATGAAAATAAAGTTTTACAATCATTAAATGATAAAGTTTTATTTGAAATGGACGAAGAAGACGGTACATTAACAATTAATGTTTCATTTGTTGGAGAACCAGAAGCATCAGCTCAATTAGCACAAAATGCTCAGAACATATTACAAGAAGAAATAATACATTATCGAATCTTGAAAGCTAAGGAAAAATATCATTTTTTAAAGAAACAGTACAAACAACAAAAAGAAAAATATGACTTAGCATTAGCTAATCTTGCGATATATAGTGACCGTAATTTGTATAACAATACAAAGTCATCATTATTAAAAAAACAAGAATTAGAAAACCAAATTGTTTCACTTTACACCATCTTTTCTGATTTAGACCAGCAACTTTTAGCTCAGGAAGTCAAAATTCAAGAAGATACACCTTCGTTTACAATTATTGATCCTGCGGTAGTGCCGGTAAGTTCAAAACCAAGTAAAACTATTTTTAAATTATTATCCTTTTTATTATTTGGTTTTTTTATTTCAATTTTAAGATACATCTATATATTAATAAAAAATAAATTAAGAGAAACTTGGGATATGATATAATTGGAAAACTCAGTTTATAGGTTTATTTGCAGTCATTATTATAAAACCAAATAAAGGCCTAAGATTTGTAAAAAAACAATTATAGTCATCCTTAATTATTACCTTATAAAAGACCCATACTTTTTATTACTTAAATAATAACGAGTAATTACATCTTATTATAGAATGAATAATAAATTCAAAATAAAACAATCCTTAAACATAACTAGTATTTTATCATCTAGTTTCTTTAAGGACTCGTCTTATATGGTCTTTAGTACCGTTGCAATGCAATTGATTTCTATTTTGACAATACCTATATTAGCTAGACTTTTTAGTCCAGAGTCTTTTGGTACTCATGGCAGTTATAGATCATTAATAATAATAATTTCTCTTATACTTTCTTTCAGTCTTGAATTAGCTGTTGTTTTACCTAAAGGGGATTTTGAAAAAGTAAGGGTGTATTTAACTACCTTTATTACAGTTTTTTCGACTGCTGCCATTATTCTTATTTTATATTATTGTGCACTATTTTTTTTTAATATTGATTTCTTTACTTTTTTATTTAATAAAAGTGATAGCTCATATATCTATATTGTTTTATTAGGTGCTATTTTAGTTGCAATTACAAACCTAAATCAATCAAGGCTAGTAAGCTTGAAAATGTTTAAAAAAATTGCTATCTCAAGATTCATATTGCCTTTATTTTTTTTTATTTTTTCAATTTTTTTTTATTATTTAGATTTTAAATTTTCTGGACTTATATATGCCCAAATAGTTGCCTACTTATTTCTGTTTTTTTTTTTACAGAAGTTTATTAAATTAAATTTTAAATCAATTAATAAATTGGTGATAAAATCAATTTATAAAAAATATAGGGACATACCTTTATTTACTTTTCCAAATTCTTTGTTGAATACAATTTCATTAAATCTTCCTTTAATCATATTAGGTATATTGTATAGTGATACTGTAGTAGGCTATTATGCAATTGGTGTAAAACTTGTTTCACTACCAGTTAGTTTTGTTTCATCTTCTTTTTCTCAAATTTTTTACAAAAAATGTGTAGATTTATTTAATCATAGTATAGATGATTTGTTTCCATTTGTAAAGAAAGTTATGTTTATACTTCTGGGCATTGGATTAATAGTTTTCTTATTTATTTACTTACTTATACCATATTTAGTTCCATTCTTTTTAGGAGAACAATGGTTAGATTCAATCAAGTATTTACAATACATATGTTTTTGGCAGGCATTAATGTTGGTTAATAGTCCTGTATCAACTATAGCAATTTTGTTAAAAAAGCAAAAACCTTTGCTGTTCTTTCAAATACTTTATCTATTATTTAGAACTTTAGCATTATGGTTTCCATTTCATTTAGGTTTTTCTGCGAAGGATTCTGTTTTATATTATTCAATTACGGGTGTTTTATTTAATTTTTATTTATTTTATTTTTTATTAAAAATAACTTATAACTTCAAAAAACTAAATGTAGGATTATGAAAATTTCATTTGTAGGAGATGTGAGTTTTACGGGGAGCTTTTTAAACAAAATAAATGAAGAAGGGAGTAATGCCAAGGTCATATCAAAAGATATTCTAGAAATTTTATCTTCTTCAGATTATACAGTATGTAACTTAGAAGGACCAGTTACAAATGAAAAATGTATTCTAAGCACTAAATTAAATGTTAAATCTCCACCTGAAACAATTTCATTTCTAAAAAAAATATATATAAACGTTTTTGGCTTAGCAAACAACCACATGTTTGATGCTGACTATAAGGGATTTACAGACACAAGGAGAGAGTTGATCAAAAATGACGTACATTTCTTTGGTGCTGGAGATGATATAAAAGAAGCATCTAAAATATCATATTTAAAAAAAGATGATATTACAGTAGCCATTATAGGAGTTGGTCATAATGTAGGAAAAGTAGCAAAAGAAAAAAAGTATGGAATTTTTTCATACGTAGACATTAATGTATTGGAAAAACAGATTAGCGTTGCTAAGAAAAATTCTGATTGGATTCTAATTTTTTTTCACGCAGGTCCAGAATATAATTTCTTTCCAACTCCAAGTGTAAGGGAAAGGATGAAATCTATTTTATCTAAAGGCGCTGATATAATTGTAGGTCACCACCCACATGTAATGCAGGGTGTTGAATATTTTAATAATAATAAATTAATAATTTATTCATTAGGGAATTTTATTTTTGATTTAAAATCTACAAGTAATAAAAAAGGATATAACATTGGTTTAATAGCAAGTATTTATTTTACAAAAAACAAAATAAGCGTAGGTACACAACCTGTTTTTATTGATACTCATAGGGGAGTAGTTAAATTTGCTAAAGAGGAACACAAAGAGAATTTTAAGAATAGAAGTAATTTTGCTGATTTAGAAAAGAAAAATGCAAAAGATTCTTTTAGGTGTTTATTCTTAAATCCTATATTACCCAAAAAAAATAATTTTAAGTTTTTTATTTACATAATTTTTTATCCTGTTTTAACCCTTTATAAATTGTATAATGTAAAAGGGTATAATAGAGAATTTTTAGATGTTTTTTTAAAATATTATAGAATTAATTTGTTAAAAAAATTATTTAAAAAAGATGATTTTTATAAATATAATTAAATCAAAAATATGAATGAATTAGCTCAAATAGAAATTGAATTAAACTACAACTATGGTTTTTCTTGGTTTATTAAAAATAATATTTTTGTTAAAGGTTATGTATTTAATGAAAAAGGAGATCTTTTAAAAGAAGAAGATTTGATCAAGCATTTATCAACTATCGATACCGAAATTCAATTTGAGACTTTTTTAAAAAAAATAAAGGGATTATTTTCAATTATTGTTTTAAGAGGCGAAAAATTGTTTGCAGCGGTTGATCGAACACGAACTTTCCCATTATTTTATATGCACCATAATCAAAAGTTGATTGTTACTGATAACTCTAGTTATTTAAAAGAAAAATTTGATTTACCTATAAATGATCTATCTAAAAGGGAGTTTTTATACACTGGATATGTTACAGGAGATCAAACTTTAATAAATAGCGTTTATCAAATTAAAGCTGGTGAGTTTTTGTTTTTTGATAAAAAAACAAAAAACATAGGCTATTCAGATTTTACTGTATCAGAAAATAAATTAAAAAATTCACTCAGTGTCGAAGATGAATTATATTCATTACTTAATGAATCAATTTCCCGATTGATAGAGAGTGCTCAAGGAAGAACGATAGTCATTCCTCTAAGTGGGGGATACGATTCAAGAGTTATTGCAACCTTATTAAAAAATAAAAATTATAAAAAGGTCATTTGCTTTAGTTATGGAGTGAAAAATAGTATAGATGCAAAAATTTCAAAAGAAGTTGCAAGAAAATTAAATTTCCCTTGGCATTTTGTAGATTATGATAAAATCGATTTTAATCAAAAGTTAATTGAAACTCGCGAATTTGTTGACTATTATAATTTTGCATTTAACAATGTTTCTGTTTTTTTATTGCAAGATTTTTTTGCTGTTAAATATTTAAATAATAATAATATCATACCTAAAGATTCCATTATTGTGCCAGGACACTCAGGTGACTTCCTTGTAGGTAATCATCTATACCCTTTTGATAAAAATAAGATTTCCAATAAAAGTGTAATGAAGCAAATATTAAAGCGACATTATGTGTTAAATGCCTATTTAAAGGATAACGAAATTGAAAAAAAATTAATTCATCAAATTCCTAATGAAGGTTTATCATATTCTAAAATTGATAATTTTAACTTAAAGGAAAGACAGTCAAAGTTTATTGTAAATGCTAATAGAGTTTATGAATATTTTGGATATGAGCATCGACTACCACTTTGGGATGACGATTTGGTAGATTTTTTTAGAAAATTACCTTTCCATTATAAAATTAACTCAATTTTATACTTTAAGGTAATAATTGAAAAGATATTTATACCAAATGATGTATATATAATACCGCCAGATAAAAATAAAAGCAGGTTAATTAGAACTTTGAAAGAATATATTCCAATTCCATTAGCATATTGTTTACGATATTTATTACACAATAACAAAATGTTAAATACTAATGTTGGATATTTTAAAGTTTTAAAACCTATGGTTTCTAAATACAATATTAAAAGTTATCAAATAAATGGGATTTTATCAAAGTGGTTGATTAAAGAACTTTTTTAAAATCAATTTATAGTCATTGTTTAATTACAAATATTTATTTTTGAAAATATAATTATTTTTATTAATAGAAGCCTAACTACTAGTTGTTAATTATCATTCTTGAAAATTTCTTTTATCACAAAAATGATTAAAAAACAATTCTTATATAAATTAAATATCTCTTTTTAATAATTATGAGTTTTTTAAAAAACATAGTTGTATTTATAACAAAAATAATCTCAAGAGTGTTTTATCCTAAATTCGGATTGCAGATAATAAAATATTGGGGTTTTCAAGGATCTTGGTGGATATTAAATTCTTTATGGTTTCAAAAGGTTTTAGGTTTTAATAGATTTGCTCCCTACCCTACAAGTTTTTCATTTAGAATTTCAAATTACAATAATTTAGTTATTCCAATTAGTAGCATGAATAATTTACAAGCTACAGGTGTCTATTTTCAGAATTTTTCAGCTAAAATAATTTTAGGTGAAAACGTTTACATTGCTCCAAATGTTGGAATAATTACTGCAAATCATGACTTGAAAAATTTAAAAAATCATAAAGAAGGTAAAGATGTTTATATCGCTGACAATTGTTGGATTGGTATGAATACAGTAGTAATGCCTGGTGTTAAACTTGGGAAAAACACTATTGTTGGTTCAGGTTCGGTTGTAACAAAGAGTTTTGAAGATGGGGGAGTTGTTATAGCAGGAACTCCAGCTATAATCATCAAAAAAATATATAATGATTAATAATTTTTTTATATGCTTTAAGTTATTTTTTGAAACTGGTAGAGTAAAGTCTTTTTTTAATATTTTCCGAGGAAAAATAAAATTTTATGGCAAATCTATCATTCAAGAATGTAAAATTTGTGGAAATATTTCTTTTTCAGAAAATGTTAAAATTAATAATTCCTTTCTTTCAGGTAATATTTCTATAGGCAGATTTAGTTCCATTAATGGACCTAATACTTCTATTATTTCCTCTGAATCGGGTAATGTTAAAATTGGTTCTTTTTGTTCAATAGCTCGAGGGGTTCAAATTCAGGAATTTAATCATAAATTTAATAGGACTTCTAGCTATTATATAGGGCAAAACATTTTTAACAAGCCAAGAACATTTGACACCGAGTCTAAGGGGGATATTATTATTGAAGATGATGTTTGGATAGGAGCTAATTGCATAATTCTTAGTGGAGTGAAAATTTCAAGAGGAGCAATAATTGCTGCAGGCTCAGTTGTAATTAAAGATGTAGCACCTTATTCAATTATTGCTGGTGTACCAGCAAAACAAATAAAAAAAAGATTTTCTGAAAAAACAATTGAACTATTAGAAAAGTCGAAATGGTGGACTTGGGATATTTCCAAAATAAAGGAAAATGAGCAATTTTTTTTAAAGGAAAGATCTTGATATGATAAGTGAATTAAATAAATCCAAAAAAAGAGTTATTAAAATTGGAATATTAGGGGCTATATTAAGTTTAGCCCTTACAGAACTGAGGTTAACGTCTTTTTTTGGTTTAGGTGAATTGTTGATTTTACTTTCTATTTCACTGTATTTATTAAGTATATTCTATCAAAAGTTATTTATTAAGTTATCCTACCTTCCTATAAATTTTGTGTTTTTTCTTTTTGTATCATTATTTTTTGGGTTTATTACAGTATTATTTTTTTTTCCAGAAATTAAAGTGCCAAAATACTATGACGAGCTTATTAGAGCTTCAATAGCATATGTGTTTGTTATTATAAACGCGTTGATGATTTCTAGCCTTATTACTGATAAATCAGTTTTAATTTATTTACTAAAAAATGTGCTATTATTTTTTTCAATAACCATGTTGGTTTCAATTTTATTGAATTTTAATTCATTTTCAATATCATTATTTAGTAATATTAGGTTTTTTGGTTTTGCAAAAAATCCCAATCAACTAGCCTCTTTAGCTATAGTAATACCATTTTCATATTTATATTTATTTAAAGAAAAACAGTTAAGTTATTTTCTTGGTATATTTAGTTCTATTATATTTTTAATAATTCTTTTTGTAATAAAGAGTGATGCTTTATTATATAGCTTAGCACTTTGCTTATTTGTTTATGCGCTTCTATTATTTAAGGATTTTTCTTTCAATAAAAAACTTATTGCATTAATAATTAGTGCATTAGTCTTAGCAGGTACTTTGAATGAAGGAATTAAATTTATTGTTGAAAATAATGATGCAGGTGGTCAAAATGGAGTAAGATACATTTTGTGGTTAAATGCCTATAGAGGCTTTTTACAATCTCCTTTTTTTGGTTTTGGTCCAGGATCTTTTTCGGGTTTAATTAGACCATTTCAAGGTCACGAAGCACACAATACTTTTTTAGACTTTCTTACTAATTCAGGTTTATTAGGGTTTGTTGTTTTTGTTACTTTTTTATTCAAATTATTCCTTAAACTTTTTTTAAAAAAGGAAATTCAATTATTTCTTCTAATTATATCTATGTTGGTTTTCAGTATATTTCATAATATATTAAGACACCCTCTTTTTTGGGTATTACTTTTCTCTATTTACTCCTTTTTAAAAATTCATAAAAAAAATGCTAGTATCAATTACAATTCCAGTCTATAATGATCCTGAGGGTCTTAAAAAATCATTAAAAAGTTTAATAGATCAGTCTTATACAAATTGGGAAGCAATTATTATTGATGATGGATCTAATGTAAATTTACAAAATGTTATCAATTCCTTTAGCGATAATAGATTTATATTTTATAGGTTTAATGCAAATAAAGGTAGACCTTATGCTAGACAAAAATCCTTTGAGTTATTAAAAGGAGACTATTGTGCATTTTTAGATGCAGGTGATCAATTTGAAAAAAACTTTTTATTAAGAACAATTGAAGTATTTAAAAATGAACCTTTGTTAGCAGTTAGTCAATCAATGAAAATCACTTACAAGGATTTAATTTATTTCAGTGATTATAATGAAGAAACATTTTCATTAGATAATACTAAATTTAATAAAATTAGTTTTGCCTCTACAGTTTTTAAATCTGAAGTGTGTGCTAAGTATTTATTTAATAAAAAGTTAAAATATTCGCAGGATAAACATTTCTTAAATTATGTTTCCTTCAATTTTAAAGGGAAAATAAAATTATTGAATACATTTAATTATATATATAATCAAGGTAATAATATGAATCCCAATACAACATATAAAAAATATTATTACGATTTTTTAAGAATTTTTGATCAAAAAAAATATTTTAATTCATTTATAGCATTATTAAAAATACCTTTTTATTACATGATTCATATTTTTTTCGGATATGAGAAAATTTTAATGTTGAGATATAAAAAATAATAGATATGTGTGGAATAAATGGAATTGTATCAAGTAGTAGTTTGGAAGTTAGTGATATACATAAAATGAATGCACATATCGTGCATCGTGGTCCTGATGATGATGGAGTTTTTGTTGAAAATAATCCAGAATTTTCAGTGGCATTAGGGATGAGGCGACTTTCAATTATTGATTTATCAAATGGGGAACAACCTATGTACGCTGATGATAAAAATGTGGTGATTGTTTTTAATGGAGAGATTTATAATTATAAGTCTTTAAAAGCTAATTTAATTGCTCAAAATGTAACCTTTAAAACAAACAGTGATACCGAAGTGATTTTAAAACTATATCTCCAAAAAGGAGTCGACTCATTTTCAGAATTAGACGGTATGTTTGCTTTTTCTATTTATGACAAACGAGTCAATAAAGTATATGTAGCTAGAGATTATTTTGGCGAAAAACCTCTTTATTATACAACTTTAGATAATAATTTCACCTGGGGTTCTGAGCTAAAATCGCTTCAAGCACAATTAAAAAATAAAGTAGAAATCTCAAAAAAAGGATTAGAATTATATTTTTCTTTAACCTACATACCAGCACCCTATACTATTTATGAAGGGGTGCACAAGCTTGAACCTAATAAGTATCTTGAGTATACTATTTCAGATAAAAATATAGCTATACATACCATCCATAAGGAAGCTAGAAACGAGGCTAGATTTAATGGGACATTTGAGGAAGCTAAAAGTAAAACTAAAGCATTGGTAAATGAAAGTGTTGTAAGTAGGTCTGTTTCTGATGTCCCCATAGGTACTTTTTTATCTGGCGGTGTTGACTCATCAATAATCAGCTACTGCTTAGCACAGAATGTTGATCAAAAAATAAATACATTTTCTATTGGTTTTGAAAAAAAATCTTTTGATGAAACAAATAAATCTCGTGTAGTTGCAAAACTTATAAATAGTAATCACCATGAGTTTATTGTAAATGAGGAAACTATATTTTCAAATATTGACTCCATTTTAGCAAACTTTGACGAACCTTTTGCTGATGCATCAGCATTGCCTACCTATCTAGTTTCTGAAAAAACTAGTCAACATGTAAAAGTAGCTCTTACTGGTGATGGGGGAGATGAAGTCTTTGGCGGTTACAATAAATACTATATAAATAGTATTAATAAAAATTATACAAACATAGTGCCTCAAAGTGCTCATAAACTATTCAAAAAAGTAGGAGCTTCCCTACTCAAAACAAAAGATGATAATAGGGGACTTAGGTTTAAAATAAAGAAAACGCTAGAAGCAATAGATTATCAAAATAAATTTTATTGGAATATTATTTCATTAGGCTTTAATGAGTTAGAATTGTGTCAATTACTTCAAGAAAAGCCAGGCCAATTGTTTTCCTTTTATAAAAATGATTTAGGACTTAGTAAGACTGACTCGTTGGCCCATTTGCGACTGATAGATAAGCATGTTAGTTTAGAGGGGGATATGTTAGTGAAAGTAGATAGAACAAGCATGCTAAGTTCTTTAGAATGTAGAGCTCCTTTTTTAAATAAAAAAATATGGGATTTCACAAATTCATTGCCAGATAATTATTTAATTCATAAAGGCTCAAAAAAATATATTTTAAAAGAAGTTTTTAAAGATGTATTTCCAAGTAATTTTTTAGAAAGTTCTAAACAAGGTTTTGGCGTTCCAGTCGGGGATTGGTTAAGAGCTTCATTAAAGGATGAACTAATAGGGTTTATCGAAGAGTCATTCGTTTTGAAACAAAATATTTTTAATTATGACTATATAAATTTTATTGTAAAAAACCATATTGAAGGTTTAGAAGACAGTACCTTTAAAGTTTGGACTTATTATTGTTTTCAAAAATGGTATATAACTAATTGTCAGTAAAATAACTACTTTATTTTCTATTACAATTGCCTACATGTTAAAAAAAAAGATATTTAAAAACGCTCCCTTATTTTTTCAGAACGGACTTATAAGTGTGTTCAATTTTTTAGCCTATAAAAAAAGGTATGGTGGTAATTATAAAAAATATGTACAGGCCTATAAGGACCATAGAAACCTATCTCTAGAAGAACTAAAAAAAATGCAGCAGCAAAAATGCACTCACTTTATTGAGTACGTTTGTAAGCACTCTGTCTTTTATAGCGATTTATATGCAGCTATTAAAAAACCTATTACCCTTGAAACTCTAAATTCATTGCCTATAGTTACAAAAGGACAATTACAAACCCATTTTAACTCAATTATCACAGTTCCACTTAGGTCGGGTGTAAAATCTAATACAGGAGGTACTACAGGAAAGTCTTTACAAGTAGTTTTTACAAAGGATAATATGCAAGAACGTTTTGCTATTCTAGACACCTTTAGAGGGCAATATGGATATGTATTGGGAAAACGAACCGCTTGGTTTTCAGGAAAAAATATTGTTTTTGATAAGGATGTAAAAAAACATAGATTTTGGAAAACAGACCACTTGCATAACATTAGGTA
>TARA_B110000879_G_scaffold59275_1_pt1 | contig 11119 bp, 11 predicted proteins | sample TARA_B110000879 | Tara Oceans TARA_B110000879 (sample SAMEA4398094) | marine metagenome | biome: Polar Biome; feature: [SRF] surface water layer (ENVO:00010504); material: water (ENVO:00002006), including particulate matter (ENVO:01000060) such as... | depth 5 m
CAAATAAATGAACTCGATCTGCAGATACTAAATAGCGTCTCGCAACTGGAGCAACTGCAATTACATAGTGAACGCCAGGCTCAGCATGTCAGTGAACTAGAACTGAGATTGAACACAATCTACGACTCGGCGAGCTGGAAGTTAATGGGCCCTATTCGCCGAGTCGGCCGTACACTTACGGCGGACAAGAATTCCGAAAGCGACAGTTCGGCATCGGACAAATAGACATGGAACCCACAGCACAAAGCGATCAGTCGTCTGCACTCCCGATTTGCTCTCTCATTATACCAACCAAGGACAAGCTCAATTTTCTAAAACCTTGCGTTGAAAGTGTACTCGCGAGCGATGGCATTGAATCGATCGAAATAATAATAGTCGACAACGAAAGCGTTGAAACTGAAACAATACAGTATCTGCAATCTTTAGGTCTTATACCTAATATACAGGTGATAACCTGGAACGACGCATTCAATTTCTCTGCTATAAACAACTTTGCCGCGGTACAATGCCAAAGTGACTATGTCTGCTTCCTCAATAACGATATTGAAATCAAAGACCCGCAGTGGCTCAAAAAACTTCTAGCCGTAGCAAAACTAGACGATGTTGGGGCGGTTGGCTGTACCCTATTATATCCCGACTCATCCATTCAACATGCCGGTATCGCACTAGACGAAAATACCATTGCGCAGCATATTGCTGTCGGTGAGAACAACGATTTTCTCGCAGCAAAAGGGATAACCCTACCCTACGCGGTCGACGCGGTAACCGCTGCCTGTCTGGTTATGCGTAAGTCTCAGTTTTTACGCATGGGTGGATTCAATGAAGACCAACTAACGGTCGCATTTAATGATGTCGACCTCTGTCTGCGTCTTGGCGACAAGGGGCTGGCGGTACTCAGCCACCCAGGGGTTGTATTGACTCATCACGAGTCCGTTTCAAGGCAGAGTGACGAACTGCCCGCCAATCGCAAGCGCGCACTAAAAGAACATGCCTTCATGCAATACCGTTGGCGCATGCGACTTATCAATCATAGCTTCTCGTCTGGCATTCCCGATCTCATCCAAGATGCTGCGCTGCTGAATGAGAAGGCGTCGACTCCCGTAGCTGAGATAGCCAAGCAGGCAGCCGACAGGTTGTACCTGCAAGATAATGCATCTCGATCAAGCTCGAAAGAGTTGCGTAATATGTATTCGACGGCAGCAGCGCTATCAGAAACACAGGACTATTCCCGCAATTTACAGAACGATTACAAGAACCTTGAGGCGCATGCAGAGCGACTACAACACGCGCATGAACTCATCGAGAACTCCATTTTCTGGCGGATGACCTACCCTCTGCGCTTGCTGAAGAATGCGATCGCGCCTGGCAGCAGGAAGCAAGAAGCAGTGAACGAGCCACCCGCCGTTGAGAATTCCGAGCAAGACACACCACAAGTAGAAGGGCAGCTTCTTGAAAAACAAAATCTCGATAGCTCGGCCAAGGCTGCGTTAGATAAGTTTTTGCTATCGCCCGAACAGCTAAAGTTCCCAGAAGCTGAGAAGCCGCAACTTTCTATCGTACTTGTGTTCTACCAACAGGCACGCCTCAGCTTTCTCTGCTTACAATCGTTGCTGGAATTCGCGGACGTGAGTTACGAGTTAATCATAGTAGATAACGACTCCACAGATGAAACCGCTGCGCTTCTAGACAAGATAGAGAGCGCCACAATTATTCGTAACGTAGACAATTTTGGCTTCGTAAAGGCAGTGAATCAAGCGGCAGAAGTGGCGAAAGGCGAGTATATCCTTCTTCTAAATAATGATGCTCTTATAGAAGAAAGCACCTTGTCTAATGCGCTGCAAGTAATTGAGTCAGACGAATCCATTGGCGCCGTAGGCGCCAAGATCAAATTGCTCGATGACAGCACACAAGAGGCCGGAAGTATTATCTTCAGCGATGGAGCCTGCCTTGGCTACGGACGCGGCAAGCCAACGTACAGCTATGAATTTATGTTTCAGCGAGATGTTGACTACTGCTCCGGCGCTTTTCTGCTCTTTAGAAAAAGCAGCTTCAAAGCCCTAGGAGGATTCGATCTCGACTATGCGCCCGCCTACTATGAAGAGTCTGACTTCTGTATTCGTTTGCAGAAACAAGGCCTGCGCATCGTCTATGTTCCTACCTCTCAAATCACTCACTATGAATTCGCCAGCTCCGGCGGAATGCAGAGCGCGAAGAAACTCCAAGCAGAGCATCAACAAGTGCTCTGCGCCAAACATGCCGACTTCCTAGCTCAGCGGTTCGCGAATGATGGTAGTAACGTCCTCCGTGCGCGTACCCGGAACAATTTTCCTAACATACTCGTGATTGATGACCGCGTTCCCTACCCTAGCCTCGGGGCTGGCTATCCTCGTTGTTCAAACCTGCTCTTCGAGCTGAGCAAGATGGACCTTAATATTAGTTTCTATCCTTTGTTGTTTCCTCAGGAAAAATGGGACGACGTCTACAAAATTGTACCCAACACGATTGAAGTCATTTTGGAAAGCGGGCTTGAGGAATTGCAGTCGTTTCTGCAGGCGCGAAAGGGATTTTATCAACACGTCGTAGTGAGCCGTGTGCACAATATGGAATTCTTTAATCATTGCCTGAGTCTGGATCCTGACCTGTTAGGTGACGCCAAGATCATCTACGATGCTGAAGCAGTGTCCGCTCCTCGCGAAATCCTGCGTATGGATTTCCTCGGCAATGCCATGTCCGCCGAAGATCAAGCAGAGCTTATTGACAAAGAGTTGCAGCAATCGAAGCTGGCGAAAAAAATTGTTGCTGTATCAAACAACGAGGCCGAGATTTTCAAGCGACACGGCTATAGCAATACAGTTGTGCTCGGGCACACCATTGGCAGCAAACCCGGAAGCAACGGATTTACACAGCGCAGTGGCTTACTATTCGTAGGCGCGCTTCGAGACGAAGGCTCACCGAATGTCGATTCACTGCTGTGGTTTCTGATCAATGTCTTCCCAATACTTGAAAAGGCCATTCCCGACATACTGCTCAATGTTGTCGGTGACAATTCGGCGGCTTCGCTGGCAACCATTGGTAAAGACAACATCAACTTCACCGGTCGTGTTGACTCAATTGAGGAGATGTATAACAGCTCTCGCGTGTTCATTGCTCCGACACGTTTTGCTGCAGGCATCCCACACAAGATTCACGAGGCAGCCGCGAACGGATTGCCTTCGGTGACCACCCCTCTACTTGCGCAGCAGCTGGGCTGGAAGGACTCAAAGGAATTACTCGTGGGCGACACCCCTGAAGCCTACGCAGCTCAATGTATTAAGCTGTATCAAGACGAGACGCTCTGGCAGGATATTCGAGATGCGGGCTTAGCAGCGATTATCGAAGACTGCTCGCAAGAGACCTTCCGAAAGAACCTGGCCGAGCTTTTTAACTAAAAACGTCGAGCCAAGCGATACATGAGACGCTGCACAAGTCCAACCTTAATCCCCATCCCTATGCAGAGTCGCAGGGCTAGCCGCTCTCTGCCAGACAACTGAGGCCCATAGCGGCGATTAAATTCTGCCGCTTGAATAGATACCTCAATCAGATGCTCACTAGGTTTGCGCGCTAGTATCCTACTCCACAATGACATGCTGACAACAGACACCTTAGTAAACTCTTTTGCCCCAATGGTGTTATTCCCATGTTGGCGGTAATGCACCAAGGGAATATCTAGGTAAACTAATTTTCCGAATGCAGTAGCAACTAAGGCCAGCCACCAATCATGCATGATCGCATTTTCAGGAATCGGTAACGCCTTCTCAGCTAGAGACTCGTTAATCAGCGCTGTGCATCCTGTCACTAGATTGCTGATGACGAGATTAGGAAAGGTATTCCTCTCAATTTCTAAACCTTGGTAGCTGATCAAGGATTTTGCTATCACCGTATTTTGTTCGGAAACTACTTCGAGATCGCTATGGACAATTGTGGGCAATGTAGAATCGTTGTCTGCTTCCGTTGCCAGCATCGCCGCCAACAGTTTCTCTATCTTCTGCGGATACCACGTATCGTCCTGATCGCAGAACATCATATAGGCAGACTGCAACCCTAAAGACTCTTTGTTCTTAAGTACGTAATCGACAAGAAAAGCGAATCCCCCACTTGCTCCCAGATTTTCGCCATCGCTAGGCAAGAGGAGAATTCTTGCTGGGTGATCACCAGCATAGCTCTCTAGAAGAGAGACTGTTCTGTCACGCGAACCGTCGTCTCTCACTACTAAAATGAAATCTTTATGAGACTGAGCCAGTAATGAGTCGAGCTGTTCGGCGAGGAATTTCTCCCCGTTGTAGGTCGAGAGCAGTACAGCGATTTTTGCTTGAGCGCTCATCTGCAACTAAGCCAGTGTCTTCGCATCACGTATGCCGGAGCGAATAGTTTGAAAGTATTGACGGCGCTGACTAGAAGTTATCAATAGCCAGCATGCTTTTAGAGTGAAGCGAATCATGTCACGCAACTTCCATCCCAAGGGAGAATAGGCTGCGCCATAGAGATGAATTCTGTTCCTACTCGAATAATAAGTACGTGAGGGATTGTGTTGTGCAAAAAGCCCTGCCTTAACCAACGGATTGGAACTACGCTCGCCAATAGCGTGATAGAGCACAGCCGCGTCAGTACCCACTAGGTCGAAGCCCAACGACTTCGCACGAAAGCACCATTCCAGATCGATATTATCAATGAAGTAACTCTCCTTCATGTCTCCCACCTCGGCGATACATTTGAGAGTGAGCAAGGATCCTGAAGTAATTAGAAAATCAGCGATGAAATGCTTTTCCTGACTTGCGAAGGATCGATCAGAACGCCAGAAAATCTTGCTAAATAATTTAAATGGTGTATGGCGCATCGTCTGAGGGTTAATGATTCGAGGCCCTATTGCGGCTATGCCATTCTCGCTGAAACGACTCGCCTCGATGTGAGCATCTATCATACGCGCTATGAATAAGTCGCAGAGGCTACTGTCCTGATCGAACAGAAACACATACTCATAATTTCTAAAACGCGCCCAATTGATACCTCGATTGAGAGCCTTTGCCAGGCCTTCGTTATCATCTAAACGAATTAATTCGATACAACGCGTATAGACCACAATTGATGCTGCCACCTCGTCGATTGCGACGGATCCATTGTCGATGACTAAAAAATCGGTTTCCTTATTAAGCTGACTGACGAGTTTCAGTAACGCCGTTATATCGGGATTGTAAGTGACCACAACGGCGCAGCTGCCCCTTTGAGCGGGGTTCGTCGCCTCATTGCCATCGCTAGCTGTCATCTGGCACTTCCGCTGAGATAGTGAGTCGAGCTGGATCTATGCTCGATATGATCAGGAAATAGGCAATCGACAGTACACCAAGACTCAGACCGACAACCACTCCCGCATCTAGTATTCCACGCCAAGGCTGCGGCATGCTGCGAGCAATAAGTACAAAACAGATGATCATAACCGTCAGCGCGAAGGAGACAATCTGCCGCTTGCGAGTTGCATAGATGTAGCCCATGCAGAATAGTGGCGCGAGCAGCACATGTAGCGCTCGCGGGTTATCGGCGAGGTAACGGGCACGAACGACGACTCTAGGCGCGAAGCCTAGATGAAATCCCTTATAGCCTTCAGCATAGGCCATGTAGATTACGCTGAAAGCCAAGGCCAACCAGTGGAGCTGACTCATAGAGGAGTTCACTAGCTCCAGCGCCATAGGCGCGAGCCTAAATATCGCGAATATCAGTAATAATAAAACCCCACCAATACCCCATGCCATTCCAAATATTTTCACTTTTATTCACTGCCTAGTTACGATGCGCCATTATAGCGGCTTTGCTGCTGAACCTGAAAAATCATTCTAGGGAGCCTCTTTATATTTGGGGGCTTTCCACAGGTTTGGAACATCGCTTCTGTGGATAAAGTGAGATATTATTTCGCCCTATTATCGGCGGCCATAATCCAATGGGATTAGCTAGCCGCCTCCTCTGTTGCAGCTCACTACAGGATTGACCGAATGGGTGTAAAACTTGGTGTAGTGATGGATCCCATCGAATCCATCTCTGTGAAGAAAGACACGACTCTGGCCATGTTATTGGCCGCGCAAAAACGTGGCTGGGTGATCCACTATATGTTGCAGTCGGACATGTATCTTGATCAGGGCCAATGCCGAGCAACAATTCAAATCCTCTCGGTTAGAGATGACGAGAAAGATTGGTTCAGCCTTGGCAGCAAAACCGATATCGCGCTGTCGGAACTGGATGTAGTTCTCATGCGCAAAGACCCCCCGTTCGATATGGATTTTATCTATTCCACATACCTATTAGGACAGGCACAACGTGAGGGAACGTTGATAGTTAACGATCCGCAAAGCCTGCGTGACTGCAACGAGAAGTTGTTTGCCACCCAATTTCCCCAATGTTGCCCGCCTTTGATCGTTGCCTCTTCACAAGAAAAGCTCAAGGCATTTCACAAACAGCACGAAGACGTTATATACAAGCCACTGGACGGTATGGGCGGCGCATCAATCTTTCGTGTTAAAGCTGGCGATCCTAACTTAAGCGTCGTCATAGAGACGCTAACCGATAATGGCCGACAGCAAATTATGGCGCAGAAGTTCATTCCCGATATCGTGAACGGCGACAAGCGCATACTAATGATCGACGGCGAGCCTGTAGACTATGCTCTTGCCAGAATTCCTGCTTCCGGGGAGACCAGAGGAAATCTGGCCGCCGGTGGCAGCGGCGTAACACAGGAATTGACAGATAAGGATCGCTGGATTTGTGAACAGATCGGTCCTACTCTTCGAGAAAAGGGCCTAATCTTCGTAGGACTCGACGTGATAGGGGACTATCTTACCGAGATCAACGTCACCAGCCCAACTTGCATACGCGAGATAGACAGGGCTTTTAATCTCGACATAGCTGGCGACCTGATGGACTGTATCCAGGCGAAACTAAGCCCCGCCTGATTACAGCAATGCCCCAAATAAGGTGGATACATGGCAACTAGCGATGAGGCCCTTTCCCGAGAACGTTTCGGCTTTACTGTGTTTCTCTCGGCTTGTGTTCACGCAATCATAATTCTCGGTGTCGGTTTTACCTATCTTGAAGAGCTGAATAGCGAACCCGCTCTCGAAATTACCATGGCACAGTACAGGAGCGAATTTGCTCCCGACGAGGCAGATTTTCTAGCACAGGAAAATCAAATAGGCAGTGGCACACTCGATAGCCCTGCGGCACCTAGCACTCCCTTTAAGTCTGACTTCAATGACGAAGTGATTCAGGAAGTTGTACCGATCCCACAAGCACCCGAGATCGTAAACGAAATAGAAGTGCGAGACGCCGCCATAGTATCTTCGATTCAGAATGAGCAACAGGTTCAACAGCAACTTGATGAGATCGAACCCGAAGATGAGAAACCTCTGTCCGAAGAATCTACCCCCGACGATCTAAGCCTCGCTATTGCGAGTCTACAGGCACAGCTCGATCTACAACGTCAAGCCTATGCAAAGCGTCCCAGGAAATACACCATCTCTTCCGCTTCGACAAAAAAAAGCCATGACGCACTCTATTTAGACAGCTGGCGCAGAAGAATAGAAGCCGTTGGTAATATAAATTATCCACTTACAGCGAGACAGCAGCAGCTTTACGGAAGCCTCAGAATGCTGGTCGCATTGTTTCCAAACGGCGAGGTCTCAGAAATTCAAATATTGCAATCCTCGGGGCATAGACTCTTAGATCAAGCCGCGGTCCAGATCGTCAATATGGCTGCGCCATTCGATCCTTTCCCTGAGGCAATGCGTGCCGAAGCTGATATACTGGAAATCATACGAACGTGGCGCTTCCACGAAGGAAACGCACTGACTAGTTTCTAGAGTATCTTTAAATAGCTCCATGGCACCCTAGAACTTTTCAATTCATAGAGCGATCACTCACTATCATTCCAAGCAATGAACGACATCAATAGCCCAAGTTACTTAGAGAATCAGTTCCTGATTGCGATGCCGCAAATGGAAGATTCTTATTTTGCCAACACCGTTACCTATCTTTGGAAGCACAACGATGATGGCGCACTGGGCATCGTCATCAATAAACCGCTCGAGGCCAGTATTGCCGATATATTCGATGAATTGGAAATACAGTGCAGCATCAAACAAGGTGCCTTTTGCGAAGAATTGGTCCTAGCCGGCGGCCCTGTAGAACGAGACAAGGGCTTCATCATTCACGATGCCTCAAAGAACTGGGAGTCATCGATAGCGGTAACTGATGAGATCAGTATCTGCACGTCCAAATCTGTCCTCGAAGACATAGCGAACGGCAACGGGCCAGAGAATTACCTTATTGCTCTAGGCTGTGCAGGCTGGGAAGCGGGCCAGTTGGAGCACGAAATTGTTACAAATACATGGCTTACTGTACCTGCCGACCCTGCGCTGATCTTCTCTTGCGACTATGAAAACAAACCACAGCGCGCGGCCTCACTCCTAGGGGTCGATTTGCAACAGCTTGCTCCAGACGCTGGCCACTCCTAAACTGGTTTATGCGTGATACCACATGATACTCGACAGCTTCCCTAATAATAACGAACCAATTTCCGCCCTCGGATTTGACTACGGGACACAGCGCATTGGCGTGGCATACGGTCAGAGTCTTACAGGCACGGCGCAACGCGTTTGTGTGCTGAAGGCGAAAGATGGCATTCCGGATTGGGGTCAGATAGAGGCTTTAATAAGTGAATGGAAGCCTAACCTTTTTGTAGTGGGTATTCCCTATAACCTCGATGGCAGCGAGAGCGAACTCATGGTTCGAGCCATCAAATTTGCAAACCGCTTGAACGGGCGCTTCCATAAGCCAAGCTACGGAATGGACGAACGTTTATCTTCAGTTGAAGCCGCGGAACAGGTATTCGAAGAAAATCGGGGAGCAAAAAAAAGAGCCTCTATAGATGATATAGCGGCTCGGATTATCCTGGAGAATTGGTTTTCGGAATTGGCCGCCACTAAAAAAACTTAGGCGAATTGCTATTCCCTTGAAGGGTCGCCTAAAACGAATCAGGCATCTTCGCCTTCATTTTCGCCTCTTCTCTGCTTACCATGCCTTTCGCCAATAGACCTTTCAAGCACTGATCTAGAGTCTGCATTCCTGTACTGGCACCTGTTTGTATCGCTGAGTACATCTGCGCAACCTTGTCTTCGCGAATCAGGTTACGGATTGCCGGTGTGCCCATCATGATTTCACGTGCAGCAACCCGACCTCCGCCCGGCTTCTTCAACAAAGTTTGCGAAATAACGGACTGCAATGATTCTGACAGCATAGATCTAACCATGTCTTTTTCTCCTGCCGGGAACACGTCGATAACCCTGTCGATCGTTTTCGCTGCAGAGGTTGTATGCAAGGTACCAAAAACTAAGTGACCCGTTTCAGCAGCAGTCAGTGCAAGCCGAATCGTTTCCAAATCTCGTAGCTCACCAACAAGAATAATGTCTGGGTCTTCACGAAGTGCAGAACGTAACGCTTCGTTAAAGCCATGCGTATCTCTATGCACTTCGCGTTGGTTCACCAGGCATTTCTTGCTCTGATGGACAAATTCGATTGGGTCCTCAATGGTAAGGATATGCTCGTACTTAGTCTCATTGATATAATCAACCATTGCTGCGAGCGTTGTACTTTTGCCTGAGCCTGTTGGCCCGGTTACTACCACTAATCCACGAGGCACATCGGAAATCTTCCTGGAGATTTCACCCATACCTAGCTGTTCCATGGTTAAAACCTTAGAGGGGATAGTACGAAAACTGCAGCGGAGCCACGGTTCTGCATAAAGGCATTTACACGAAACCGGGCAAGGTTTGGAACTTCAAACGAGAAGTCGGTTTCCAGAAACTCTTCGTAATCTTTTCGCTGCTTATCATTCATGATTTCATAAATGAGCGAGTGAACTTCTTTGTGATCCATTTCCGGCACATTAATTCGACGGATATCGCCATCAACACGAATGAGTGGCGGCATGCCAGCTGTAATGTGTAAATCCGAGGCGCCTTGTTTTACGCTGAATCCGAGTAGTTCTGTAATATCTATTTATCTTCCTTACCGCTTTTTATAACTTTTTCTATTGTTTAGTTGCTAGTTCTAGCCTCTTGTATCAATCTTTTCTTAACTAACACAGAGGGCTGATACCACTAGCCAATAGTCACAAGCTCACCTATAGTACCTATCCTTTAGTGAATATCCCATACCCAGCTAGCGCATAATTCGAATCAAAACGTGATCACCATAGCAAAAAATATTGAGCGGCTAAGCGACCGATTACTGCGGATTGAACGCCAATATGAGCGCGGCGCAGCATGCGTGAAGTTGCTGGCCGTCAGCAAGCGACACCCGGCACAAAGCATTATTGCGGCCAATAAGGCCGGCATCGAGGACTTCGGCGAAAATTATCTGCAAGAAGCGCTGGATAAGATCCAGCGTTTGTCTTCAATACGCGTGAATTGGCACTTCATAGGGCCTATCCAGTCTAATAAAACCAAAGCCATAGCCGAGAACTTTCAATGGGTACACAGCATCGATCGCTTAAAGATTGCGCAGCGTCTCAGCGATCAACGAGAACCCTCTGGCCCGAAGCTAAATGTCTGCGTACAGATTAAGCTCTCTGATGAAACAAACAAATCCGGCTTAGAATTAGTCGCAGCCGAGGCTCTGTGCGACGCTGTGGAGGTTCTACCGAACCTGCAATTACGCGGCCTGATGGCAATTCCCGCAGCTGAGCCCGATTTTGAGTCACAACGTCTAGCATTTCGAGCATTGGCGCAAGAATACTCTCGGCTGAAGCCGCGCTATGCACAGTTCGACACGCTGTCGATGGGTATGAGCAATGATTTTGAAGCTGCTATTGCTGAAGGCTCCACGCTCATTAGAATAGGTACTGGCATATTCGGTCCTCGCAGCTAGTTCAGCAGCCTTCAGAGTGTTCACAGCCAAGCAAACTAGTTATCCGACCTTGACTAAATACGTTAGAATGTGAGGCTGTTCTACAGCCACTTTCTAAGCAGCAATAGCATTTGGAACCCAGCCAGGGAGAAATTTTGAAAAGTACTACAATTGGTTTTATTGGCGCCGGAAA
>TARA_B110000879_G_scaffold90277_1_pt1 | contig 11117 bp, 10 predicted proteins | sample TARA_B110000879 | Tara Oceans TARA_B110000879 (sample SAMEA4398094) | marine metagenome | biome: Polar Biome; feature: [SRF] surface water layer (ENVO:00010504); material: water (ENVO:00002006), including particulate matter (ENVO:01000060) such as... | depth 5 m
TTAAAAACTATCCTGCCGTCGAATATAAGGGTCGCGTTAGAACAATAACCGTATGTAAACGGATAAAATTGGAATGTAAAGTAATTCGATCAAAATATGATGATGAGGCCAAGAATATCATTATTGGTACGCCAGAAATAACTTCCGTATTGACTGACATTCTTATGCTCAACGACACAATGGGTGAGGCCGTGTCAATATGGACGGGGAAATCCTATTCGGCAATAAAAGCTATACAAACCTCAGACTATATTCGAGGGCTGAAAAAAGACTTTAAAGGGGAAGATGAAGTTAGTTTCCTTTACGAATAAAGCCATACAGTGTCGATGAACAGGCTGTAGTATTAAGAGGGACTTTATAACAATGAGTACTATTATTTCTATGGATATAATTTTTATTTTCTTACTTGTTTTGCTGGTTCTTTTGGTAGGATTTTTGTTTTGGTCTTTTATCAAGACAGGGAAAGAAAAAGATCATACTCGATCTATGCTTGCATCGGTAATTGATACCGTCGGTGAGGCGATTATTGCAGCGGACCAACATGGCTGTATTATTATGACAAATCAAGCTGCAGAAGATATGTGGGGGTATGATTTTAATAAGTTAATAGGTATGAACTTACGTGATCTTATGCCAGAAAACTATCGGGATTCTCATGCAAAAGGCCTGGAGCGCTACCTAAATACAGGGGATGCCAAGATTCTAGGCAGAAGGATCGAGCTTGAAGGACTTCATTTTTCCGGCGCGGTATTCCCCATGGAAATTGTCATTAGCGAAACTAAGATTGATCAAGTAGTAATTTTCACTGCAGCATTACGAGATATTTCAGATCGGATAAAATCTGAGCGTGGGATGAAAAGTTCAAAATTACTACTCGAAACCGTTATCAATACCGTAGGGGAGGCAATTATTACAGTCGACAAAGAGGGGTCGATCATTATGACCAATCAGGCCGCTGCGGATACTTGGGGGTATAATCTTAGTGATTTATTGGGTATGAATTTACGTGAGCTCATGCCAGGAAAATATCGGGCAGCACATACAAGTGGAATGGCCCGGTATCTCGGGGGGCAGATGCTGTAGTATTGAATCAAAGGGTCGAGCTAGAAGGTCTACATGCGTCAGGTGCAATATTTCCGATGGAGATTTTAATCAGCGAAACTAACATTGACGATGACAAATTGTTTACTGCTGCACTGCGGAACATAACTGAGAGAAAGAGGGATGAGCGTTGGTTGTACCAGGCTCAGCGTAGAGAGGCAATTGTTGCGTTGACGGGAGGAATTGTTCATGATTTCAACAATCTGCACAGCGTTATCTTGGGAAATTTGCGATTTCTAAAAGACGATCTTGGTAAGGTGAGTGACGATATCAAAGAGGTTCTGGCTGATGCGATATCTGCTACGAATGATAGCGTTGAATTAACGAAGCGCCTGATGTCATATTCACGTAATCAAGCGGTAAAACCCAAGATGATCAATGTCAACCATCTTGTTAGTGAGCTTGTCCCATTTTTGACTAGCACGCTAGGTAACTCAATTAAATTATCTACTGACTTATCGCCAAATATTCTGCAGATTAACGTGGATCCGGACCAGCTTGAAAATGCGTTGCTTAATTTGGTGCTCAATTCAAAAGATGCCATGCCGATGGGCGGTGGTATTGTGATAAAAGTAAGTGGCGGACACAGTGATGCTATTAATTACTGTGGTTCGGCGGGCGGCAGTGATTCGTTTCTGGAAGAGGGGGATTATGTCGTAATATCAGTAACAGATAATGGCAGAGGCATAAAAGTAGAAAATATACTGGCCGTCTTTGAGCCTTTTTTTACTACCAAAGACATCAGTGAGGGTTCTGGGCTTGGGTTAAGTATGGTTTATGGTTTTTGTCAGCAGAGCAATGGTAATTGCACTATTGATAGTGACGTAGGGAAGGCAACTACCGTTACAATGCATATTCCTAGATGTGATGAGGGATAGACACAAAGTCTGATATTTTTACCAGTGACACGTAATAGTCTCATGCGAGTTCCGGCCGTTTTTTTAGCGAATGGCTTGGTATAAAAAATGAAATTATTGAACGTAAGATCTATATTCAGTTAGTTCGGATAAGAAGAACATGATCGGGATACAAGGGGTCTGTAGTTGATTAAGAATAAAGTGCTAATTGTCGATGATGATTTGAGAATAAGTCGGCTGCTAAAGCGGATTGCTTTGGAGTCAGATGTTGAGACGTTAATTTTGAATGATCCCCATAGCTTTGAGGAGATCTATCTAGCTTATCAGCCGAATATTATTTTGATGGATTTGCAAATGCCTCAGGTTGATGGCATCGAAATTTTGAGGAGGCTCGCGGAATTAAAGTCAAATGCTGCTATTCTAATAATTAGTGGTATGGAGAAAAATGTACTTGAAACAGCGGTGGATTTAGGAAAATCACTGAAGCTAAATATGGTTGGCTTTCTCAATAAACCAATCGATGTTGATAGTGTAAAAAAAGTTTTGGCCAAAACTTTTGTGTCTCAAAAGCCTGCTGGTGCTGGTTCTTTTGTCCCTACCTATGACGACTTTAGACTTGCGATTGAACGTGATGAGTTGGTAGTTTATTATCAGCCATTGGTTGATCTTGAAACAGGTAAAGTTGATGGGATTGAATCGTTGGTGCGATGGCAACATTCACAGTTAGGTCTGTTATTCCCCGATAGCTTTATTCCTCTGGCAGAAGAACATGTCGAATTGATAGATCTATTAACCTATAAAGTTTTAGAAATTACACTAAAAGATGATCTGAGCCGAAGGCAAGATGGCGTTGAATTAAAACTTGCGATCAATCTCTCGGCGAGGTTGTTAAGTGATCTGAATCTGCCAGATAAGATAGAAGAACTGCTAAAAAAATATGACTGTAGCCCAACTCGACTTATTTTAGAGATTACAGAGAGTGGCGCTATGGACGACGCGTCATTAACCATGGATATTCTGACCCGTTTACGGGTTAAGAATATGAGGTTATCAATTGATGATTTTGGTACAGGTTATTCGTCGCTTCTTCAGCTTTACAGAATGCCCTTTAACGAGATAAAGGTGGATAAGTCGTTCGTTTTGAAAGCAATGACAGACAAAGAGGCTGCCGAGATTTGTCGCATAACCGTTGATTTGGGTCATAGTCTCGCTCTGGAGGTTGTTGCTGAGGGTGTTGAAGATATTGAGACCTATAACTTCCTCACACAGCTCGGTTGCGATAAAGCCCAGGGATATTACATGTGCAGGCCTATCGAAGCCTCCAAGCTGTCTTTATGGATTACCGAGTACAATGAAGCTTTGCAGTCAGGGGAAAGTCCGTAACGCTTTGGGTTAACCGCAGTAAATCAGTCTTTTTACGGCAATGAGCGTACTCAATGATTGAGGATAGATAAAGCAATGGTTGTTTTCTGAGCGGATGATTGATCGATCAACTGACTGCTCTGCAAGAAAGCCATGCTCAATGGTAAAATGCCTTCAGCACCCCGCGTCACTTTGTCTCGACTGTTACTGCACCGTTAGTAATTATTGATAGGACAGAAAAAATGTTCAAGAGTAGTTTTTTTGTGCCGATTATCAGCGAATAGAACATAGCTACCACGGCGAAGGATGAAGTCCCACTATGGAGATATAAGGTCACCGGCATTGATCGGTAGAGTGAAGTCAGTGTAAGGAATGACGAGTTGTCGATCTGAAAAGGCAGCCAAAATGGCCTTGTTATCAGCTGTCCTAACATTGATTGCTAAAGATAGTTTTTTTGTAATAGAATTGTGAACCCAATTGCGGGCATTTTGGCCTATTTTCAATCGTTGTACGTGTGCCCCAAGGCTAAAGAACTATCCAGTGGAAGCTACGCCAAATCATTAAAATACGGGAACCCAAATATGTCGGTCCATCAATTCATTTACAGCGTTTTGTTAGCGTTCATATCTACGCTGGCCTTTGCCCAAGCACCTTTGGTAGATTCTCCATTGCCAGCGTTGACCATTGCGGATCGTGGAGAACTACTGATGGAAAAAGGTGATTTTAGCTTCCGTCCGTGGAGCACTGAGCATAACCCTGGCAAAGTTCATATTGTGCAGTACTTTGGCGCTACCAAAAGTGATAGCGAGCTGTTCAAACCATTTACTGATCTGCTACAGGACAGTCTTGGAGTTGGCAAATACCATGTAACTACGATCGTTAATCTTGACGCAGCCGTTTGGGGTACCTCGAGTTTTGTCATTTCGGAGCTCAAGTCGAATAAGCGTAAATACCCTTTGTCGACCATCGTGCTCGACCAAGAAGGTAGTGGAATCGGCCGCTGGAAACTTGGCGAGGAGGGCGCGGGCCTCGCGATTATTGATCAGGAGGGCGTGGTCAGATATTTTACTAAAACGGCTATGACTGACGCAGAAATGGACGCATCGTTAGATCTAGTGAAGGCTAGAGTTGATAGCTAATACTGGTTGCCGGGTAGAAAATTGGGATGACTAAACACCATCGCAGTTCCAGCGTTCAGCGTCATCGTTTAAACTATACTTAAGGCGTATTGGGCGCCGAGATTTGGGGTTGTATGCGAAATATGCTGATGAAGTTATGCTGGCCGATACTTATGGTTTTTGAAACCGGAAAGCCTTCAGTTAATTACAAGAAATCTCACAGAACCATTTTGATAGTGCTCGGCTGTTTGTTCTTCTGTCTGTCGTTATTTTCTGCGAGCATGGCAGTTGCAGGAGGAGAAGTGGGTGGGCTAATAGCTGTTGTCGTATTTTTTTCTGTTGGTTTAGTAGCTGTGGTGGTGGGAGCGCTTGGTTCAAACGGTGCAGTATCAAAAATTTGGGGTACCAAATAGCAAGTAGGCAAAAACTCGCAGCACGGAGGCCGTTGGGCTCACGTCTTAGTGATCAGTTGTCCATACGGTTACGACACATTCAAGACATACCAAACTTCTCTTGCATCACAACGACGCTAGCAATTCGCTGCAACCCGCCTTCCACCGCTATGCGCTCATCGTCCGGGCAGTCTAATAATTTATCCAGCGCTTTGTTAACTTTTTGCATGTCATATATCGGCTGGTCTTTCGCTGCTTGGGAGGCGAATGTATCGCGATAAAATGCTAGCATAGGGTCGTTTTTATCTCGAGTTGGGGGCGTCGTAAACGGGTGTTTCTGTCTGTTATAAACCTCTGGAATTAATACGTCCCGTGTGGCTTCCCGTAATACATGCTTCTCACGAATACCCTTCACTTTCATATCAACAGGAATACGTGCGGCAGCCTCAGCAACGCGATGGTCAAGAAAAGGGACTCTTCCTTCAACGGAGTGAGCCATTTCCATACGGTCACCAAGATAAGAAAGAATAAAGTTGGGTAGCGCAGTTTTTGAGTAGAGATAGAGTGACTGATTCAGATGATCTCTGCCCGTCATTCGCTGTCCGATTGGTAACCGGTCCAATGCCGCAACAATAGGGCTATGGCCATGAATATATGCCGCGTAATCGTTACTAAAAAATGGTGCCAATCCGTTGGACATTGACTCCATGGTATGGACCGCGGCGGGCACCCAGCCGAGTCGTCTGCGCACCGCATCTGTAGCTGGACTATTGACTTCATTGGGCAGCATGATGGCGCGGCTGGCTTCGTTAGTTCCCAGTATCTCCGCGAATAGAGCCGATTTTTGTGCCTCACTCAATGCCGGGTTATGTTTTACTGCGTCCACTCGGAAGAAGGGGTAGCCACCGAGCATTTCGTCAGCGCCTTCACCGGTGAACACGACCTTGATTCCTGCATCGCGGACGGCTTTGCTAAGCAAGTATTTGGCAACACCATGCCCATTGAACATTTGGGTTTCGGAATGCCAGATAGCATCGCTATAAGAGTCAGCAATATCGCGACCTGTAATCGGAATTGGATGATAAGACGCACCAACAAATTTGGCTTGTTTCTCAGCAATGGCGGCTTCATCGTACAGCGGGTTATCGAAGGTGAGGGTAAACGCACGAATGGGTCTGGCCATTGCTTGCTGCGCTAAGCCCAATACCGCACAGGAATCGATACCACCGCTCAAGTATGAAGCAACTTCCACGTCAGCTACCAGGCGTTGTTGCACGGAGTCCATAAGCACGCTGCGAAACTCTGCAATAACTTCCGCCTCAGTACGGGCGTCACGCTTCATTTCATCGGCGGTGGGTATTTCCCAATCCCAGTAGGAGTAGATCCGTACAGCACCGTCCTTGGCGACAGCATAGCAGCCCTGAGGTACAGCATTAATACCGGCGAATTCGGTTTGCTCATGCGGCCTAGCCATACCGCCAAGAGCACCTTGTAGATCCCAGGCAGCTGGAACCCCCAATGCTAGAAGCGCTTTTATCTCAGAGGCAAAAAATACATCACCATTGATGATTGAATAATACAGTGGTTTTATCCCAAATCGATCTCTGATGGCGATCATCGTGTTTTCGCGTTCGTCAGCTATGATAACGGCAAACTCTCCGCGTAGCTGCGGGGCTACTTGCATGCCGTCCCGCTGGTATAGATGCAGGGCTATTTCGCTGTCGCTGTCGCTGGCAAATTGGCAGCCGTCATGTCGCAAGCGCTCGCGTATTTCTCGATAGTCGTAAAATTCACCATTAACAACGGTATGTACTTTGCCATCGGGACTGGTCATTGGCTGCTCGCCGTTGCTTAGTCCAATAATAGATAAACGAGTATGCCCCAAGATCCAGCGCTTATCGCCCGATGTCCAAGTACCATGGCCATCGGGTCCACGATGGTTAAGCGATGACAATGCTCTGTCCACACAGGAAGACGCAATGCCATTGCGAGTCATTGCAGCAAATATTCCACACATGGCCTTTATCCCTTTCTTATTATGCAGGAAGGATCCACGCCTTCCTTTGGCTTAACTTACAATAGAAAGCAGGGCTCTGGCAATCGTCAAACTATGGTGAATTCATTAACGGCAGCTAATTATTGTCGGTTTGCAATTTATGCTGAGGAAATGCTTTGCGATAATGGTATTATGTTTAAAAGGTAGCGCTTCTGGCTACTTTTAGATGGGGCCCGTCGTTATCGCGGTCTCTGAGGTCTTAGGTGCCCTACTGGGTAAAAAGCGATAGTTGTTTATATTAAATAGGGGTGAGTATTGCAAACTACAGTAAAAAAATGGTTTCAAGATAAAGAGTCTGGTTTTCTGGATAACGGGGGCGGTGCAGACATAATGGTGCGTAAGGCTGACCTGCTTAATTGCCAGTTTTTGAAGGTTGGCGCCACCGTTGAGTTTGAGTGTCATTCAGATAAGCGCGGGTTAGTCGCCAAAAAGGTTAAGCTTTCGAATCAGAAGCGGGCGCAACATGCCAATCGAGTTAAAAAGCCCTATCGTCCCGGAGTTATGACGTAACTAATTGAACCGACAGCAACATATTCTGCTCTTGTCACTTGTTGAAAACCGCATACAGTGCGTCAGCCTAATTCTCATACACAGATCATTGATACCTAAACCTACGCGAGAGATTTCTAATGGCAAAACCTAATTACTCATTTGAAAAGAGAAAGAAAGAAATTGCAAAAAAGAAAAAAAAGGAAGAAAAGCGATTAAATAAAATGGCCAAAGGTACTGAAGACGATCAAGCGCCATCAACTGATGATGCAGAAACACCTACTGATAGCGATAGCTAGCCTCAGGCGATTTTTTGTATGTAGCTGAATTAATAAATTCGACGTTGGTCGGGACCAAAAGCGTCTGAGTTTAAATAGATTCGTTCTAAGAATGCACCTTCACCTCACAGGCGCCTAATCGCACAGTCGACTTCGGCGCCAGTCAGGCCACCCCACGGCTGTTCTTGCTCAGTCTGCATGAGAAACCTGTATTTTTTCGTAGACGCATCAGGAAGAGGGCTGGTTAGCCCAGCAGCGACTAATGTACCCGCGTCCAGCGAGGGTTCTTTCGTCCAGATGCGAAGTCGCTCCTATTATCTTACTGCCGCTGATAACAGACTAGCTAAGCGAAAAAACGGCCGAATGCTCATGCTCTGGATCGGTTTTACGGGTCGTCGGCGCGTCATTGGCGTCAACTGACTCAAGCGCTTAATTTACTGGGTGCGACAAATGTTGTCGGTAGTCAGTCATCGGATTAGTTATCGACATCGTATAATTCGTAGTGAGATGGAGGTAATGCAATGAGCAAAAATGTCAGTCAACTAAGTTCCCCCGCTGAGGCCGGCTTGACGGCCAGTGAACTGTCGCGCGTTGTAGAAATGGCATGGGAGGATCGAACCCCCTTTGAAGCGATAGAAAGTCTTTTTAAACTCAATGAGCCTGCGGTGAGACTGCTGATGCGTCGCAATCTGAAGCCTCGATCGTTTCGCCTCTGGCGCCAGCGTGTTACGGGGCGAAAAACTAAGCATCTGCAACTGCGTTCTCCTGATGTCAGTCGCGGCTATTGCCCGACTCAATACAAGCGCTGATAGGTTACTTCGAAATGAATATTATTCGACGGTTTATGGGCGTTATTTGCCTTAGTCTCTATTTGATACCTAGCAGCGCCGCCGAGGAACCATTAATGATCGACAACTTTGAGTCGCAGCCAGAGTTGCGCTGGGACTATATTAGCGACCAGGTCATGGGTGGGGTGTCGGAGGGAGGCTTGGTCTTTGATAACGAGGGTGGGAACGCGTTTGCGCATTTGACAGGAAAAGTCAGCATAGAAAATAACGGTGGCTTTATTCAGCTGCGCAGAGAGGTAGCGGGCGCAAGCGTCGTCTCAGCCGCCGGCGCTTATTTAAAAGTGCGCGGTAATGGGCAGCGCTACTACTTGCATTTGCGGACATCTCGGACATTGTTGCCATGGCAATACTATCAAGCTAGTTTCCAAACGACAGAGCAGTGGCAAATAATCAAAGTACCACTGACTGCTTTTGCGCCCTCCAGCAGCTGGTCCAGTAAAACAGTAAAACCGGATTCACTGCGCAGTATAGGTATCGTTGCCTATGGCCGAGATCACATCGCTGATATTGAAATTGCAGAGATAGGTTTTTATTGACGCGGGCTCATCTGAGCAACAACGTTGATCACAATTCACCAGACACTCACTGATTTTTGACGTTTCAAAGCTTGTACGGCAAACAAAACACAGCGCTCAGTAGTGCTGTAACTCCCAAACCCATCGCATGAATAAGCGCCCGTTCTGCTAATGGTCTTGAGGGTTGTTCAAGCTATAAAGCGAAGTCTCCCGCGGTCAAAAAATCTCCTATTCGTTATTCAGTGGTTTAGAGTAACGATCAATCTAGACACCTCTTTTCTTGTCACGCTCTGTTTAGTGATTAGCTTTGAGCCGAGTATGACAACTTGCCATTTGAGCGATACTAATTAACTATTGGCTGCGATGGTGTAATAATTTCCACAACTCTGATTTTTATAGGATTGTTGATAGTTTACAACGAGATTTTAGTGGTTCCCCGATGTTTTTCCTCGCCGTTTGTTGACTGCCAACAGTCCTGTGCTCGATGTGGATTAAGTAATAGAGCGACTTTATAGGTTCTATACCCATCGACTTAGGTCATGATTTCAACGAATAATTGGCGGTAAAGACTGAAACGGTACTATCAAATAAAAGTTGCAGGCGATAGACTGAATCCAGAAACAGCGGCTGTAAATAAAGCAGCGTACTTTCAAAGTTCGATGTTCAACGTGATACATGTAATGTTTTGATGAGGTAGGTTCCAGAAGAAAAGGGCCATGTGCTCGGAGATGGTTCGTTTCTCCCGCTATTAATGGCTCGGTGTCGTCAACGAAAATCTATAGCTATCATAGCGGGATAACGGGTATGTCAAATCCAGATAAAGTGCTTAGAAATGCAATTGAATGCGCCAATTTGCCAACACTCCTAGCCGTAATGAGTCACTTAAGTGGTGATGAAAAATGGTTGGCCGCACCGTATTTACCAAATCCAGTGCCGCCGGAATTATTAGCGGATGACTCGGGTGGCTTTAATGATGAGATTGCCAGTGAGATACGAATTTCTGCCTTCGATGTTATTAAACCTTACGTCGATAAAACAAAAGCCTTACCCCCAGTTCCCAATCTAGAAAAGATGAACAAAATTATGTCTGTTAGCGTTGGGGAACCTCTACCGCTTGAGCAGACGCCGATGTTCCTCGAAGAAATGGGCATCACTAATCGCGACGCGGTGTGGCGTGATAAACCGCCGACTTCAACGCTGGATGCATTTCTTGTGACTATTATTGGTGCCGGTATGTCTGGTTTATGCGCGGCAATAAAACTTGAAGAGGCGGGCATTCCATATCGAATTATCGAAAAAAATTCAGAGGTTGGCGGAACGTGGCATGAGAATACATATCCTGCCTGTGGCGTTGACACGCCCAATTACTTTTATGCCTATTCTTTCGATAAAAATCCGGAGTGGAGTGGTTACTTTTCTAAGCAACCAGAATTATTTGAATACTTTGATAAGTGTACGGATAAATATGCGCTGAGAAAGAATATAAAATTTAATACCGAAGTCACGTCGGCTATTTATGATGAGAAAAATCATCACTGGCAAATTTCTACAGTGGACGCTAACGGCAACAACAATGTATTTTACAGTAATGCGCTGATCAGTGCTGTCGGCCAGTTGAATAGACCAAAACGTCCCGAAATACCCGGGCTGGATAATTTTAAAGGCCCAATGTTTCATTCTTCAAACTGGCAATATGAACACGACCTAAAAGGTAAGCGTGTTGCTGTGATCGGTACTGGGTGTAGTGCCGTCCAATTTCTGCCCGATACCGCCGAAAAAGCAGAGCAAGTATTTGTCTTTCAGCGCACACCAAATTGGTTGCTGCCGAATCCAGATTATTACCGTGAAGTTGCAGAAGGCCATAAATGGTTACTCCAGCATGTGCCATATTATGAGGCCTGGAATCGGTTTAGAGCGGTACGTTTGTTTGGCGATGTAACCTGGCCTGCCGTTGTTCTCGACCCAGAGTGGGATGATAAAGGCCGGTCGATGAATGAGGCTAGCGATGCTATGCGCGAAGCGCTAACAGAGCACATAAAAGAAGGGCTGGGAGACCGCCAGGACCTTCTAGAGAAGGTGGTTCCGACTTTCCCTGTGTGGG
>TARA_B110000879_G_scaffold82628_2_pt1 | contig 11116 bp, 9 predicted proteins | sample TARA_B110000879 | Tara Oceans TARA_B110000879 (sample SAMEA4398094) | marine metagenome | biome: Polar Biome; feature: [SRF] surface water layer (ENVO:00010504); material: water (ENVO:00002006), including particulate matter (ENVO:01000060) such as... | depth 5 m
TCCTTGTTGCTGCCTTTTTCAAAGACGCACCCTACTTGGAATGACATCCCTAACACTTTGCCATTAGCGGCCAGTATAAATGCTATAAATGACGACGAATTTCGAAAAGCTATGGCGCAAATTGGGGCTTATTTGACATGGGTAGAACGCGGTGTATTTAGTAACAGCGAAGACGTAAACCGCGCCTACATAGAGCTAGTAGGCCCAGAGGGTGTGAAGTTTAGTGACCAATTTCGTTTTGGCATTTACTGGCAACAAGCCCATACCTTTTATCCAAAGCATCGCCATGATGCTTTGGAGCTTTACCACATTATAAGTGGTACAGCGCTTTGGCAAAGAGGTGACCAAGATTTTAAGCCCCAAACACCTGGGGCAAGCTTTGAACATTTAGACCGCATAGACCATGCCCTGAAAACCAAAGACGAAGATCTTTTAGCAATATGGGCATGGCGCGGTGATTTAAGTTTTGATAATTACACTATGGATGCTTAAACACCTAATCGAGCACCACTAAAGGCATCAAACAATACGGCTTTACTGGTATCCACTTGCACCGTAATCTTGCCAGTATCCTGCGCATCTACTCCTGCTTCTGGGCTTAGCCTAGCCTGAATTTCAGTGCTATTCCACTGTCCAAAAGCAATAGTATCTGGGCCCATAGGCTCGGTCACTTCAATTTGCATAGGTATAGAATGCACTAACGCGCCTTCAACATGGGGCTTTGGCTCAGTAATCATTTCTGGGCGAATCCCTAGAATCACTGTGTCTACACCCGCATTTTTAAGGTGATCTCCATGAGGTACTTGAAGCTCAAACTTCTCACCTTGGCTTTCAATCACTAACTTGTCATCCAATACCACACATTCAATGAAGTTCATTGGCGGTGAGCCCATAAAGTCTGCTACAAAGCGACTGGCTGGGTTATTGTAGATCTCATAGGGTGTGCCAAACTGCTGTACTTGGCCATCTTTCATTACCGCAATACGGTCAGCCAAAGTCATCGCCTCTACTTGATCATGGGTTACATAAACAATGGTTGTACCCAAGCGTTTATGTAGCTTTTTGATCTCGGTGCGCATCTCTACTCGCAACTTAGCGTCCAAATTAGACAAAGGCTCGTCAAACAAAAACACCCGAGGGTTGCGCGCTAAAGCCCGCCCCATGGCCACACGTTGACGCTGACCACCTGAAAGTTGGCTAGGTTTACGATCTAATAAATGCTCTATTTGTAATAGCTGGGACACATCAGCAACCGTTTTTTCTATTTCAGCTTTAGGTACCTTGCGCATCTCTAAACCAAAACTAATATTGCGCGAGACGCTCATAGTGGGATAAAGCGCATAAGACTGAAACACCATCGCAATGTCTCGCTCCTTAGGGCTTAAATCGGTGATATTATCGCCATCAATTAAAATATCTCCACTGGTTACTTCTTCTAACCCAGCAATACTATTCATTAAGGTAGATTTACCACAGCCAGAGGGGCCTACTAGGATGAGAAACTCACCATCTTTAATGTCTAAATCTATGCCCTTTAGCACTTCTGTATCGCCAAAAGACTTGGTAAGTTGTTGTATTTGTATGGAACCCATATCGGTTTCTTTCCTTTGTAAAATCTTCTTATTAGCCTTTGACGGCGCCCGCAGTTAAACCACGTACAAAATATTTACCAGCCACTATATAAACGACTAAGGTAGGTAAGGCGGCAATGACCGCAGCAGCCATGTCGACGTTATATTCTTTACCGCCCATGGTGGTATTCACTAGGTTATTCAGTGCCACTGTAATCGGCTGAGTGCCTGGCCCGGAATAAACCACTCCAAAGAGGAAATCATTCCAAATTTGAGTGAATTGCCAAATCACACTTACTACTATTATTGGAGTAGAAAGAGGCAAAAATACATGCCTAAAAATAGCAAAAAAGCCTGCGCCATCTAGCCTTGCAGCACGCACTAATTCATTGGGGATGCCCACATAGTAATTACGGAAAAATAAGGTGGTGAATGCTATGCCATAAATCACATGCACTAACACTAAACCGGTTACCGTATTGGCCAAACCAAGCCAAGCTAAGAGCTTAGCCATAGGCAGCAGAATTACTTGAAAAGGAATAAAACAACCAAACAATAAAGCACCAAAGAGGAAATTACTGCCTTTAAAACGCCATTGAGATAGCACATAGCCATTCAATGCACCCACTGCTGTAGAGATAAGCAAAGCAGGTATAACAATGCGCATGCTATTCCAAAAATAGGGTGCCAAGCCATAACAGTCGCCACCAGTGCAGGCACTGCTCCATGCTTTAACCCATGCGCTGCCATTTAGAGCATTTGGCAAAGCTAAGATGTTACCGTTACGGATTTCTTCAATGCCTTTAAAGGAGGTTGTTAGCATGACGTATAAAGGCCCTAAATAGGCCAATGCAAACACCAACAACAAAGTAATAAAAAAGGCTTTGTATAGCTTTTTAGAAAGAGTTAACGAGCTCATGACTTTTTACCTCGCAACTCAGAGTATAGATACGGCACTATAATGGCCATTACACCTGCTAGCATCACCATGGCACTTGCGGCGCCTAAGCCCATTTGGGCACGGCTAAATGCATGGGTATACATGAAGGTGGCTGGTAAATCTGATGCATAGCCTGGGCCACCTCCTGTGAGGGACTGCACCAAGTCAAAACTTTTAATAGCAATGTGGCTTAAGATCACCACGGCGCCAAAAAATACAGGGCGCATGACAGGCAAAATAACATGCCAGTAGGTGCGAAATACCGAGGCCCCATCCATTTGGGCAGCTTTAATCAAGCTATCATCCACTCCGCGAAGCCCTGACAAAAACATCGCCATAACAAATCCACTAGATTGCCAAACTGCAGCAATAACAATAGTATAAATGGCCATATCTGGATCGACTAGCCAGCGAAATTCAAAGTCTGTAAAGCCTAAGTCGCGGACCATTTTTTCTATACCCAAACCTGGGTTAAGAATCCACTTCCATGCCGTACCTGTGACTATAAAAGACACTGCCATGGGGTAAAGATAGATGGTGCGTAAAGCCCCATCATTACGAATATTACGGTCTAATAAAATGGCCAGCATAAGGCCTAAAAATAATGCAATCACAATAAAAAGCACAGTAAACACTAGCAGGTTGTCTAAGGCTACATGCCACCGTGGGTTAGCGAATAAACGCTCGTACTGCTGCCAGCCGACAAAATCCCATTGGGGTAGCATGCGGCTTTTGGTGAAAGACAGTGCTGCAGTCCAGCCTATAAAGCCATACATACAGACCAAAGTAACAATGGCAGTAGGTGCCAAAATTAGTTTGGGTAATTGTTTTTCGAGATAATCGAACATAAGTTAGCTCTAGGTTAGCTCAATGAATTTTTTAGAAATATGTCATTGCCAAACTTAAGCCCAGTCATCATTGCAACGATTGGGCCCAGCCTATAATTGCCGATGAAGCTGGCAATGACAAAGCAAGTTGTGCTTACTTAGCAGCAGCAACCGCTGCTACAAGTGCAGCTACACCAGCTTCTGCAGAGTCATCTGAGTTAAAGAACTGAGTTGCAGAGTCATAGATTGCCCCTGAAACCGCTTCTGAAACAGCCATGCCGTGAGCAAAACTTGGCACTAAACTACCTGATGCAGAACTAGCAACAAATGCATCCATAGAGTCATGAGCACAAGAGTCAAACTCGGTACGCGCCATGCCTAAACGTGCTGGAATTGAACCTTTGTTAAGGTTAAATACACGTTGGAAATCGGTACTTAAGATTTCTTTGGCCATCACTTTTTGAGCCTGAGTATTGTCAGCATCGCTTTGGTTAAAGAAAGCAAATGAGTCTACGTTAAAGGTATAAGCGCCAGAAGTGCCAGGAGCTGCTACACACACATAGTCTGTGCCAGGGTTCATGCCTGCAACCTTAAATTCGCCCTTAGCCCAGTCACCCATGATTTGCATTCCTGCTTCACCATTGATTACCATAGAGGTGGCTAAGTTCCAATCACGTCCTGGAGAGTTGATATCAACAAACTGACGCAATTGACCAAAGGTTTCAAAGACTTCTTTGGTAGTTGCACTGTTTAGTGCATCCATATCTGCTTGTACAAAAGCTTTGTTGTAGTAGTCAGCACCACCAACACCTAGAACAACCGCTTCAAATACAGTAGCATCCTGCCAAGCTTGTCCACCGTGAGCTAGGGCAATGTAGCCTGCGTCTTTTAGTTTTTGAGCTTGTACCATGAAATCATCCCAAGTTGTTGGGATAGTAGCGCCTGCTTTACGGAATACTTCTGGGTTAGCCCACAACCAGTTAACACGATGTACGTTTACTGGTGCAGCTACATATTTGCCTTCATACTTCATCACGTTTGATACGACTTCTGGTAAAATCTCATCCCAGTTGTTCGCTTGAGCAACGTCATCGATGCTAGTCAAAAAGCCTAGCTCGCCCCAGTCTTGAATAGATGGGCCTTTGATTTGTGCAGCTGTAGGTGGGTTGCCAGAAATAGCACGAGATTTAAGCACTGTCGCGGCGCTTTCACCTGCACCACCAGCTACTGCAAAATCAACCCAATCTACGCCAGAGGCCGCTAACTGATCCTTTAAAAATGCCACACTGGCAGCTTCACCGCCACTGGTCCAATAATGTAATACTTCTACTTCGCCTGCTTGTACGCTAGGTGCCGCAGCCATCATAGTGGCTAAAGCCAAACCTGTTAACTTTGTGTTCATGTGAATTCCTCATTAGTCTTATTATCCGGCAGTCACACTCCGGTAGCAGGAGTTTATATAGGTCACCGTGACACAACGTAGGGAAGTGTGACAAAAGGTTACGAATAGAAATAAACTTCAACCATTAGACCACCACCCCTTCGGTCTTTAAGCTCTAACTCCCCTCCGTGAAGGTTGGCTATGCTGCGCGCAATGCCCAACCCAAGACCAACGTGGTCACCACTGGGTTTTTGATTAATACGATAATAAGGTTCAAATACTCTAGCTTTATCAGCATCACTTAAACCAGGACCTGGGTCCATGATGGAAATTAAAGTGCCCTGTGGGTTGGCTTTAGCTACTATTTTCACAGCTTTACCATAGGCCAGTGCATTATCAACAAGGTTACTAAATAGGCGTTGCAAGGCCATGCTGCGTCCATCGATCACTAACCCAGGCTGAATGTCTAACTCTATAGGTAGCCCATATATTTGGTTGTTTGCTGCTAAATCCAAAAGCAATTGGCTTAGATCAATGCGTTTTGCGTTTTCATGAATGGCATCGTCTTTCATCATCTGCAAACTGCCTTTAACCATGGTTTCTAGGTTTTCTAAATCACCAATTAAAGCCTGCTTTTGATCCGTATCAGAGATCATTTCAGCCCTAAGCCTTGCTCTAGTAAGTGGGGTTTTAAGGTCATGGGAAATAGCAGCAAAGAGCCGCTCTCTGTCACCTGTAAACTTTTGAATGCGGCCAACCATAGTGTTAAACGCACGAATGGTAGCCACCATTTCACTGGAGCCTTGCTCACGCATATGGCGAGGCTTGCGACCCTTGCCTATGGCCTCTGCTTGCCTAGCCAATAGACGCAAAGGCCTCACTACCCAACGCACCAGCAGCAAAGTAAGCAACAACACGGTTAAAGACACTAAGCTAATGCTTAACACACGCTCACTTGTAAGCCAAGTTACTCCGGTGAGCATGTGGCCTTCAGGAATCACTGCAGCTAAGTAAATCCATTCATTGGCTACGGGTAATTGCACCACGGCAACGGGACTATCATCACCTGGCTCTATGAGCGCAAAGCGCTTCCATTTGGGCGACAAGTCCACCATTAAATTAGAGCCAGATAGTATCTTTAGATCATCAAAATCAACAAATTGAATATCCAGCCCGTTTGCTTCGCCCATTTGATTAACAATACTGGTGCTAAGTTGTTGCCTAACCAATTGGGAAAAATCTGTTTGAGGGATATTGCGCAAGCTAATATGCTGCTTATTAACTGAGACAAAAAAACGGGTGCCTCCCATATCACGCAGCTGATCTAATACAATGTGGCGATATTGGTCTGGCAACTTCTTAAAAAACTGTACCGTTTGGCCAATACGAGAACCCATAGTTTGGGACACGTCCACTAAACGATTTCTTTCATTGGCTTTAAGTTGTGACACCCACAACCAAGTACCAAAAACCTGAGCCATCAAAATGCCAACAAAGAGCACCATGGTGACACGTGCCATTATAGAATTGGGGAGTACCCTTAACCATATCCCTTTTAATAAACTCACACTAATACCAGCACATAGCCCTTGCCTCGCACACTTTGAATGCTGTCACCTGCCACTTGATTAAGCTTGTTGCGCAAACGGCTAATAGTGGTGTCTATAGAGCGGTCAAAGGGTTGGGCATTACGCCCATGTAATACTTGGCAAATGGCATCTCGACTGAGCACTTCCCCTTGGTGTTGATATAAAAGGTTAAGCAGATCAAATTCAGCGCCAGTGAGTGGCAGATTAGTGCCTGCATAGCTGACACTGCGCGTTAGAGTATCTATGTTTAAGGTAGGCGTATTTTCTGAATTGGCCACAGGTTGCTGAACCTTGACGCGGCGCAGCAAAGCTTTTACCCGAGCTAACAATTCTCGAGGGTTAAACGGCTTGCCCATATAATCATCAGCACCTAGCTCTAAACCCAAAATACGATCCAGGTCATCACTGGCTGCTGTGAGCATAATTACTGGTAAGCTTGAGGTTTGTCTTAAGTTGCGACACACATCTAACCCATCCATACCCGGCAGGCCTATATCTAAAACAGCTAGATCAAACTGGGACATCTGGGCTTTTAAGAAACTTTCACCATCAGCAAAAGCAATCACATCAAACCCTTGTTGGCTCAAGTATTGGCTTAGAAGCTGACGGATTTCTAAATCATCGTCGATCAGTGCGAGAGTTTGCATAGTAAGAAGTGGTCACTAAAATTTATAAAAAGCGTAAAGCTAAAAACACTAGCGTAGTTATTATCATGATAAAGCCCTTAATAGGCAAATTTTTGCTAAGGATACTGCACTTTAGACAATTAAAAACACTACTTTATTAGCCATCACCACCACAGCATATGACTGGACATGATTAACACACGGCTTTATAAAACCATTTAAGCGGCCGTAAAAAAGGCTTTTATAGACTCAGAAATTTTCTGTACAGCCTTATCATCCACTTGCTTATGTAAAACAATCCGGCAATGTTTTCCGACAGCTGTGATGGCAATACCTCGCTTAGCTAGATAATCAGCCAAGGCTGGCATCTGTGGAGATTGTATAAAAAGCATATTTGTTTGCACTAAAGTTCGATCTAAATACAGCTCTTTTATGCCTTCAAGAGCCGTGGCCAATATTTGTGCACGCACATGGTCTTGCGCTAAGCGAGCGACATTGTGAGTTAAGGCGTATCGGCCTGCAGCTGCAATCACGCCAGCTTGTCGCATGCCTCCACCTAGCATTTTACGTAACCTTCGCGCCCTTTGAATGGTATCTTTAGGGCCAACTAATACCGAACCTAAAGGCGCACCTAAGCCTTTAGATAAACACAAAGACACCGTATCGATAGATTCTACTAATCGAGCTGGTGGCAAGTTTTGCGCTACCGCAGCGTTAAGGAGTCTGGCGCCATCCATGTGAGTGGATAGCCCGTGGGATTTAGCGCAATCTACTAAAGCATCAATATGGCTTTGCTCTTGAATGCATCCTCCCACAGTATTTTCTAGGCATAGTAGCCGTGATATGGGGCAATGAAAATCATTGGGCTTCACCGACGCATTGAGCTGATCAAGATTAAAATAGCCAAACTTATCTGTGCTTATGGAATGTATTGCCACACTGCCAAGCACCGCCACCCCTGCAGCTTCATCACAACTAATGTGATAGCGATCACCCACTATAACCTCTTCACCTCTTTGGCAGTGCGCCAGCACACAGGCTAAATTACTCATGGTGCCACTGGGTAAAAATAGACCTTCTTGTTTACCTAATAGCTGGGCTGCCTCATGTTCTAGGGCATTTACATTAGGATCATCCCCATACACATCATCACCCACTTGGGCACTGGCCATCACTTCTCGCATAGCTTCGCTTGGTCGTGTCACAGTGTCACTGCGAAGATCAATCGTTATTGGGACAATGGCAGTATGTTGTGCGTCTGCTAATGGGTAATGAGATGCCATGAGTTAACCTTGTTTATTAATGTGTTATGTCGCGTACTACCTATTTCGATAGGCTCTAATCAATCGGCTCAAGTAGTGGCTCACTGCCACAAAGCTCTTCTTTGCGTTTGGCTACATATGCTTCAAGTTCTTCTTTTTTAGCGATGTCTATTTTGGGTGGTTCAAACTCGGCTAAAATTTTCTGCCAAATTTCAGTGGCCCTCATGGTAGCATCTTTGGACCCTGCTTCAACCCAGCTTTCATGGTTTTTCCAGTCACTCAAAAACGGCTGGTAAAAGGCACTTTTATAACGCTCCATAGTGTGGCTGCAACCAAAGAAATGGCCTCCAGGCCCTACCTCTTCCATAGCCTCCATGCCTATTTCAATGCGATCTATTTTTAGAGGCTGCATCATCACTGCCATGTGCTGCAGCATTTCACAGTCCATCACAATTTTTTCAAAAGAGGCGACCAAACCACCTTCTAACCAACCTGCTGCATGATAAATTAAATTACCGTGGCCCATCACCGAGCCCCACAAAGCCATTTGGGTTTCGTATACCGCTTGCCCATCAACTGCATTAGACGCATTGCAGGCACTGGTGCGGTAGGGCAAGTTATATCGTCTGGCCATTTGTCCACTGGCCATATTGGCTAAACAGTTCTCTGGCGTACCAAAAGCAGGGGCTCCTGAGCGCATATCAACGTTTGAGGTAAAACCGCCATACACTACTGGCGCGCCAGCTTTGGTCAGTTGCACTAAGGCAATACCCAACAAAGCTTCAGCATTTTGTTGGGCCAGTGCGCCTGCCATAGTGGTTGGGGTCATGGCGCCCATCAGTGTAAAGGGTGTCACTGTTACTGCTTGGCCCATTTTTGCCATTTGCATGGCGCCATAGGCCATACTGTCATCCAACTTACGAGGTGAGTTTATATTGATATTGGTCATTGTGGCTGGTTTTTGGGCCAGCTCATGCAATGTCATACCGTTAGCAATCGCATTCATTGTGACAGCATCTTTAACACGCCCAGCACCAATGCCTTGGGCAAAAAACACTTTATCTGCAAGAGTTAGGTTAGCAAAGGTGGTATCTAAATGTCTGGTATTAGGCGGCAAATCTGTGGGGGCCACGGCCTGATTACCAAAAAAATCAATAACATTAAAATATTGGCCAAAACGAATCATGTGCTCATAGTCTGTGAAATTTCCCAGACGACGCCCATTGATGCAGTCGTGCACATTTGGTGGGCCAGAAGTTAAGCCAAAGTGAATTATATTAGAGCCAATATCCAAAGCATTATTAGGGTTACGGGGCGTAAGGGTAAACTGTGAAGGGGCTTTGCTGATGCACTCCATCACCAAAGCTCTGTCCATGCGCACAATGCCTTGGGCATCTACATCTGCACCTGCTTGCTTAAATAAATCAAGCGCCGCTTGGCCCATCACTTCAATACCTAGCTGCTCAAGTATATCCATAGAGGCATCATGGATTAGCTCAACTTGCTCTGGCTCAAGCGCAGCCATTGGCGCAAAGCGGTTACGTTTTACTTGCCTTTCAAGCTGATGGATAGCAAACGATTTAATAGGTGCTTGCTTTACTTTGCGGCGGCGACCTTCTGTACGGCTCATATATTTTACCTAAGGCCTAATATATAGACTCTTAATAAGAGGTTGATTGCATCAACATTAACATTGAAATGTGTTACTAAAAGACACTAAATCGACACTAAACGGATAATTTAATGTATAAATACCCTCTTATTGCCCTTTTTAGATCCTCCACACACTCAATATGAAACCAAAACCCACAAGTAATTTAACCCGCATTGGATTTTTTCTTATACATCAGTTCTCTATGCTCTCTATGTCAGCTGTTGTAGAACCCCTAAGGATGGCAAACCGACTAAGCAAATCTGATTTATATGAGTGGTCATTTTATAGCAAAGACGGTTTACCCGTGCGAGCCAGTAATGGTATAGACGTTGCTGCCACTCGTAACATGTCAGACACGCAAGGATTAGACACCTTGATTGTGGTGGCGGGTATTGATGTAAAAAATCATGACAACCCTATACTTAGTCAATGGCTTAGAGCTTTATATCGTCGCTCTATTACCTTGGGTTCCACCTCAACAGGCACAGTGTTACTTGCTCGTGCAAAGCTATTACATCAAAGCCCTTGCACGATTCATTGGGAAAACATTGAGAGCTTTAAGGAAGAGTTTCCATTACTAAATATTACTGGTGAACTCTATGAAATGGATCGTCACTTTATGACATGTTCAGGTGGTTTATCTGGCCTTGATATGATGTTACAACTAATCACCCAACAACACGGACTGCAACTGGCAAAAGACGTGGCAGAACAATGCATTCACCCTAGCATACGGAGCGCCCATGAACACCAACGCATGGCTACCCAAACTAGGCTAAGCATTCATCACCCTGCTTTGATCAAGGCTATCGAGCTAATGCATCGTCATACTGAATCCCCTATTGCACACCAACATCTTGCTGACATGTCCGGTTTGTCTTTACGCCAAATGGAGCGCTTATTCAAACATCACTTTGGCCTAAGACCAGCTCAATATTACTTAAACTTAAGGCTGAAAAAAGCTCAACTATTACTACAACAAACTAGCCTTTCTACTTTTGAAGTAGCCACTGCATGTGGCTTTAACTCAACGTCATATTTAGCCAAGCGCTATCGTTTGAAATTTTCAATATCACCTCGGCAAGAACGCTTAGAAGCCAAATAGTGGCTAGCTAGGCACACATTATATTCCAACAAAATTTGGATAAATAAGCTGTGGCCGTGCTAAAGTTTAAAAAATACCACAATTCTTTTATTAGTTTTTAACATACAGGTTAACCATGCTAAAGCTCATCACCAACGCTAACCTTTTTTCACCAGAGGCCA
>TARA_B110000879_G_scaffold34329_1_pt1 | contig 11107 bp, 9 predicted proteins | sample TARA_B110000879 | Tara Oceans TARA_B110000879 (sample SAMEA4398094) | marine metagenome | biome: Polar Biome; feature: [SRF] surface water layer (ENVO:00010504); material: water (ENVO:00002006), including particulate matter (ENVO:01000060) such as... | depth 5 m
AAACGGCTTCTACACACCAAAAACAACCACTTGCAAAATAGGCAACTTCTGTACCTGCTTTTGGTTGATATTGCTCCACAGTAACATCTTTAGTGTCTGTAAAACTAAAACACGCCATTAATAAAATTGAAAAACTTATAATACTGCTTGTCTGTAAAAATTTCATGATAACTGAGTTAAAAATTATTGTAAATACTTCACACTAAATAATGTGTCTAGAAAATGAACATTTATAAAAACAAAATATACCTAGCATTCCATATAATTGTTTACAACTTTAGCATTTTGTTAAAAATGATTCTTGTAAAAAAAGAAGTAGATACCTACATTTGTTACACAAAGATAATCAATAAACATGGAGCATTTTATAGTTTCTGCGCGTAAATACCGTCCTCAAATTTTCGAGGATGTTGTTGGGCAACAAGCCATTACCAATACGTTAGAAAACGCTATAAAAAACGATCATTTAGCGCAAGCTTTATTATTTACAGGCCCCAGAGGTGTTGGAAAAACATCTTGTGCAAGAATCTTAGCCAAGAAAATCAATGAACAAGGGTTAGAAAACGTAGCAGACGAAAATTTTGCTTTCAATATTTTTGAATTGGATGCCGCTTCAAACAACTCTGTGGATGATATTCGAAGTTTAACTGATCAGGTTCGTATTCCGCCACAAACAGGGAAATACAAAGTGTATATTATTGATGAAGTACACATGCTTTCTCAATCTGCTTTTAATGCATTTTTAAAAACTTTAGAAGAACCACCTGCCCATGCTATTTTTATCTTAGCAACCACAGAAAAACATAAAATAATACCTACTATTTTATCGCGTTGTCAAATTTTCGACTTCAAAAGAATTGGGGTTTTAGATGCAAAGAATTATCTAAAAGTAATTTGCGAAAAAGAAGGTATTACTGCTGAAGATGATGCCCTTCATATCATTGCTCAAAAAGCAGATGGTGCCATGCGGGATGCGTTGTCTATTTTTGACAGGGTGGTTAGTTTTTCTGGAAAGAATTTAACGAGAGAAGCGGTGACCGAAAACTTAAATGTATTGGATTACGATACCTACTTTTCGATGACCGATTTATTGCTAGACAATAAAATTCCCGATGTTTTAAATGCGTTCAACACCATATTAGGGAAAGGGTTTGAAGGCCATCATTTTATCAACGGATTGGCAAGTCATTTTAGAGATTTATTAGTTGCCAAAGACAAAGCAACGGTTGAACTATTAGAAGTTGGAGACAATGCGAAAAAGAAATATTTACAACAAGCGGTAAAAGCATCCATTCCTTTTTTATTACAAGCCATTGAGAAAGCGAATGATTGTGATTTAAAATACCGAACCAGTAAGAATCAACGATTGCTTACAGAATTAACGTTAATGCAGATTGCCTCTATCACTTTTGATGGAGAAAAAAAAAAATCATCTAACTACATAATACCAGCCACCTTTTTTCAAGCACTTTCGCCTGCAAAAAAAGTAATTCAACAACCGATTCCGGTACCTAAAATTGTTGCTTCAATTCCAGAAATAGTTGTAGAAACACACAAGCCAAAAGCTCCAAAACCGGTATTGCAAAACGTCAAAAGACGTTCTTCTTCTCTTTCTTTAAAAAGTGTTCATGAGAAGAAAGTAGTACAGAAATCTGCTGTTGAAGAAAATTTTGACAACCATCCAAAAGAAGCTTTTAACGAAGAGAAATTGCAAAAACTATGGAAAGAATATATTTCCCTTTTAAACAAAAAAGGTGAGCGTAGTATGGCATCTATAGTTGCTACAGACATCCCTAAATTAGGCAAAGGTTTTACAATTAATTTTACAGTTCCCAATAAATTAATGCAAGATCAATTTAAGAGAGGAAGACCTAAATTACTAAATTTTTTACGTGAAAAATTAAATAACTATGGAATTACAATCGATGCTATTTTAAACGAAACGGTTGAAAAAAAGTTTGCCTATACCCCACTTGAAAAATTCAATAAACTGAAGGAGAAAAATCCACTATTAGGAAAATTAAGACAAGTTTTTGAACTGGACATGTAATAAAAGCAGTCTTTAAAAGTGTTTATCTATGTTTTTACATCCTTTTGCAAACAATTTAATCCGTGACAATCATTCTGAAAAAAATTATTGTATCCCTTCAAAAAACTAAATGATAGTTTTCTTATTTCATGTAAAGTTTATTATCTTGTGCCTTGTCACTAATTACATTAAAATTTTTGAATACAATTAATAAAATTCTTATTGGAATTGCCTTTTCACCCAACTTGAAATCAAATTTATTTGAAGCTGCAAGAATGGCAAATATGTTTGACGCACAATTAATTGGAGTACATGTTGGTGAAGAAAATGATGCAAAAAAAGAGCAGTTATCTAACTTATTAAAAGAAGCTGAGCCTTTAAAAAATCCTTTTAAAATAATTTGGCAAACTGGTAAACCGGTAGATGTTATCCTAGAAACATGTACTGATGAAGCAGTTGATTTACTGATTTTAGGGGCACTACAGCAAGAAAAATTACTAAAATACTACGTGGGTTCTATTGCGAGAGTCTTAACTAGAAAGGCCCCATGTTCCGTTTTATTAATGATAAAACCCTCAGTGATTAGAGTGGCATGTAAGCACATTGTTGTGAATGGATTGCATGACGATAAAACAACCAAAACAATTAAAACTGCCTTTGATTTCTCAAAACATTTAAACTGTAAAAAAATTACAATTGTAGAAGAAGTAAGTCAATCTGAATTGCAGGTAGAAGTCAATGATGACCGTACCTTACGAAAGTCTACGATTGTAAAAGAACGCATAAAGAACCGAGAAGATATGCGGGTTAAAAATATTTTAAATGAAATTGATTACGAAAATATTACGGTAAAAACCCAAAGTATTTTTGGTCGTAGAGGATACTCTATAGGACATTATGCAAAAGTAAAACGTGCCGATTTGTTGGTAATGAATGCACCCGATAAGGTTCGATTTATTGATCGAATTTTTCCACACGATATTGAATATATTTTATCTGAATTACCAACAGATGTATTAATTGTAAAATAATGAATCCAAAAAGCACCTTTAAAACTTTTCTAGGAGAAATTCCAACAAATCTATTTTCTGGTTTTGTAGTTTCTTTGATTGCGCTCCCTTTAGGATTGGGATTGGCTTTGGCCTCTGGCGCGCCACCAATTTCTGGGATTATTGCAGCAGTTGTTGGAGGTACAGTTGTTGCCTTGTTAGGAGGATCAAACGTAACCATTACGGGACCTGGAAACGGTTTAGTAGTCGTAATTCTTGCAGCCATTACAACGCTTGGAAACGGAGACATGTATCAGGGATATTTATTTACCTTGGCAGCCATTGTTATATCTGGAATTATCATGATCATCCTTGGATTTCTTCGCATGGGATCTTTGGGAGACTTCTTTCCCTCTTCTGCCATACAGGGAATGCTTGCAGCCATTGGTATTGGTATTTTTGCCAAGCAGATTCATGTGATGTTGGGCAATTTAGATGCGGAAGGTAGTATTGTTTCTTTGCTACTTCAAATTCCTGAAGGTATTTTAAATTTGATAAAAACAGACAACTCGAGTGTTTTCTATGCGGGTTTAATTGGCGTAATTAGTTTGCTGATTATGGTTTTTTATAGTAAAATAAGAAATCGATATTTCCAATTGATCCCTGCTCCCATGTGGATTGTAGTTTTGAGTGTAGGAATGTATTATTATTTTGATTTGTTATCTACGGCTTCTTATCCAATTGAAAAGAAATTATTGATTGATTTACCCAATGATATTCTATCTAATTTTGCCTTTCCAGATTTTGGAATGCTCTCTGAGTTAAGCTTTATAAACGCTGTAATTTCAATTACATTAATTGCGAGTATCGAAAGTTTACTAAGCATTAAGGCGGTTGATAAATTGGACCCATTAAAAAGACGATCTAATGTAAACAAAGACATTCGTGCTTTGGGGTTGGCTACTGTAATTAGTGGTTTTTTAGGCGGATTGAATGTGGTTACTGTAATTGCAAGAAGTTCTGTAAATGTAAATAACAAAGGAAGTAACCGATCTGCCAACTTTTTTCATGCAGGTTTTTTGGTCTTATTTATTTTATTATTTGCTTCGGAATTAAAAAAGATACCCCTACCCGCTTTGGCTGCTATTTTGGTTTATACGGGCTATAAATTGGCTTCTCCAGAAAACTTAAAAAAAGTATTTCGTGTTGGATCTGAACAATTAATTATTTTTTTAGTCACCCTGTTGGTCACTATCTCAACCAGTTTAATTACTGGAATCATCGTTGGTATTATCATTACCTTCATACTTCATGTGATCATTAATAAAAACATTTTACTCTTTGTTAAAAACGTTCTAAAACCCAATGTTTTAATGTTTACTGAAGATGGAAAGTATTATGTGAGTGTAAAAAACTTCGCTTCTTTTTTAAATTTCACAAAATTAAAATCGAAACTGAATCAGATTCCTGAAACAAAAGAAGCGATTGTCGATTTTTCTTTGTGCGATTTTGTAGATCATTCTGTCATGGAAAACATGAGTAATTACGCGGCGGCGTTTGCTCGAAAAGGAGGTCATTTTGAGGTGATTGGTTTGGACGATTCAAAATCTGGTAGTGAACACCCATTTGCATTGCGTAAAATTTTACCGAAACAAATGATTCCTAAGAAAGGGGTGTTGACGAAAAGACAGAAAAATATCCAGAAAATTAGTGAAGAAATGCATTACCATTATGATGCGTTTTCGGATGTAGAATTGGAAGAATTACCACAATTTGGTTATTTTAAAACCCGTAAAATAGACAAGGTTTCCAATGTACTTTCAAATGATGATTGCACCATTTTTGATGTACAATTTTCTGAGGGTGAATTGATTGCAAAACAAGTAATAAAAGCAACCATGTTTCATATTCATACCCAAAAAGAAGTCCCAAATTTTACCTTGGATAAAGAGGGTATTTTTGAATACCTCTATCATTTTGCTGGTTTTAAGGATATTGATCTTGACGGGCATCCCGATTTTAGCAAACGCTTTTATTTGTTAGGGAAAAATGAAGCTAAAATTAGAGCCTTTTTTACGGATGAATTAATTTTGTTTTTAGAGAGTAATAAACAATATCATATAGAAGCGTCTAAGGTGGGTTTACTGATCTTTAGCAATGAACGTTTGGCAAGTGTGAAGGAAATGAAAGCGCTGGCCTATTTTGGGGCGAGTTTGCGTAAAATTATAGAAAAATGTTAGGATTACAATTTGAAACGGAAACTTCTTGGGCAGAGATTGCTAAGGCTGACCTATCGCAAATATTGACAGACCATGCTTTTTTAGAACAAAAAGCGGCTTCGAATGCGGTGTCGATTATCATCAATTATTCGGAAGAAACGGAGTTGGTGAAAGAAATGAGCAACATTGCTATTGAGGAAATGCAACATTTTAAAATGGTGCATTTGTTGATGGTGAAAAGAGATATGGTATTGGGGAGAGAGCAAAAAAATGATTACGCAATCAAACTTCAAAAATTCTTTACAAAAACACACGATAGAACCATTGCTTTGGTGCAACGTTTATTGGTGGCTGCTTTAATTGAAGCAAGAAGCTGCGAGCGTTTTAAGGTTTTTTCTAAAAATATGGAGGATGTGGAATTGTCTAAATTCTACAAAAATCTCATGATTTCGGAAGCCAACCACTACACTACTTTTTTAACCTTAGCAAGATCGTACCAAGACCGTGCGATTGTTGATGAAAAATGGAATGCATTGGTTGCTTTTGAAGCAGCCTTGATGAAGGAACGCGGTAGTGTGGCTAAAATTCATGGATAAAAAAGTATCTATTGATTAAAGTATATGTCTTTTAAAGCCATTCTGACAGGTATTTGCACAAAATTGCTTTCCCTTTTTATACGATTGACACTACCGAAAATTTGAAACCACTAAAAGAACATGTTTAATAAAGACGATTCTGAAAAATTACGAAAGGAGTTCTGGACTTCTTTTGGAAAATCGTTTCCAAGGAAATGGTTGTTGTACAACACCAAAATAAAAGGGATTGCTTTTAAATTTCAGGCAGATCGTAAGAAAGCGTGTGTGTGTTTGGATTTTGAAAACCCGGATGAAGTGGCAAATCTCTTGTATTATGATCAACTTTTATCTTTGAAAAACATCTTACTTGATAACCACTTACCGGATGTTATTTTTGATGATGAATATGTATTGGATAACGGAAAAATAATACAGCGGATTTACATTCCGTTTGAGGGGAAATTTAGCATTCACAATAAAGATACTTGGCAAAAATGTTATGAGTTCTTTGTTGCTTCTATGGCTAAATTTGAAGTGTTCTATTATGAATATGAGACTGTTATTAAGGATATCTAATTCTTCTAATTAGCTGTTATTTTGTTTGAACGCCCGCGCTAAGGATTGGCGTGGAAATCCTTTTTTGGGGCGCGTCCCAAAAAAGATTGTAGCAAAAGCCTGACCAAGCTTTTTTGCTTGGGAGCGCCCCAAAAAAACTATTTTATAAATGAAATGCTAAATGGATAGTTTGGTGCTTCTCCTTTGTTTGCTTTTATGGCATTTATAATGGGGAATATAAATGCTATTACTGCGATGGCAATGATTCCTAGGATGCCCAACCCTAGCAGTAAGACCAAGGGAACACAGAGGATTAAGTAGATAAATATAGAGATTCTAAAGTTTAAAATTGCTTTTCCGTGCAGATCCATTCCTTCAATATCATCTTTTTTGGTGAGCCACAAAATTAAAGGCACAATAAAACCTCCAATGCCGGTAACGTAATCTAATAATTGACTTAAATGTGTTAATACGAGTAGCTGGTTGTCTTTTTTCATGAAGATGTTTATTGGGATTGCTATCATATGACGCATACTTTTAATTATTGTTACATGCTTTTTTTTACATAACAAAATTACCTACGTATCTTTGCAACATGATTTATAAGGATACCATTATCGCATTGGCAACCCCTTCTGGGGTTGGTGCAATTTCTGTTATTAGACTTTCTGGTGAAAATGCAATCCAAATTGTGGATGCGAATTTTACGTCTATTAAAAAGAATAAGGTTTTAAAGAATGTGAAAACGCATACGATTCATTTAGGACATATTTTGAATAATGGGGTTGTACTGGATGAAGTATTGGTGTCTGTTTTTAAAAATCCGCGTTCGTATACGGGGGAAAATGTGGTAGAAATTTCCTGCCATGGTTCTCGTTTTATTCAACAAGAAATCATTCAATTATTCTTACGGAAAGGGTGTAGAATGGCGGACAATGGGGAGTTTACCATGCGTGCTTTCTTAAACGGGAAAATGGATTTGAGTCAGGCGGAAGCGGTTGCCGATGTCATTGCTTCAAACTCTGCTGCGAGTCATCAAATGGCGATTCAGCAAATGCGGGGTGGTATAACGAATGAACTGAAGGAATTGCGGGCTCAATTGCTAGATTTTGCGGCTTTGATTGAATTGGAATTGGATTTTTCTGGGGAGGATGTTGAGTTTGCCGACCGCACAAAGTTTAAAGAATTGGTGGCAAAAATTTCTTTTGTTCTGAAACGTTTAATCGATTCTTTTGCTTTTGGAAATGCCATGAAAAATGGAATTCCGGTTGCGATTATTGGGGAACCTAATGTTGGAAAATCTACCTTATTGAATACGCTTTTAAATGAGGAAAAAGCCATTGTTTCTGAGATTGCCGGGACTACGAGAGATGCTATTGAGGATGAACTGATTATTGATGGGGTTGCTTTCCGATTTATTGATACTGCGGGAATTCGCGAAACGGATGATGTGGTTGAAAGTATTGGTATTAGAAAAACCTATGAAAAAGCCGAAAATGCTCAGTTGATTGTTTTCTTATTGGATTCGAATAAATTTGCGCATTCCAGCGATGTCTTTTTAGAAGAAATTGACACCATTAAAAAACGTTTTCCAAACAAGCGTTTGCTGGTAATTGCCAATAAAACGGATACGTTATCGTGCCATGATAGCGCGCTATTGCAATCGGAAATTGCTGATTTAATTTTACTTTCTGCGAAAGAAAAAACGGGGATTACTGCTTTAAAGGAGGCTTTAACTTCTTTGGTAAACACGGGTGCTTTGAGTAATAATGAAACGATTGTAACCAACTCTCGCCATTTTGAAGCTTTGAACAATGCACTTACCGCCATATCGTCTGTACAACAGGGAATTGATTTGGAAATTTCTACGGATTTATTTTCGATTGATATTCGAGAATGCTTGCGTCACCTTGGTAATATTACGGGTGAATATGATGTGGATAAGGACATTTTAGGGCATATTTTTTCTAACTTCTGTATTGGAAAATAACTTTTATGCTTTGCTTCTAACTAGCTAAAAAACAATTTTTATCGTGGGCTGAATACTTTCATTTTTTTAAAATGATTTCTTGTAGTGTGCTAAAACGTCACCCCGCTGCGCAAAATCTCCCGACTTAGCGCAAACTAAAAGTAATAAGCAGTTTCTATTTTGCTTAATTTTAAACTTTCAAAGAGAAATAATTTGGATGAAAGAACAGTAATTCAGAGAATAAAATAATTGAATGGTTGATGAATTTTAAAGGTGAGACTGTTATTTCTAAATTAAAAACTCTTAAGAGTGGAATTTCTAAACCTTCTGGTTGGGTAGTGTCCTAAAGGGGCGCTTTTGTCGAAATTGCAAAATTACGTATTGATAATTAGCAAGTTACAAAATAAATACTCCCTTTATTGAAGAGCATTGTCGTTCTCTGAAATATTAAAAGTTCGTTAAAAGCCGTTATTACTGGGTTTGTTTCTGCGTCGTGTCCTAAATTGGCGCTTAAAACACGATGAAATGTACAAAATGTAACGCTTGTGACGCTATTAAAAAAGGATTCCGAAATGAAAAACAACAATTTTATTGTAAAGATTGTCACAGGTATTTTCAAGCATCCTATAACTACCAAGCATATACATCTGATATCGATAAGTTTATTATACGTTTACTGAAAGAAGGATTTAGTGTTAGAGGAATTTAAAGAGTTCTTAAAATATCAAAAGATACTGTTTTATCTAGAATGCTAAAAATTAGCAAACAGATTAAAACACCCTATTTTAATACGTTGGGCTGTAAATTTGAAATAGACGAGATGTGGTGTTTTATAGGGAACAAGAAAAATGTTATTGACTTCTATGTTGGAAGAAAAACGAAAGAAACCATTCGACCCTTAATTAATAAAGTTCTACTGCTACACCCAACCAGAATTTATACAGATCGCTTAAATATTTATCCGAGTTTAATTCCGAAAGAAATTCACAAACGTTTTCAATATTGTACCAATAAGATTGAAAGAATGAATCTGAATTTAAGAACGCATATAAAAAGATTGAGTAGAAAAACCATTTGTTTTTCGAGAAACAAAATATATTTAGAAGCGCATTTGAAAATTTACTTTTGGGGGTCGTACTTCTAAACTGTGTAGGTAACTTTATCAATCAATTCCATCTCTAAGGCTTCCAATGATTTTCCTTTGGTTTCTGGTAAGATTCTCAGTAAAACAAAAAAACCTATTAGGGCAGTGATTCCGAAGATAAAAAAGGTGGCTGCATTTCCTAAATTTGATAGTTCCCAAGGAAAAATTAACTGCACAATCGAACTAATGAGTGAATTTACAAAGGCAATAATACCAATGGCCAATCCTCTGTATTTTATGGGATACAGTTCTGATAATAATACCCACATAACAGGACCTAATGAAAATGCAAAACAGGCAATAAAGCCTAAGATTCCTACTAAAATTAGATTTGCATTAATGGTCGTTGCTGCTGCTAAAATGGCACCGTCATTTTTACGATAGGTTTGGTTGCCTAAGGCTGTTTTGATGACCGCTTTAAAATCGACATCATTTGCATATTCTTTGTCTGCAAAAGGCAGTAATTTTTCTGAATCAGAGAAATCGAATTGATTGATTTTTTCTTGGGATAACTTGTAGGTTGCTTCATTAAAACCATAAGCACAGATTAGAAGACTTACTGCAATTCCTGCTGTCCCTATTAATAGTAGAGGCCTCCTTCCCATTCTATCAATTAGATAGATGGCAACAAACGTAAAAATTACAGAGATTGTACTCAACAGCACGCCTGAAGAAAAAGCGGCATCCGTTCCAATTCCGGTTTGTTTAAAGATAGAGGTGGCATAAAAATACACTGCGTTTATTCCTGTAACTTGTTGCAATACTCCTACTACGAGACCAATTACTAAAATAAATCGCAATGATGGTTTTAGGATCTCCTTAATTTTTAGCGCTGTTTTGTTTTTATCGGTATGAAGGCTCTCTTCAATAGCCTTAATTTCTTGAGTCCCTCTTTCTATTCCATGAATTTTCACCAAAACTTGTTTCGCTTCTGAAAACCTTCCTTTTAAATACAACCAACGTGGGCTATTTGGAACAAAAAACAAGAGAATAAGATAAGCAAATGCTGGAATAAACTCCACTCCTAACATCCATCTCCAGACGTTTTCATCGGTAAGAAAGGTACTTTCTAAAGTGTTGTATTTATTAAAAAAATAGTTACTTAAAAAGGCTGCGAAAAAACCAAAAACGATATTTAGTTGTTGTATTGAAACTAACTTCCCCCTGTTTTCTGATGTAGAAATTTCTGCAATATAAATGGGTGCCAAAACCAATGCTGCACCAAAAGCAATACCACCAATAATTCTAGCAATATAGAGCATCTCATAAGAAATTGTAACTGCAGACAATACGGCAGAAACGGCATATAAGAGGGCAACAAAAAGAAGTAGTTTTTTTCTTCCGAAATGATCGCTTAATCTGCCTGAAAACAACATGGCAAACATAGCTGCAAATGAGGGTGCACTTACTACCCATCCAGATTGAATTTCAGTTAAATTAAATGCGGGTCCTGCATAAGACATAACGCCTGAGATAATTCCTGCATCAAAGCCAAAAAGGAAGCCTCCTAATGCAACAATAAAACTGATAAAAATGAGATATACCTTCTGATTCATAATTATAATTAGATTTAAAAAGTAAATTTAACTTAATTATGTTGAGCTACATAGGTCCTTACGTTTCTTTT
>TARA_B110000879_G_scaffold175707_1_pt1 | contig 11076 bp, 4 predicted proteins | sample TARA_B110000879 | Tara Oceans TARA_B110000879 (sample SAMEA4398094) | marine metagenome | biome: Polar Biome; feature: [SRF] surface water layer (ENVO:00010504); material: water (ENVO:00002006), including particulate matter (ENVO:01000060) such as... | depth 5 m
GCTTTTTTCTTGACTACTTTTTTCTTGACTACTTTTTTCTTAGCAGCTGCTTTTTTCTCAGGTTTTGTAATCACCCACGCACCGCCTTCATAAAAAGCTTTCCAACCGGTTGCCTTTTTATCCACCTCAGTCTGAACATATTGCTCTTTAGTCTTTCGACTAAAGCGAATTAGGGTCTTATTGCCCTCGCCGTCGTCGACTGGCGCTTTAAACAAAAAACCGTACTTAGGGTCGATCTCTTCTCTATGTGGCAAAATTTCTGCGACATAAGGCGCTCTGGTTTCTCTATTACGCGGAAACTTACTGGCTGCCAAAAACAAACCTGCGGCGCCGTCACGAAGAATATAATGATCTTCAACGGTTTCACATTCCAACTCAGGCATGGGCACAGGGTCCATTTTAGGCGGAGCCGCCTCCCCATTACGCAGAAGTTTGCGGGTGTTCTTACACTCTTCATTGGTGCAACCAAAGTACTTGCCAAATCTTCCCGTTTTTAGCTGCATTTCAGCACTACATTTGTCACATTCAAGAACCGGACCGTCATAGCCTTTGATCTTGAACTCCCCTTCCTCGATTTCGAATCCGGAGCAGTCAGGGTTATTGCCACAGGCATGAAGCTTCCGCGTTTCATCAATAAGGTAGGCATCCATTGCTGTATTGCAAGTGGAACAACGGCGCTTGTGTCTCAGCAGAATATTTTCTTGTATTTCAGCTTCCTCAGCGGTGTCAGTACGTATCGCTTCATCGCCAGGAGTTAGGTTGATAGTTGATTTACAACGTTCTTTTGGCGGCAGGCCATACCCAGAGCAACCCAAAAATACACCGGTTGAAGCAGTGCGTATTTGCATATAGCGACCGCACTTCGGACACTCAATATCGGTTTCTGAAGGATCGTTGGTGCGCATTCCCCCTTCATCAGATTCAGCAACTGCTAGCTGGGAAGTAAACCCCTTGTAGAAATCATTGAGCAAGTTCTTCCACTGAGTATCGCCATTGGCTACGGCATCCAAAGATTCTTCCATCTTTGCAGTAAAGTCATAGTTCATTAACTCACCGAAGCTCTCCTGCAGTCTTTCAGCCACAATGTCGCCCATCTTAAGGGCATAAAAGCGTTTGCTCTCCGAACGTACATAGCCACGGTCCTGAATCGTAGAAATGATCGAAGCGTAGGTTGACGGCCTGCCTATACCTTTTTTCTCTAATTCTTTAACTAAACTGGCTTCGGTAAAACGAGCCGGCGGTTTTGTAAAGTTTTGATAAGGATCAAGCTTGCCAAGCTTCATTACGTCACCAACTTCTACGTCTGGAAGGACAACGTCCTCCTCTTTCGATGGCATGACACGTAGATAGCCTTCAAATTGCATGATCCGGCCTTTTGTTCTAAGCTCAAACTCTGCAGCGGAAATCGTTATGCTGCTGCTTAGATACTTAGCCGGCGGCATCTGGCAGGCTACAAAATATTGCCAAATTAGGCCGTACATGCGAACCGCATCAGGCTCCATGCCCATTAATCTGTCAGCGGCAACCCGAACATCCGATGGACGTATAGCTTCATGCGCTTCTTGGGCACCGTCTTTTGAGCTGTATCTGATGGGTTCTTCTGGCAAATATTTTTCACCAAAGTTCTTTTCAATATAATCTCGGCACTGAGCTACAGAATCATTACTTAAATGGGTTGAGTCTGTCCTCATATAAGTAATGTAGCCGGCCTCATAAAGGCGCTGGGCCATCAGCATGGTTTTCTTGACCCCGAAGCCTAGGCGCGTGCTCGCAGCCTGCTGAAGGGTCGAGGTGATCAAAGGAGGCTTAGGCTTTGAAGATGTAGGCCTGTCTTCTCTCTTCAAAATTGAAAATTCAGCTGATTCTAGCGTCTTAAGTGCGGCATCTGTGTCAGCCTGATTGTCCGGGCGGAAGTTTTTTCCATCTTGGCGAACTACCTGACAGCGCAACTTTGCCTTCTTAAGCGTTGCTAAATCAGCAAAAACTTCCCAAAACTCTTCAGGAATAAACGCTCGGATTTCTCGCTCACGTTCAACCACAAGAAGAACTGCAACCGATTGCACTCGACCAGCAGATAAACCCCGTGCCACTTTAGCCCAGAGTAACGGAGACACCATAAACCCCACAACACGATCCAGAAATCGCCTAGCTTGCTGGGCTTCAACATAGCGCATATCCAGCTCACCGGGTTCAGAGAACGCCTCGGTGATCGCACGCTTAGTAATTTCGTTAAAGACCACGCGCTTATAGCGACTAGGATCGCCACCAATAGCTTCTTTTAAATGCCAAGCAATAGCCTCGCCTTCTCTATCAAGGTCAGTCGCGAGATATATGTGGTCGGCATTTTTAGCTAGCTTTTGCAGCTCCGAAACCACCTTCTCCTTACCTGGCAGTATTTGATAATTTGCTTTCCAATCATTTTCTGGGTCAATGCCCATACGAGCAACAAGCTGTTGTTTAGCCTTCTTTTTCTTGTAAACAACTTTGTCTTCCGGATTCATTTTGCGGGTGATAGCTGCCGCCGCCGCACGAGCTTTGGGATCTACAGCTTTGCCACTGCCACTAGTAGGCAAGTCACGGATATGCCCCACGCTGGACTTCACTACAAAGTCGTTACCAAGGTATTTATTTATAGTCTTGGCTTTAGCTGGGGACTCTACAATTACTAACGATTTGCTCATTTATTGGTATCTAAATCCGTTTGCTGGGTGTCTGGGAGGGCACATATATAAGGGGTGAATGCGAGTGGGTCAAGTTTTCTGTTGAAATAAATTGAAGTGGTCATCAGTTTGACTACTTCACGCCCTCGGCCGCCTAGTTGTTTACAGCCCGTCAATATAAAGACCATTCCCTTATATAAGACAGCATATTAGCAACGCTTGAAGAGCTTACTTATACAGTCATCAGGAGCTGAAACAAGCGCCTTAAATAGAAACCAAGAGCTGGCACGGCAAAAAAGGCATCCCAGTCAAGGGGGAGCGCTGACTATAAGCCTTAGTCAAAAAAACAGTGCCAACTGGCACTATTTTATAAAGAACTTTGCGAAACACAGCCAAGCCCTATACTTTGACCTCGTGAGTCCAACCAAATCCATCACTTACCTCACCTTTCTGGATTCCCACTAAGGTGTCATAAATCTTTTGAATAACTGGCCCAACTTCACTGCCATCCCCATAGACCGAATGCCACTGATCATCAAAATAAAGCTTACCCACAGGGGAAAGCACCGCGGCAGTTCCGCAGGCAGCCATCTCTTGGAAGTTTGAAAGTTCGGCCCGTAAATCAATTGGCCGCTCTTGCGTATTCATGCCCAACTGATCTTTGGCGAATTCCATAATCGAGCGGCGCGTTATACTTGGCAAAATAGCATCAGATTTCGGCGTAACCAGACTGCCATCGTTCATGACAATCAATATATTGGCTGAACCGGCTTCATCTATATAGCGGTTCTCAGAGGCATCCAGATACAGGGCTTCGTTAGCACCCAGCTCTTGCGCCCGCATGGTCGCCAGCAATCCTCCAGCATAGTTCGCGCCAACCTTATATGATCCAGTTCCCCTAGGCGCGGCCCGGTCTATTTCAGAAACCGCAAGTGAGATCACCGCCATGCCGGCTCCCTTATAGTAAGGTCCCACGGGCGATACAAAGACACGGAATTCGTATTCTTGCGCCGGGTTCAATCCAAGATTTTCACCAACGCCAATTAACATAGGCCGAATGTAAAGAGACGCCCCGGAGCCATAGGGTGGAATCCAAGCGTAATTTGCACGGACTGTTTCCTCTACCGCCCGAATAAACAAGTCTTTAGGTACTTGCGGCATCAATAAGCGAGGCGCGGCAGAATTCATACGCTCACTGTTCAACTCAGGTCGAAACAAAAGCACACGGCCATCTTCAGCAGTTTGCGCCTTCATGCCCTCAAAGCACTGCTGTGCATAGTGGATAGACGGTGCACCTTCATGAATACTGATCGCCTCATCAGTAATCAGCTCACCTTCTTGCCACTTGCCACTTTTATGCAAGGCACGAAATCTATAGTCAGTTTTATGATACTTGAAGCCTAATTCTGACCAATTCAGGTTTTTTTTCGAAACTAGTTCGTCCACAACATCAACTCATGAATAATTTGGACGTTGATTATCGAGCAATTGACCGCTAATAGCTAGACGCCTAGGCGCATAGAGGCAGTTTTCCTATCATTGGCATCAGCACTGGGCTAGACTTCCGCGCTGATTTTAAAGCAACGGAAACACAATTATGGAGCTTATAGATATTGGAGCAAATTTAACCCACGAATCATTCTCCAGCGATTTAAGACAAGTGATCGAAGATGCTAAGAACGCCAATATCAGTCATATCATACTTACCGGCACTGACTTGAAAACCAGTCTTGCAGCAAAAGAGCTCAGCGCCGCCAGCCCCTCGATGCACTCAAGCACTGCTGGTTTCCACCCTCACGTAGCAAGCACCTTCGATGATGCCGCATTCGCCGAAATAGCGCGCCTAAGCGCCAGCACTTGTGTTGTAGCCATAGGCGAAACAGGGCTTGACTATAACCGCAATTTCTCGTCTAAAAGTGATCAATTGACGGCTTTCGAGCGGCACTTAGAACTAGCATCAGATGTCCATAAGCCTGTGTTTCTCCATCAACGAGAGGCCCATGAGGATTTTTATCGACTCTTGGCCCAATACCGAGGCAAGCTAACTGGGGGGGTTGTCCATTGTTTCACTGATAACGAGGCAGCACTGAAAGACTACCTAGCTCTGGATATGTACATTGGTGTGACTGGCTGGATTTGCGACGAACGCAGAGGGTTGGATTTGCAACGAATTACGCCAATGATTCCTCTTAATAGATTATTAATAGAAACTGATGCGCCTTACCTAATGCCCCGTAATTTAAACCCAAAGCCAAAGAATCGGCGTAACGAACCGAAATACTTAATCTCGGTGCTAGAAAAAATTGCTGAGTGCTATCAAGTCTCCCCCGAAGTAATCGCTCAGGCAACGACAACTAATGCTAAAATACTGTTTAATATAGACCTTTAGTGAAATGTGTATTAACTATTGGCTTTAGTTTTGCGGTGTCTCAACCTGCGTAAATAAAACTTAATCGACAGTAATAGATTTCGGTTTGAACAAGCCGGCTCTTTAGGTGGCAACGGATCAAGCTGCAACCTTAATTTATCGTCGGACCTGACCCCCTGGTGACGCGGTTAGAGGAAGACCTTCTCAAAGTAGGATCCATGCCTGGCGAATTTAAGTTTACTGCCTCAGAACTTCGATCGGCACAGCCTGAAGGTAGTCTGCCAGCTGAGGCGAGACTATTACGGCGGATGATGTGGTTGAAATTACGGAATTGGACAACACCTAGGTCGAGCAACACTTAGAGAAAATCAGAAATTTCGACGCTACTTTTGCCAGTGACGTCTATGTAGATCCTCGCTATGAACCCTTATTGTTAGAACCACCGCCCACCTAACGCGAGTTGAAAGCCACATCGGTCATGGCAACTTCAATCTGATGAGCTTGAATGAAATGATCAAAGCTGGCAAAAACTTCCCTAAAATAGGAGCATTTCAGATTGATGAGTTGAATCTCATCGAAGAGGTATTTTTACGAATCTTAATCGATATGAATTTTTTGGCAAAAAATCAGCCGCGTTATTATCGATTTCATTCCAATAAAAGATATCGATAAAACCTCAAATTCAGGTCACTGCCTACTGAAGGCTGAATCACTGAACCTTTATGATCAACGTTGTGAGGACGTTGGCTACTGAGGCATGCTGACATCAGATGTACGTGGCAATGTAAAACAAAGTCACTTGTTTTTAGCCAAAACGATAGAAACCCGAAGTAATTTCTCGCGAGCTTCACGCTCATTTGCCCCTCCAGGGCATTCTTGTCACTGTGTAGCTGATTTCGATATTGGAAAAACTGGCTACGGTGAGCGCAACTTAGCCTCTGATTTTTCGAGTACGGGGGAGCAAAAAAGAGTAGCGGCTTTAAAATATGTGTAAATTCGCTGCCCTACGGACAGTTTATTCAGCATTAGATTTAAACCTTGGCATGTCAAGTTAGGTTAACATCTGCAAACTTCACCAGAGCTGTTGCAGGATTTTCGCAGGAAGAGCATAGCCTCACTCTCCAGCAGCACTACCCCACGCAAACAGGCTAAACCCAACCCTCATTCAGCCGCACGCAGTGATGCCGCAAACTAAAATTAAATCATTCAACCCTACTCATGAAGAAACTCGCTGTCCTCTGATGCGCCAGCGACTCGCCGCAGCTCCTCATAATCAAACGGCCAGCCCAACTCATTCTCGGTAGCAAGATTTTTAACCACAGGAATACGTATGCCATACAGGGCTACCAGCTCCTGCGTACTGCTAATATCCACGGCCTCGACCTCAACAGCCTCTACAGACACTAAGTGCTGCAGCAAGAGCTCAGCCTCCTCACAGAGGTGGCACCCCAGAGTAGTGTAAAAAACCAATTTATTCATAGCGTAAAATTCAAACCAAACGGGTGACAGATCGTAATTTATTCTGACTATCGATTGTGAACTCAAAAACACCGTGTACACCATTATGGCTGACAAATCGATTCAAAATCGAGCCCGGAAACTCTACGCGTAAACCACTTTCACTAACAGCGCGAACAGATTTAATTTTTCCCCCATAGAGCGCGACATAGCGCTCTGCTGGAATCGAAAGATGTACTCGATGAACTATCATTGTATTACTTCTAATTTGGCCCGGTCGTTTGAGCAAGGTTTAGCAGTTCTCGCAGCGCAACTGAAAACATCGAGTAGTCAGGCCGAACCTCTGATTTCAACATAGCCAGCATAGATTTTACCCGAGTCAATGACTTCGAATTATCTTCTGCCCATCTGGACACCAAAGCTGAGGCTGACACCTTCTTCGTGCCTCCAGCCAGAGCATTTAACGTCAGTGCTCGCTGTTGCCAAGACATATCATCCAAAAAGCTTTCTCGCGCTAAGGCCTGCCAATAGTTGTTAACATCCAACTGGTTGATCATTTCACCAAGCCAATTGAGCTGTAACTCCTCTCCCATAGCATAGTAGACATCGAAAATAGTTGAGAGCCCGTGGCCGGTGGTAGCGGATATCTCGATGAGGCTTGTCACTGGCACCAAGAATTGGCAACTAGCGATTTGAATCGCCAAAGATTCGTCCACCTTACAGTCTATTAATGCCTGTTTTTTCCGAAAAAAAACTGCCTCTGATGCTTCCGGCAATTTTTTTGGAATCATCGCCCGCGCGACCGCTATCTTCTTCGCATAAAGCTCATAGCATTCTTTGAAATCTAAATTATTACGCTTGTTTCTAATCAACCACCTGGTGGCCCGACGCGCCAACCTGATTAGTTGAAACATCATGTCCCCTTGCACCGATGCGTCTACCTTATAATCAAGGGCTTCAATTTCTGTCCATGTCTCATCAATTTTATAAACGTGCAGAGCAATAACCGCGGCCTTAACCACCTCACATGGCAAGGCACCAGTTGCATCAACTAGCCGATAGACAAAGCTTGGTCCAAACAAGTTAACAATAGAATTAGCTAACTGAGTTGAAATAATTTCCCGTCTTAGCTGATGCGCCTGAATCGCCTGCTGATGTGATTCCCGCAGCTTGTGTGGAAACGCGTTGTAAAGATATGGGAGCAAATAGTCATCATCTAAATAGCCAACAGAGACAAGTTCTTTCTTCAGAAACATTTTCATGTACGACGTCACGATAGAGACTTCCGGTCTCGTTAAAAACTTATTCTTGGTTATTCTTTCTTCAAGCACCTCATCATTTGGCAGATACTCGAGCTTGCGGTTTAAGTCAGCATGCTTTTCTAAAAAGCTGATTAGACCGATATACTCTTTTCCTCGAGCCTCCATTTGAGCCTGCGCAACTCCAATAGCCTGAACTTGACTATAGTTATTGTCTAACACCAAGCTCGAGACTTCATCGGTCATACTCTCAAGCAATTTGTTTCTCTTTGCCACGGTAAGTTTTTTGTCAGCTAGCTGTTTGTTCAACAGAATTTTTATATTGACCTCATGGTCAGAGCAGTCTACGCCCGCTGAGTTGTCTATAAAATCTGTTAAAGAAACTCCACCGTTCAAGCCAAACTCAATTCTAGAACGCTGAGTGAAGCCTAAATTCCCACCCTCACCGATAACTTTGCAGCGTAGTTCATTAGCATCGACCCGGAGCCCGTCATTGGTTTTGTCCCCTACTTCACCATGACTCTCACTAGAGGCTTTGACATAGGTACCGATGCCTCCGTTCCATAGCAAGTCAACTGGCGCCTTTAATAGCAATGAAATAAGCTCATTGGGTGTGGCAGACGTTTGTTCGATGCGAAAAACTTCCTGCATTTGCTTGCTTATTGCAATAGATTTAGCTGAGCGCTCAAACACACCACCGCCTCTAGATATAAGTGCTGTCTCATAGTCTCCCCAACCTGAACGAGGTAATTTAAACAGCCGATGACGCTCTATAAAACTTGTCCCAACATCCGGGCTAGGATCTATGAAGATATGCATGTGGTTAAATGCAGCTATTAGGCAGATATGTTTAGAAAGCAACATACCGTTTCCGAATACATCGCCTGACATATCGCCAATTCCAACCACCGAAAAATCTTGCTTTTGAATGTTTACACCACGCTCACGGAAATGCCGCTGTACGGAGACCCAAGCCCCCTTAGCAGTGATCCCCATTTGCTTATGGTCATAGCCATTGCTGCCGCCAGATGCAAATCCATCGCCTAGCCAAAACTTATATTCCTCGGCGATGCCGTTGGCGATGTCAGAAAACGTCGCCGTACCTTTATCTGCGGCAACCACTAAATACGGGTCGTCTTTATCTTTTCTAATAACCTGCACAGGAGCTTCGACTTTATCAGCAACAATATTGTCAGTGATATCCAGCAAGCCGCTGATAAATGTTCGATAGCAACTAATACCGACACGTATTATTTCATCTCGATCCGCTGAGCTGCTGTTTTGCTTTACAACAAAACCACCCTTCGCACCCACCGGTACAATTACTGAGTTCTTAACTTGCTGCGCCTTTACCAAACCAAGTACCTCGGTACGGTAATCTTCACTTCGGTCTGACCAGCGCAAGCCGCCTCGCGCAACTTTTCCGCCGCGCAAGTGCACACCTTCGACATTGCGAGAGAACACAAATATTTCGAACATCGGCTTAGGAAGAGGCATGTTTTTAATCAATGCACAATCAAATTTAAAAGAGAAGTATTCTTTCTTTTCGCCGCTTTCATCTAACTGAAAATAATTTGTCCTAAGACTGGCATCCATAAGCTCCAAGATCGATCGCAACACGCTGTCTTCAGCTAAATTTGACACCTTGTCAATTCCAGCTAGTATTTTTCTATGCATCTTAGTCGCGGCAGGCCTTGTCGATGATTTGATGGTTGGATCGAACTGTGCGTAAAAATACTCAACTAGCTGACCCGCGATATCTTTATGCTGCGCTAAAGTATCCGCTATATATTGGGCACTGTAACCGAACTGAACTTGTTTCAAGTAGGCTGCATATGCGCGAAGCAATGCCGCATCGCGCCAGTGTATTTGCGCCGCAACGACAAGCTGATTAAAACTATCATCCTCCGTCTTTTGTTTCCAAATAGCAGCAAAGGCATCTTCAAACTCCTCTTCCAATCCCTTTGGTAGCTTTGTATTGGTATGTTTTCTAGACAAAGAGAAATCGTGCATCCAAATTACTTCTTCACATTCAGGCTGTAATTTAAATGCTTTTTCGCCAATGATCCTTAACCCTAAATTTTCCAGTATAGGCGCCACGTCAGATAAAATTAAGCGCTCTTTAAAGCTAAATATTTTAAAACTTAGCTCCGAAACAGAGCCTTGCTCACACACTTCTAGATCTAGCGCCAGCTCCTTACTTTTAACCACACTAGCGAGTCGAGCAATGTCGATTACGCCTTCAACAGCGCTGTAGGTTTCCTTATATGCTGAGGAGTAACTAGACGAATAAACAGAAAAGAGGTTTTCGGCCTCAGCTTCAGAGTAATTCTCGCCTAAGCTTTCTAGAAAATAGTCATCCCAAGGTTTAATCAGTCTAACCATCTCAGATTCTAGCTTCGCGCGACTATATTTCACGCTCTGGATATCAGGTGTCCGCAAGGTAAAATGAATGCGTACCAACGTTGACTCTGACAAATAGGTATTGAACTCAACCTCTACAGCTTGCAACTCATTTTTTAATAGACTTTGAACTTGTTGCCTTACTTTTGTGTTGTAGATATCTCGCGGCATATACACAAGACAAGAGAAAAATTTACCGTATGAATCCCTGCGCACAAACAGTTTCGAAATACGAGTTTCTTGAATCTGAGTAATTTCTAATGCTGTAGAATACAGCTGGTCTTTGCTCATCTGAAACAATTCGTCTCTAGGGAAAACATTGATCACCTGCAAAAGGTCTTTGATGCTGTGCCCGTTAGGTGAAAAACCAGAATCCTCCAAGACTTGATTTACTTTATCCCTTATCAGCGGAATCTCTAAAGCCGTTCGATAATAAACAGACGATGTATAAAGACCAACAAATCTATGCTCAGCAATCACTTTGCCTTTGCTATCGAATTCCTTTAGCAGCACATAATCAAGATGAACAGAACGATGTACTTTTGAGCGATTGCTTGACTTTGCAAAGCTGCAAATCTGTTTTTTCAGAATATGGTCAGCCGTGCTTTTGGGTAAGTTCGCAAGCTTTACCCTCTCTTTTAATCCTGATTTGAATTTTGAAATCCCTAAAATTGAATCCGTCTGAAGTTCAACTATCGCTCCTGATTTAAGATGCTTTATTTTGTACTTTTCATAACCCAGAAAAGTAAAGTGGTTTTTTAAAAGCCAACTAATAAATTCAGTTGATTCAGTGAGCTCTTTTTCACTGACCGGCAAGGTATCTGCACTTTTTAACAACGCAGCTTTTACGTCCTTCGCTTGCTTACAAATAGGCAAGTGATCTTTAACGGCTGACGACACATGTTTTAGCGTGTCTTTAAGTTCTCGC
>TARA_B110000879_G_scaffold49925_1_pt1 | contig 11070 bp, 10 predicted proteins | sample TARA_B110000879 | Tara Oceans TARA_B110000879 (sample SAMEA4398094) | marine metagenome | biome: Polar Biome; feature: [SRF] surface water layer (ENVO:00010504); material: water (ENVO:00002006), including particulate matter (ENVO:01000060) such as... | depth 5 m
ATTGTATTCATTAGAAGTTTTTTTTATTTTAGCCCTCATTCTAATCTGAGTATTAATAGTAGGCCAATAGAATAGTGCGGCTATTTGGTTGCTAGAATTAAAGGAAATTGCTTTTGGAGAGTCATAATTACTAAAAAAAATAAACTCATCATTTGAAATAAATTTAAGATTTACGTATCTAGAATCAACCTCACTTATCTCCATATTGTAAGAAGAAATTGAAATAGCCTCAATACCTTTTTGACCTGCGCTAATGGCCTTATCATATTTCTCTTTTAAAAGTTGATAAGGTATTTCTTGATTTAATTTATTAAACTCGATCATTGTTTTGAAATGTAATGAAATCTAAAATTAATTATATATGCCTTATTAATAATTAAGAAATTTAAGAACAAAACCTTTCAACAAAAAAAGCTACATAATGCAGATTCTTAAGTATATTCATTTTTTTAAAAGTTAAAAATTCTATTATATAGTGTCATTAAGGGCTCTAGATTTAGCCACCAAGTAGTCATTAATTTAAAATATAATCAGCATTTGGTCTATTTAAATAAAATGAGTCACTTGAAAGAATAATGCTCAGAAGGTTTTAACAGAAGAATTCGACTGCCATGAAATTTTTAGAATATTGGATCGCCTAAGCCAACCTTAGCTTTGCATTCTATCAATCACGATTTTGATGCCATCTCGCCAATTAGAACGACTGACTTTAAAACAACTTTCTATCTTACTGCAATCTAGAACTGAATAGGCAGGCCGAAGTGCAGGAGTCGGATAGTCGTTCGTTGTAATGGCTTTAATGTATCGGGGTGTTTTTAATCCATGCATGTCTGTTTCTACAAAAATAGCTTGCGCAAAGTCATACCAAGAACAAGGTTCATCACCACAGTAATGATATATCCCTGATAATGACTCCTCTAAATCAAGGAAAGACAAAATAGCGACGATAGACTTGGCAATATCCTGAGCATAAGTAGGGCAACCAATTTGATCTCCTACGATATTTAATTCGTCACGATTAGCACCCAGACGCAGCATTGTTTTTAAGAAGTTATTGCCATATTCACTATATACCCATGCTGTCCGAATAATCAAATATCGACAATTGGAAGCTTGAATCGCTAGCTCACCCTTGAGCTTCGAATCGCCGTAAACATTCTGCGGATTGGTTTCAGAAATTTCATCATATGGTCGACTGGAAGCGCCATCAAACACATAATCAGTTGAGATATGAATTAACCAACAATCTAACTGGTTGCATATGCTAGAAATATTAGCCACCGCAAGATGGTTTATATGATCGGCAGCTTGATGCTCTTCCTCTGCCTTATCAACTGCAGTATAAGCCGTTGCATTAATTACAATATCCGGTGAGATTTCCAATATCTGCGTCTTAGTTACTGCAAACTCAGCAATATCAATTTGCCCACGCGAGGTATAGACAACATCATGATCTGTATTTTTTAGCTGATCATTTAGACACTGTCCAAGTTGACCTTTGCTACCTAAAACAAGTATCTTCATTATTATAAATCAACCAAACTCTTAGCTGTAGCATCTTTATCCGAAAGCTTTGGGCATTTTATTGGCCACGGAATATTTAGCTCGGTATCATTCCAGATAATGCTATCTTCGTCGAAGGGATCATAATAATCGGTACATTTATATTCAAGGTCAGCGCTATCGGAAAGTACTAAGAAACCATGAGCAAAACCAGGCGGCACCCAAAATTGGGTTTTATTTTCTTCTGAAAGAATAACGGATTCCCATTGCCCATAAGTAAGCGAGTCCTTTCGTATATCTACTGCGACATCAAATACTTCACCGCTTACAACTCTGATTAACTTTCCTTGGGGATTATGTTTTTGAAAGTGAAGCCCGCGTAACGTTCCTCTTACTGATCGAGAATGATTATCTTGAACGAAATGAGAAGTTATACCAACGAGTTTTTTATATCTTTCAGTATGAAACGTCTCTAAAAAGAAACCGCGTTTATCTATATGAACCTTAGGTTGGATGATTAAACAATCTTTTAATTTAGTATGAAAAATTTCCATAGAGCGCCTATTTACCGATTAGAGACTGAGCAATTAAAGTGGATAGATATCTAAAATTTGGCACAATCATATACATTATTATCTAGTCTAACCAAATGACTATTAAAAGAGAACACATGCGAAAGGTTATAACTCTTAGCTCTATCACAAAGAACTTGCGCAGTGACTTCAGATGAGTAAATTTGTCGTGCAAAATTGTTTTGATATACATCAACATCACAGTCATATTCTAGCGGAGGAGCTCCAAAAATCGATGGCACTCCGGTCAAAGACACCTGAACATTATGCTTATTATTACAATCCTTACTTAGTTCCCAAAAAGCAACATTCTGAGGAGGGATATAAACTGCAAAATCAGGATGTAACAACTTAAATTCACTAACTTGTTTGAGTAGCACTGATGCCGGTGATTTATTCAATGCTTCTGTCACTGAGCTATCAAAAAAAACACCTTCCCTCCTAAAACTATTAATCATATAGATCAAACCATCATTACCATTTAAAAAGTTGCTTCCTAATTCAGAGGCTGCGTAAACCATATCTCGCCCATGCCCCATAAAGGTTGGTTTTATAGATTTGAGGTAAAATGCCGTTGATATAGCCAACATTAATACCAAAGCGGGCACTCCCAAACTTGATGAAGATAACCGAGCAAAAAGTTCAGCAATCCTAACTTCGGTGATCACTCCAATCATCATTGGCAATGCAATCCACTGGGCAACATTCATAAAATACCATACAGCACTATCCTTAGGAATACCTAACAAACCTGGAATAAACCCAACAATACATACTAAAACAAGCCCTTCCACAGGCACGCCGATCTTACTAGAAATATATTCTCGAAAAGCAACGCCTCTATAATTGAAATCAAAACCTATATACATTAACGGGATGACTAAACACGCTAATGCCGGGATTGGAAAATTTTTAAGGGCATAAAATATATCGAAAGTACCATCTTTAAAACTCCCTGTACTGGGTAAAAACAAAGTGCTCGTTAAAATTAAGACTGCAGATGCAACGAAAGCAAAAGCAATGAAAGTAAGCTTTAATCCAATAATTCTAAGAGCACACCATCCGAAAAATCCAAACCACAGCAAACCAACTGATACTTTTAAAGACATCATAATAGCTATAGAAATACAAGCTAGCCCAAAAACTAAACAAAGAGCGAAAGAACTATCGGTAGTGGATGGCATTAATCCTTTTACCAGCGGCAGGGATAGCAGTAGAGCGACAATCCCCATCCCATAAGATTCAGATATAAGATACGAATTAAACCCAAGGGCGTCGCATACCATTATCAAAAGAAACGATACGATAACATGAGTTAAGAACGACCCTGAAGCTTTACTAAAAGCAAAACTAGATATCATCAAAGCAGTTATTAGCGCTGGAGCTAAAAATATAGATATAAATAAAGTGTATGAATACAGAGTACTAGCATTGGTAATATCGCTAAAGGCCGCTAGCCATAAATGCGAACCGAAATGGTACTTAATTGGCTCTAATCCATCTATGCCTAACGAAGCAATACCAAAGTTATTTATCATTCCGGACAATGCGGTATGAAATGAAACATCATGAACTACCAACCCAAGAAGGGCCTCTTCAGGAGTATAAATCCCTACATAGTGTCGTTCATTTACAGAAACAAAAAAATAAAGAGCTATGATACCGGCAATTAGTAGAATATATACAAATGGCTTTATGCTAAATCGAGGGATTCTTCTCAAGGCAACAAAGCAACTCAAACCAGCCAAAATAAATAATACATCTTGACCCCAAGATATCAAAGGCATAAAACCCACCGAAACCAAAATCAACAATGTAAGCGCCGGAAATAGAAATGGTAAACTTTCTGAGTACTGAAAAGTCAATTTCTTTGGAACTAAAAGAGGACCAAGAAAAGCAACACAAAACACACATGCAACAGTGACAATCGGAGTAACTGGAGTAGGTAGGCCGAGCCTAAAGAAAACAAAAAAGCCAGCTAAGATGATAGCTAGCAAAAGACCAAAAAGACCGCATTGCGCCCATTGCAATATGAATTGGTTATATCTTTGAGATACCTGATTCCCTTTCGGCAAGTGATCTAAAGTCATTACTTTTTATCCTCAAGTTTCGCAAGAATTTTACTGGCAATAGACCTGCCTTCCCGGATAGCATAATTTGTCCCTCTATCCTCAGGATAAATTTGCGCCATGTTACTAATCCAAGCGTTCCCGAAAGGTGTTTCACGCTTCGGAATAATTTTGGAATAATTACGTTCCATAACAGGCTGGGCATACCTAGACTTCCAGACTTTATACTCCAACACCCATGATTCATCAAACTCAGGAAACATCTGAAAAATATGTTTTATGCAAAACTGGTAATAATCAGCATCGTTAAATTTCCATACAGGATCTTCTACTGCTATATATTTGGACAGATACACAATATGAGAATTATCATAGTTCTCTGGACTATCGAAGTTTGTATGTTCGATTACGCCTACAAAAGGAAACCCAGGGTCATTTACATTTAACCAATACGTATCAGATAGGCTTTGATTTAACCTCAAAACAAGACACATATTTCCAAGGTATTTTACCCTTTTAAGTGACTCAATCCATTCATTTTCGGATGAAGTGTTAAAGAAATCAGCTACAACAGATGGAGCTGGTGTAAATAAAAAATTATTTGCTATTATTTCACCCTTGGAAGTCTTCACAGAAGAAACACTTCCACCAGAGCTCTTCACACTTATAACTTTATCACCATATGTGACTTCACTGCCGTTGAGTTCAATTTTAGCAACTAACATTTCAGCTAGCCGACCAAATCCACCTTTAAAATATGCTAGCTCTTCGCCCCCTCTACTATTCCTCGTACTACCCCGAAGAACTAGTTTTTTCCACATCCAAACTGCATTAACTACATCACTATAAACTGAGAATTTCGATTCTACTAGCGGCTTCCAAACTATGTCGTAAACATTTTGGCCGCAAAGCGATACTAACCACTCTTCGATGCTCAGGTGTTCAATTTGACGCCAATCTTTAATCCTACGAACCTGAAAGACCAATAATCCCAAACGAATACGACCGACAAAAGATAAAGCTTTAAATTTCAAAAGATCTAATGGCGATGACAACTTCCAGATTCTACCGTTAAAATACATACCAGTATTCGTTGGCAAAAGAATTACATCACCTTCCATACCTAGTTCTTTGACCAGCTCAGGAACAAATTCATCATTATTGAACCAATGATGATAGAATTTTTCTAAAGTAATATCGTCGCTAAACTTAAATGTTCCAGCTAAACCACCCGCATAATCTTCAGACTCCAAAACTCGTACCTTATAACCCTTTTTAGATAAACAAAATGCCGCTGTAAGGCCTGTAAAACCAGCGCCAATAATCACAACATCATAGATAGCTTTCATACAATTACTCCAAAAATAATACTTAAATAGATCAAAAAAAGTTAGTTAACTTCACGAAAGGTCACAAATTTATTCAATGTGAATTGAATTATTAAGACAAATGGGAGACTACTGACCTTTGCAAAACCAGGATCAATACCGTTGACCTGAATAGTCATAAAAAGAAAAGCTGAGGAGAAAAGATAGCCTACAGCAGCAACACCAAAGAAAACCGATAAGCGATAGCTGATCGCATTAGTTACTTTAAACGTGAAATTGCGGTTTAAAAAAAAACTTATCATAGTTCCAAGGCTATATCCAAAGGCATTAGCAAGCTGATAATGTAAGCCAACTGCAACCGTGAAATGGAATGCAAAGACGTCAATCCCAGCACAAAATGACCCAAACAAGCTATAAAGGATTAACTTTTTCATTTTAGACTTTTGCTGACAAACCCAACTTGATCACTAATCACATACTGAGGTCTACGATTAATCGTAAGTAACGCTCGCCCAAGATATTCACCAATTACCCCTATAGCCATCATCTGAATCCCTCCTATAATCAAGATTGTTACTACAATAGATGACCATCCAACAGGCATAGCATTGAGTGTAAATTTCTGAATAATTAGCAAAAATGCCATGAAAAATCCGAGCGCAGAGAAAAATAATCCCACAAAAGAAGTTAGTCTAAGAGGCGTAACGGAGAAGCTTGTCGCCATTTTAAGCCATAATGATATTGACTTACGAAGACCATAACTACTCTTCCCAGAAAATCGTTCGTAATGAGGCACGTCGACCTCAACAACTTTTCTTGTACAGCCCAGAATTAATCCATCAATATAAACATAAGGCCCTTCATAACGTTGTATTTCGACACTAATATCTTTAGAAAATGCTCTGAATGGAGAAAGATATAATGAAGGGTCCTTACCCAATAAGTAGGAAGAAAAAGTACCATTTATTTTACTACCCACTCTCTTCCATATTGGATGATTTCGGGAAATGAATTTACCGTAAGCGGCGTCATTTCCATCCAATATTGCTTCTATGAGTGACATAATATTCGATGGCGAATGCTGGAGGTCATCATCCATAGTAACAATTATTGACCCTGATGCCTCTCTAAAACCAGCCATGAGAGCATTGTGCTGGCCTGCATTAACGCGAAGTAAAATACCCTTAATATGACTATGATCAGCGCACAACTGGGAAATTACATCCCAACTTTTGTCTGGTGAAGCATCGCATACGAGTATAACTTCATACTGATATCTAGAAGAGTCCATTGCAATAATGATTTGATCCGTAAGTGATGGCAAAATCTTCTCACTACCATAAACTGGTATTACAATTGAAACCGTTAATATCTTTTCTTTAACCATAGTATTTCTCAATGAGTTTTTTAGTATAATGATTCGCGAAATCAATTGACAGTCGTTCAGCAGTAAGATCTGAAACTATGCTTTTATGGCTAAAGTTAGATGTCTCACTAGTCATACTATAATTTGCATTTATCTTCAGAACTTTTTCTATAATAGCGACTAGATCGATAATTGCAATATCATATGTGTTTTTAACACTATAAATAGAAGGGGGGAAACTTGCATCCGACATGATTTTTAAACAAATTTTTACGCAATCATCTACATCAATTAAATTTCTAAATGCATTTTCTTGAACTAAAAAATGCTCTTCAGAAAGAATTTTTTGACATAAATAATTCGTAAGTGTGAGCGGATTGCCACCTTTGCCGACCACCTGAGGAAGACGGAAAACATAGTTATCTGGGTGCGAAAGGACTAACCTTTCTAACTTTAATTTATGCTCCCTGTATGGAGTGAGATCTGTCTGAATATCATACAAAGAGCAAGTGCTAAAATACACAAGTGGCAAGTCATGGTCTAGATATGTCGTTAGCAATTGAGATTCACGCTCAAATTCACAGAGTTTTGTTTCGAGTGAATTTGAAACTCCGGAAGCGAAAATAATCTCGGAAAAACCAATATCTATTTGCTTTTTAAAAGCATTTGCTAAAATTCCTCGACCAATAATCACAGAAATACCTCTGTTAGTTAAAGATGTTCTTGTAACAAAGTTTCTAAATAGCGGCCATAGTCTGTCTTTTTGTACAAAGTAGCTGCTTTTAATAGTGCCTCAGTCCCAATCCATTTATTGCGGAACGCTATTTCTTCCAAGCATGCAACTTTTAACCCCTGACGCTTTTCGATAGTTTGAATAAAATGTCCAGCCTCCATAAGCGAATCGTGAGTGCCAGTATCTAACCACGCAAATCCTCGACCCAAAACCTCAACATTTAAGCTATCCTTAATCAAATAAGCATTATTAATATCTGTAATTTCTAATTCACCTCTCTCTGAAGGCGAAATTCCTTTAGCAATTCTAATTACCTCATTATCGTAGAAGTAAAGCCCAGTCACTGCGAAATTCGATCTTGGATGTTCCGGTTTTTCTTGGAGCGAAATTGCCGTCCCATCACTATCAAACTCTACGACACCAAACCGTGCCGGGTCGGAAACGTGATAACCAAATATCGTAGCTCCTTTAGAGTTACTAAGAGCATTTCCTAATTTTTCAGAAAAATTTTCCCCATAAAAAATATTATCTCCAAGTACTAAGGCAACTTTAGAGTTGCCAATAAATTTCTCACCTATGAGGAAAGCTTGACCTAGACCGCCAGGATGTTCTTGGACTGCATATTCAATAATTACCCCAAAGGAAGACCCATCACCGAGCAACCGCCTATAGCCATCAATATCCTGTGGAGTTGAAATCAATAAAATTTTCTTAATCTTTGCTAACATTAAAACCGATAAGGGGTAATAGACCATAGGTTTGTCATAAATTGGTAATAATTGCTTAGACACACCAATTGTAATGGGATTTAGTCGTGAGCCAGATCCCCCTGCCATAATTATCCCTATGTAATCTGAATTCATCTTAGCTCCCTAGCCTGTTAAGTCGGTATTCACCTGAAAGAACTTTGGACCACCACTCACTATTTTTTAAATACCAATCGACGGTCTTCTTAAGCCCGGTTTCAAAATTTTCTATTGGGTACCAGTTTAGCTCTTGGGCAATTTTTGAAGCATCAATAGCGTACCGAACATCATGGCCCGGACGGTCATCTACAAAAGTCACCAAATCTCTATACCGCACTAAACCAGCTGGCTTAATGGTCCCTGAATTTTCTAGGATGTCACAAATAGTATGTACAACCTCAAGATTAGTGTGTTCATTGTGACCTCCAATATTGTATGTGTCACCTACTTTTCCATCAATTGCTACTTTTAATAATGCTCTTGCATGATCTTCTACATATAACCAATCTCGTATTTGGGAACCATCACCATAAACAGGTATGGGTTTGCCATGAATAGCATTTAAGATAACGTGAGGAATAAGCTTTTCAGGAAAATGGAAGGGCCCATAATTATTTGAGCAATTAGAGATAACTACGGGCAGGCCATAAGTCCTGCCCCAGGCTCGCACAAGATGATCAGATGCTGCTTTACTGGCAGAGTATGGAGAGCTTGGAGAATAAGGCGTTTTCTCAGTAAATAAGTCACAAGTCCCCGCTAGATCTCCAAAAACCTCATCAGTAGATACGTGATGGAACCTGAAAAACTCTCTTTCCAAGGCGGACAATTCCTCATAATAGCTTCGGGCAGCCTCTAGCAAATGAAAAGTACCATTAATATTTGTACTTATAAATTCAGATGGACCATCTATTGACCTGTCAACATGGCTCTCAGCTGCAAGATGAATAACAATTTTAGGCTTATATTTAGAAAAAATTTGGCTTAACTTAGATCTATCGCAAATGTCACAATTTTCAAAAACGTAGCGTTCGTTTAATGTTATGCCACCTAGCGAGTCTAAGTTTCCGGCGTATGTTAGCTTATCTACATTTATTACTGAGTACTGCGTTTGTGCGATAATTTCTCTGATAAGCGCACTGCCTATAAAACCTGCTCCACCGGTTATTAAAATATCCATTTCTCTACTCTTCATTTTTTATTAGTTTAAGATTATTTTTGATATTAATAACCTTTGAACTTCCAAATAAAACTCCTTTTAAATTAGGAGCAGAGGTCAGTGTTTTCTTAACGGATGAAACTTCGCCGCCACTAAACAATGACATACCGATCGAGTTATTATCACTAAAATGGTCAATTGCTGAAATAACTTCATTTAAAGAAGGGTTTGTTCTAAATCCATCACTATTAATATTAAATACAAGTGCACAAGATGATAAATTTCGTTCCCACATAATACTTGCAAGCTTAGGAAAATTCATTGTGTAAAACATTGTCTGCATTTTTAAATCATTGCGTATTACTGAGTCAAAACAATTAAGAAGATCATATCTTTTAATGCCCAAAAGTAAATCAGTTGCTACATTGAGTAGCCCAACAGACTTAACGTTAACTAATGGGATACCTTTTAACTCCGACAAAACTATTAATTTCATTACTCTCTCGTACTTGCCAAATATAGCATACAAAAAGGCTGTAATCAGTTTGATATAATTGGTAGTTGGTAACTTCGCTTTCAACGCTCCCACCAAACCCAACTTTGCAATGAGTGCATTAGTTGTTTGAGCATATGGTAGCGCGGGATGAAGGTCAAATGGGCAATCATCGATCACGAGATTGATTGCTGCGATTGTCTTAGGCGTGACAGTAAAACAGAAATCGGTCAACCCCTCATCCCAGGCCTGCCTGAGAGTAATGGCGATGTCAGCAGCAGTCTTGTATTGTGCATAGTAGTCTCCTCCCTTACCCTGCGCGTGGTTAACTCCTAAAAATTGATTATCTCCAAAATATATTTTCATACCATTGCCTCGTGAAAGTTTTCAATTATTTCGTCTACTGAAGCAGCATGTTCATTATTTGAAGTGCTGGTACAGCCTGATATTATAGAGGACAAAAGATGGTCTAGTTGGAGTTGAAATTCCTCTCCCCGCAAGTAATAGGATACATTGGTATCAAGGTCTTTTATAGAAATGTAATCATCTGATACTCCTTTTATCTGTATTGTCTGCCCATCGGTAAATATTGAGTGTGTGTCTGTTTCAATCAAAACAGAAAGACTAGCTTTTCTAACATTTTCATTAGCCCAATCACACTCTATCTCAGCATTTAACTTCCTGTAATTTTTAAAGCGTAGACTTGCCGTAAATCTATCTATAACTCCAACACTAAATACGGACTCCTTTGATTCACATTTGTAACTGCCTGCACTACCAAAAAGAAACAAACTCAAATCGATAACATGACAGCCGTAATCATATAAGCAACCTGCTCCCAAACCACCGCTTCTCCATGACATCTTACTATCAGCATTAACTACATTGCCCAGCATGGTTATTTTTGCATTTACAGGCGAGCCATATACCTTATCAGTAATTATCTGTCTTAGTTTCATAAAGATTGGATGAAACCGATATACATAACCCACTGATACCTGCACTTGATTTTTTTCAGCTAAAGCAAGTAGACGTCTACTGTCCTTTGGATTTAGGCAAAGGGGCTTTTCAATAAAAACATGTTTATTATTACTGATAAACCCT
>TARA_B110000879_G_C11183321_1_pt1 | contig 11063 bp, 10 predicted proteins | sample TARA_B110000879 | Tara Oceans TARA_B110000879 (sample SAMEA4398094) | marine metagenome | biome: Polar Biome; feature: [SRF] surface water layer (ENVO:00010504); material: water (ENVO:00002006), including particulate matter (ENVO:01000060) such as... | depth 5 m
TCCAGGGAACATAACATGCTTCCATTGTTTAAAAAGAAAAAGCGTATACACCATCCTGACCCACATGCGGTCAGGTTAAATAGCTACTTTTAAGTTAACACTCGATAGAAAAATCTGCTACGCTGCATCATGTCTCACCTTAAAGTCCTCACCATCGCCGAGCAGATAGCAAAGCATCTGCATCAGGAAATCATGTATGGTCGATGGCAGGAACTCATTCCTGGACGCAATGAGCTGGCTAAGGAGCTAGGTGTGAATAGCAAGACAGTGGAATCAGCATTGCGGCAGCTTGAGAAAGAAGGGGTGCTCATCGCGCAGGGGGCTGGCAAGCGGAGGCGTATTAAAGCCTCTTTGAAAATGAAGCAGGTGTCTAAACTCAGGGTAGCGTTGTTGCTGTTGGATAAGATGGATGCCTCAAATATCTATATCATCGAGCTCTACCACCAGCTTGAGGAGGCTGGTTTTACCCCCTTTTACTCGGAGAAATGTATGTCTGAACTTGGCACGGATACCAATCGTCTTGCCAAGTACGTCAAACAAACCGGGGCGGATGGCTGGGTCATCATTTCCGGTTCACGCTCGATTCTGGAATGGTTCTCCGCGCATGAAGTACCGGCGTTCGCCATGTTCGGGCGCCGTGGTAGCTTGTCCATCGCTGCAGTGGGTCCTGATAAAGTAGGCGCCATCACTAATGCCACGGATCGCTTACTTGAACTCGGTCATCGGCGGATTTCACTGCTCTGCCGTGAGCAACGGCGTATTCCTGAGCCAGGCTTATCCGAGCGCGCCTTTCTTGGGAAGCTAACGGATGCTGGTATAGAAACTGGTAAATTTAACATGCCCGACTGGGAGGAGAGCAAGGATGGTTTTAATAAAATACTAGATTCCCTTTTTGGACCTACTCCACCTACGGCACTGATCGTTGACGAAGTCTTTTTGTTTAATGCAGCATATTATTACCTCACTTCCCGTGGGATGAGGATACCCGAGGACGTGTCACTCATCTGCACAGATAATGACCCAACATTTGCGTGGTGTTGTCCTTCTGTTTCATGTGTTATCTGGGACTATAGCCCGGTTGTAAGGCGGGTAGTCAGATGGGTTAGCAACATCAGCCATGGGAAAAAAGATTTACGGCAGACCCTTACCAAAAGCGAGTTCGTGGAGGGAGAGACTATCGGTCAGGCTAAGTAGCTAGGTAACTCGCTAGCAGAGCATTCAGGAATTTCATGGATTATTCCTCTTTCGTAAGTTAAACTGACCTCAGATGAAACACTCTTTCCTACTCAGCTTCCCACTCGCCATTGCTTTATTCTTTGCTGCATCCTTGATGGCGGAAGACTCCGCGCAAAGCAAAACTTCCGCAAAGAAACAACAGCCTTTTTCCTTTGTGCAGATGTGCGACACCCAGTTGGGCATGGGTGGCTATGAGCACGACGTCATGACCTTCAAGCTGGCAGTTAAACAGATCAACTCGATGAAACCAGATTTCGTCGTCATCTGTGGAGACCTCGTGGGAAAAGCTAACGACAAGACCTTCGCTGACTTCAAAGCCATTAAAGCCGGCTTCAAGATACCCTGCCACTGTGCCGCTGGAAATCACGATGTGGGCAACAAGCCAACTCCCGAGTCGCTCAAACGCTACCGTGAAACCATCGGTAAAGACTATTATTCATTCGAAAATAAAGGATACACCTTTGTGGTTGCCAATACCCAGCTATGGAAAGCGCCGCTTGCGGGAGAATCCGAAAAGCACGATGCCTGGTTCAAAAAAACACTGGAAGCCGCCAAAGCAAAAAACTCGCCGGCAGTCATCGTCGTTCACTACCCGCTCTTCCTGAAGGAGCCAAATGAAAAGGAAAACTACTACAATATCGCTCAACCTAAACGACAAGAAATCCTAGATTTATGTGAGAAAAACGGCGTCGTGGCCTTCCTCGCCGGACACACCCACAAGCAAATCACCAATGAATACAAAGGGATTCAAATGGTGAACGGTGAAACCACCAGCAGGAACAATGACGGCCGCCCCATGGGTTTCCGCCTCTGGAATGTCGATGACAAGCAAGGGATGCGGCACGAATTTGTAGAATTGGAAGGCATGCCAGAGAAAGAAAAAAACCCGAAGTGATCTAGCTGCTAGCGGTTATTTTTTCTCTTTCTTATATGACTCAAATAATTCTGTAGGTCGGGCCTGGTCGAGTTTGCTGATGACACCAAGTAAGGTTTCGTAACTGGCCTTTGCTTTTCCCTCTAATTGGTCGATTGTTAACGCTTTCGGACCGTAAGGAGCTGAGTAGTCGATAAACTCTATCTTTCCTTTCGTCTTCATCCGGCGAATCATGTGCGTCCGAGTGCGGGCTAACACCTTGCCTTCCCACCAGACGTAGGTCCACGGTTTCACTCGACCTGGCTTCCCCTGAAGAGTGCTCCAGAAGCTAACGCCATCGATGTCTAGGTCAGTCGGGATCGTAATACCACTGATCTCACAAATGGTGGGGAAGATATCAGAAAAATCAACTAGGACATCACTGACGATACCGCTCTGGATTTTTCCAGGATAACTGACGATGAGTGGGACGCGCGTGCCATTGTCGTTCATCTGTCCCTTGCCGAACTTGATTTTTTTCCCATTGAGCGATGTGATGATGGGCCTGTCAGTTCCGTTGTCGCCGGTGAAGATGACAATGGTATTTTCCCGCAGCTTGTGTTCCTCAAGCTTAGCGATAATACGGCCGACCACCTTGTCCATGTGGTGGACCATCGCCCCAAAGTGTTTAGGATCACCTTTGTAGGTTTTTGAGCCCTCGGATTTAGGATCCCAGCCCTTGCTGTCCGGAGTTGGGGTGAACGGGCAGTGGGTCAGTAGCATCGGGTAGTAGGCGAGGAAGGGTTTCGCTTTGTTTGTTTCGATAAAATCGCAGATGAAGTCGGCACAGACATCGGGTCCGTATTCGCCTCGGTTATAATCTTTAGGCTCGCCGTTGATCTCAACCCTTGGATTGCTAAAACGGGTGTCGTGAGCTTGTCCCACGCGGGTGCGTTTGCGCGTGTGCTGCCAGAGGCACGACTGGTCGAAACCAAAATGTTGTGCGGAATCCTTCTCGCTACCGAGCTGCCACTTGCCGGCGATGCAGGTAATGTATCCCGCTGCCTGGAAGGTGTGGGCAAAGGTCTTTTGTCTTCGGTCCAATAACCCGAAGCGCACATAATTGCGGACATTGAACATCCCCGTCATGATCTTCACCCTGCTAGGAGTGCAAATCGGATTCGAGAAGCAGTTGGTGAAACGGACTCCGCTGGCAGCGAGTTTATCCAGCACTGGAGTTTGGTAGTCATCACACCCGTTGGCACCGATACACTCGTAACCCAGATCATCGGCCATGATCAGGATGACATTGGGTTTATCTGTTGCGGCGAAGGATGACGAACTAGCCAGAAGCGGCATCATCCACCAACCCAGCCATTTTATGAGAGATTTTTTCATACATTTGAAATTATGCACCGTCTCATTTTGCGCACCAGAAAAAAACTACCTAGCGGCCTTGTCCTCAGGGCAGCTGGTTGGCTATTTTCTGAGATTTATTATTCGCTATGGTATAAAAAATGACTTTAGAAGAGATGTTCCCCACAAACGTTTTTATGTGGGCATTTTCTAAGTAAGTTGCTAATAATGGATAGATTACAGCTAGAATTTAAGTTCGGCGCTATGTTTGAGTCTGCGTGTGGCCGTGGCGTATAGCTCTTTATATCTGATTCTCGCGTAATTGTAGATGATATGGTTTATGTCTCCTGCTGACATCAGTACTGCCTCTGCGTAAGCTTTGGGGCGGTAGTCTTTATCGAGGAGTTCTTTGCCAACAATAGTGTAGATTCTTTCTTCGAGTGTCGCATGGAGCTTTTCCTGATCATCTGGAAGTGAGGTGATGGGAGCCGCAGTGTTATTCGCTCCGGGACTTGGAATAGATGTTTTTTCAGCCATAATGTTTAAGATATTCTAATTTGGAATAATGGGGAAAGTCGAGGATGATATTTTTGTCTAACCATAGATACTATGGCCTAATGTAGCGGCATGACAAGGATTTATAGTTGAACTGTGCTCAGGACGCAGTGCCTTTATTGAGGCGGAGTAAATAGCTCTTCACTCCAGGAGTCAAGTGAAGGGTCACTGACTTTGTGGTAGAGGTCTTCTATGTCCTTTGGGTTCCGTTTTAGCCTGAGGTAGAGAAGATAAGAGGCCAGAGTGTCTTGCTCCTTATCGGTAAAGTGAGTAAGCTCTTTTTTGAGTTCATCAATTTCCATGATAGTTGATAATTTTGAGTGGTATGAGTGAGTCTTCGTAGTAGCTGAAGAATATGTATTAAAATGGGAGGTGATGCTTCTAAGTTCAAGCCGTAAAGCAGCCTATTGATTTGTGGTATTCTATCTGGGTAATGGATAAAAGGATCATCCGTAAATTTAAAAAGCACCGAACAGAGTAATCTCTGTCGTTGCTTAGGCTTGGTGATTATCTCTGTTACTTACTGCCCGCAGGATTGATTTCTGCTTCTAGGTTTGCGTCTAGCAGCTCGCGGCGTAGGTTGATACCTCTAAATTTACTGAAGAGGTAAACGATCGGTGATGCGATGAAGATCGATGAATAGGTTCCTACTACAACTCCGATCATGATGGTAAGTGAGAAGTCTGAGAGAGCCTGGCCACCAAAGATGAAGAGCACTAGCACTGCCATGAAGGTCGTGACCGAGGTAAGGATAGTTCTTGAGAGAGTGGCGTTGATCGCCTGATTCATCACGTCCTTAACTTCACCACGTTGGGTTTGTAAGCTCTCGCGGATGCGGTCGAATACTACGATGGTGTCATTGATCGAGTAACCAGCGATGGTGAGGAAGGCACCGATGTGGATCAGCGCTAATTCATCACCCACCATGAACAGCACACCGAGGCAGATCAGGATATCGTGAAGTAGTGCGAAGAATGCTCCGACGGCGAATGAAAACTCGAATCTAACAGTGATGTAAATCATCACCGCGATGAGTCCAAAGCCGAGAGCGTAAATAGCGTTCATGAGGAACTCACCACCCATCGAGGCACTGACAGATTCTGAGTTTGCTTGAATCACAAATCTCGTCTGGGTATCACCATTACCATCTAGGTATTCCTCTTTGTCATTGTATTGAGGTAGTGTTTCCCTGAGTTTATTAATGATGTTCTGAGTGTCTGCTGGGTCGCTCTTAATAGAGATGATTTTACCTGAACCGGCAGGATCCTCTACTTGGAGGGAGGCGTTCTTGCTCGGCTTGGCGCTTGAGATGATTTCATTTAGCTTTGCTTGATCCACTTCCTGACCTGCAGGAACCGAGAAGCGGGTGATGTTTCCGCCAGTGAAGTCGATACCGAGGTTGCCTTTGCCTTCGACGCCTACGAAGGTGAGTCCACCTACGATCATGATTGCTGAGAGGGTAAAGGCATATTTGCGCTTGCTGAGAAAATCAATCATTCGCTTAGGGACGAGGTCCATAAATTTAATCTTCTTGAGGATGCCAAGGTCTGCGCTCCACCAGAATAGCACGCGGGTGCAGAGCAGTGAGGCGAGGAGTGTGCCGAGGATACCGATGGTGAGTGTTACGGCGAATCCTTTCACTGATCCAGATGCCTGCCAGAAGAGAATCACCGCTGTAATAAGCGTGGTGACGTTCGCATCAAAGATGGCTACGAAGGCCTTTTCATACGCGGCTCCGATGGCGGTTCTGACAGATTTTCCTCGCGCTAGCTCTTCTCTCATGCGCTCGTAGATGAGCACGTTCGCATCCACTGCCACACCGATAGTGAGGATGATACCTGCGATTCCTGGTAGGGTGAATGATGCGCCGAAGGCTGCCATAGCACCGAAGAGGATGATGATGTTTACCATGAGTCCGATGAGGGCGATGATACCTGCGAAACGGTAATAAAGGAGAATGAACAGGATAGTGAATGCGAGACCTACGATACCGGCATTGATGCCCTGCCTAACGGTAGCTTCACCTAGTGAAGCAGAAATGGAACGCTGCTCCATGACCTCGATATCGTTTTCGAGTGGATTCTGGAGCGCTTTGGTGAGGTCGTCAGCTTCTTTCTTGGAGTCTAGCCCGGTGATGACGAATCTCTTGCCGAGAGTATCAGCGTTTAAGGTAGCGTAGTTGACCACTTTGCCATCGAGAACGGTAGCGATCATGTCGATGTTCTTAGTAAGTGTGCCGGTGAATTCTTCCATCCGGTCTCCGCCTTGACCAGTGAGCTCGATGTTAACGATAGAGAAGTCGCGCGCATCCACGAAGGCCGCTTTCACGTATTTACCTGTGAGCGCTTCTCTACGTTTAATGAGAACATTTTCAAACGTTATTTCTTGTGTGTCTTCATTCACTACTTTGTGAGGGAGGACGGTATAGCCCGGGATGATCTCTCCCGCTGCTACTTGATCAGCGAGTTGTCTGGATTCTCTATGAACACTGTGGATAGTGAGTTTAGCAGAAGTAGTGAGGAGCTTGATGAGTTCGTCTGCCTCTTGGGGTGAGAGTTTAGGGATCTGGATCTCTAAACGGCGACCCACGATGTTTACGCGGGCGTCGAGTGTGCCTTTGGAATTGATACGTTTCTCTAGGATGGTCTTCGCAGAGTCCATCGCTTCTGGAGTGATCGGTAGCTCTTCAAGATTGAGTGGGTCGATGTTTGGCTTAACCTCTAGGATGACAGATGTTCCACCCACGATCTCGATGCCGCCGTTGAGGTTATTGGCTTCGGTAAATGTCATTTTACCGCTGAGAACTTTGCCGAGGTTACCAGGGCTAATAATGGCGAAGAATGAGCAGATCGTGATGGTGGCTACGATGATGGTTCCGATGTTGCGCTTGTGCTTGAGTTTCTCAGTAGCGAGATACCAGAAGAGCAGGATGAGCACGGTGACGCCGATCATGAGAACGGTAGTTCCAGATTCAGCATTAGTGGCTGCGAGCAGTGTAGCGAGTGTTGTCATAAAATGTGATTGTTAAAAATACGAGTATGGGTGCACCATCTTTCAATGAGCGGTAAGTTTCATAACGCTATTTCAGCCAAGGTCAATCCCTAGTTACTCTAAGTAGTAGTTTTAAATGGTCACTTTAGTAATAATGGGGCTTTATGGAGTTGAACCACGTGCAGATAGCGACACCTGGGGAGCGCTTGTCCTAGATGTCGTGGCTGCTATTTCTTGTCTTCTGACAATGCCTGAATCAATAGTTTGGCAGTGGCTGCACTGGATGCTGGATTCTGGCCGGTGATTAAATTTCCATCCCGCACTGCATGCACCGCGAAGTTATCCCGTGTTTCCAACTTTGCCCCTAGCTTGCGCAGTCTGGTTTCGAGCAAGAAAGGCATGTCTTTAACTAATTTCACTGCACGTTCTTCTGAATCTGTAAACGCGGCTACCTTCCTACCTTTAACGAGAGGAGTACCATCTTTTTTTACGACGTTCACCAGTGCTGCTGGCCCGTGGCAAACAGCTGCGATAGGTTTGGCTTGTTCGTCAAACTCTTGGATAAGTTTTGTGGCGGCAGGGTCTCCAGCCAGATCAAACATTACACCATGCCCACCGGAAATAAAAATGGCAGAAAAATTCTCTGTAGTCACCGTCGCTAGAGCTTTGGTTTTCGCTAAACGCTGAGCCGCCACCTTCCAGGCTGCAGCCTGTTCCGCGGTTGGCTTACTGCGTGGGTCTATCGGTGCAGCGCCACCTTTCGGCGTGATTACTTCCACTTGATAACCTGCATCGGTAAATGCTAGATAGGGAACGGCAAATTCTTCAAGCCAAAGTCCCGTAGGCTTTCCGTTCTCCATTTTTGCAGCCCCGGTAACCAGTATTAAAATTGTTTTTCCTGCTACAGCTTCTTTTGCTGTGAGCGAGCTGATGCCAGCGCATAGGATGAACAGCATACTGATCCAATTTCTGAGAGATGTTTTTGTTTTAGTCATAGGATACCATTGAGATGTTATTAGTTAATAGCAATTTATTTTGATCCTAATCCTATGAAGCCAGGTTAATTAGATGCTTGAATCCACCTTATTTACCTCGTCTGGGCAGGTTGTCAATTCACAGCCACTATTCAAAACTAACCATTCCCAGAGTAAAGCCGGGTTATTTTTGATGATGGAGGATCAACGCGACGGCTTTTTTCGCGAAGCGTTGGCCGAGGATCTTGTATCCCTCGGGGGTGTAGTGCAAGTCGTGGCTGATTTTGCCGTCAGCTTGCTTTTTGTCGTTTAAATCGTCGGTATCTATCCAGCCGCCGCGTGGGGATGATTCGGCGAATTCGACCTGGGTTTTGCGGATGTATTTTCTTCCTGCCAGTCTCTTTTCTACATCGAGCCCTGCGTCACTGATGCGACCGATGACCAGATTGATATCCTTGAAGGCGAGGTCTGTCTGTAACTGTTTGAGCAGTTCCTTGAGATAAGCGTCGTAGGCGGTGTTATTGAGATCTGACTCACCTTGCATCCAGACGAAGGTGATCGTCTTGATTATCTCCCCTTTGATGGCGGCCTTCACTGAGGTGATCAGCGGATCGTAAAGATTACCTCTGACCTTGGGAACCCGCCCTGTGGTTGGCGGTGGGGTTTCGTGGTTCGTCTTAGCCCAGCTACGGATCGATTGTCCGCTGTGGGCTTTCTTAACGACAATGATGTTTTCTTTGCCAAACTGCTTTGTAACAGCCGGGGTGAATGACACTTCCGGCTTCATCCCGACCATGTTCGACTGGCCCGAGAGAATAAACAGGTGCTTGCCACTGGCCATCGCGATGCTGACAGAGCAGATCTGGAGAATGGCTACGATACAGATGACAGATTTCATCGCTTTACTTAATGGTATTACGTGATGCTATTACTTAATAGGAGTAAGCGTGAAGCTCCTGATACTCAGACCTTTGTTGGGCGCTTTTAGAGTGAGTTGAAGTTTGTTTCTTCCTGCGTTTAGCTCCATGGGCACTGGCTCGGTCTCCATCCAGTCACCTATGGTAAACGGGACGGTAACTTCGTGCATGTTGCGTCTGTTTGCGCGGATAGTGAAGGATCTATCTACAGTAACTGTTACCACATTAGCGGTGAAATTGTATGTTCCAGCCTCGGGGATTTTGACAGTATAGGACCGCAGTTCAGGGCGGTTCCCAGCGAGGTTATAATGCAGTTGCACAAACGTATCACAATGACTTTTCATAAACCGGACTTTCTCGGTGCTCAACGGCTTAGAGCAGGCTGCAATGGGAATAGTGATGACCCCATTTTTATCGGTCGTGATAGTTTTGTCTGCCTCAGTCAGCTCCACCTGTGGAAATTCTTTCTCTTTCTCTTTTAGTGGGCCATCTAGTTCTTCAATCCAATCTGAATTGGGAGATACCGCAGCTTCATTTGATTCAGCAAACTCGGAACCGACGGCTGCGAGTGCCTTCAAATTAGCATCTTGCACGATGGCCAATTTTTTATAGTGAGCCAATGATTTCCACAGCCCGCCACCGACGCCGAATTGCCTGCGGGCAACGATGTCTTCAGCGAAGGCATCACCTAGCCAATTCATTCGGTGGACTTGGTGATATTCCTTTGGAATGCTGCGTCCTTTGGATTCTAATTCGAAGTCGAGACCACACTGCCCGCGGAAATGGTTGTGCGTCCAGTGTGCTCCAAAAACGGTAACCCATCCATCTGGCGTCCAGTGACTGATTGCGGCATGCCCAGTTTGCGGAGCGGGGCGTGAGGGAATACCAAAAGCGTGGGTAGCGGTTCTGCCGGTAAATGCCCGCGGTCCACAGATGCCACCTACAAGGAAGTAGCTTTGCATCGAAGATAGGTTGTATTTCTCACGCCCAACTGCGCGCGCCCCGCCTGCATTTGACGTATAGGGGACATCGCTTTTGGTGATGCGGCAGTAGCGCCATTTATAATCTAATTTCATATGATCGGGCCGATAATTACGGATCATTTTTCTCATCCAAGTCACTGATTCAAGAGGTCTGAAAGCAAAAATGAAGCGACAATCCCAAGCCGTTAGAGTGGAGAAGGCGGGATCCAGCTCAGCATTGAGGAAGGCTTTTTCATAGCTCAAGTAATATTCCACTATGGCTTCTGGAGCGGTTTTCCCTTCTGGCACGTGGTTTCCATCGGGGTGCTCAAGCGAGCTAGCAAGTGCCCATAGGCGGAAAAAGTCCTTATCCGCCGCATTCTTGCTGGCGTCTTGGATGGCCTTGTAGTTACGGATCGACTGTCCGTACTTGTTCTGGTAAGCACCGCCCAATTCCATGACATCGACAATTAGCTTGCCGTCGTTGAGTAGAAGATCGACATAGGATTTCTCCTTTTCGCCCAGGCTGGCAAAGGCAGCCATCTCTCGAGCACCGACGGTTAAGAGGGCGCATTTCGCAAGTTTTTCATGCATTTCGTTACCTTTGAAGAAAGGCTTCATCTCTTTGTGCACCGCTCTTGCAGCGAGCAAGGCATTGGCTTGGGCCTCGGCGTACGCTGGGTTGCCAGCACAAAACGTAACTGGTGCCATTTTTAGATCATTAGGGTTCGGCAATGTTGGCAGTTTAGCAATTTCCCCATGGGCCGCGAAATAAGCGGCACTCTTTTTCTCATCCATTTTGGGGAGGGAAGCCAAAATCTCTTTCTTGAGAGCATCGAGCGTGCCGGTATACGTGACCAGAAGCTTTTCGCCCTGCGGGGTAAGAGGCTCGGGCTTTTTAGCCGCCGCGGAAAAAGGACACAGGCCGATCAGGGCTACTGCCGCTAAATGAAAGATGCTGATGTTTATTTGTATTTTCATAATTTAAGGTCCCCCTTATACGTTAATTTGGCAAGCACTCTTTCACTCTGTTGCGAAATACTTAGGAAGTGGTCGCGGGATGTGGAATGGCTAGATTCCACTATGATTGCTAGGAATTTGCTTTTTGGGTGGTGTCCCTGAGGTTTATTGAGGAAATCGGAGAGGGGAAGAAAGGGGAAGAGAGGGGCTTGATAACTTAGTGAATAGTTTCATCAATGGATGGTGTGCTACAACAGTG
>TARA_B110000879_G_scaffold32377_1_pt1 | contig 11054 bp, 7 predicted proteins | sample TARA_B110000879 | Tara Oceans TARA_B110000879 (sample SAMEA4398094) | marine metagenome | biome: Polar Biome; feature: [SRF] surface water layer (ENVO:00010504); material: water (ENVO:00002006), including particulate matter (ENVO:01000060) such as... | depth 5 m
TAATATCTCGGTCAAGGACAGTGGCAAGGGTATAGACCCGATGGAGATTCCGCGACTCACTGAGCGTTTTTATCGCGGTGATAGCAGCCGCAACTCCGATACTGGTGGCACAGGTTTGGGGCTGGCAATTGTGAAGCACGCGTTAGGACGCTGCGGTGGGCAGCTGACCATCAACAGCAGATTGGGGCAGGGTGCGGAATTTATCTGCCGGCTGCCGGTGTCTCAATAAGCTAAAATAATAGACTAGACTCACAAGCTAACAACAATTTTCAGATATAAAAAAAGGGTGCCGAGGCACCCTTTTTTACGCATTGCATTATTAATGCATTGTCAGCGCATTGAGCTTAGAACTTGTGTTCCATGCCCAGACCAAATGCGCTGTTTTCTGAGTCCGCAGAACCCACTGATGAGTCTGTGTTATCAGTGTAGAAAACATACAGCTTAGTGCTTTTAGCCAGCTTGTAGTCAGCACCCAGAGAGAAAGTTTCCTCTTCATCGCCGTCGGCATCGTCTTCAATAGAGCCAAACTGTGCTTTCAAGGTAATACCGCTGTCCAGCTTGTAAGCTGCGCTAATAAAGTAACCTGACTCATCTTTTGTGCCGGCATCATTTTCATTTTGCTGGTACATAAAGCCTAGCTTCAGAGCGTCTACATTGTACTGAGCAACAGCGCGCATCAGGTCTTGGCCGTCAACATCCTGATCGCCAGCAAGGGCGAGGTAGAGGTCGTCTTGATTGTAGCTTACAGAGTAGGATACGCCATCAGCTAGACCGCCGTTATCGTTTTCCGCATCTTCGCCGGGAATCATAGCAACAGTAGAAGAGAAACCGTTGATTTCTGGTGAGCTGTAGGCAACGATATTGGAAACGCGGTTCTCGCCTTCAAAGGTATTCTTGATATCGCCTTCAAGGTCATTGAACAGATCGATCTTGCTCTGTGCCAGTTTGGTCGGGGTGTCGTGCTTGCCGGCCCACACTGTACCGAAGGAGCCCTTGATGCCGCCCATAATATTGCGCTGGGTAAAGGTTTGACCTTTACAGTCGCCATCGTCGACACAAATTTCAAATTCAGCCTTATATACAAGTGTAAGACCTTCAGCGATTTCGCTCTTTCCTTTAACGCCAAGACGAGAAGCGTTGCTGTTCAGCTTCCACTCATCGTTGCTGCCGTCGTCTGCATTTACCAGAGAGACATTTACTTTACCGTAAACAGTACCGTCGATAGGGCCGGCGGCAAAACCATGAGAAGCAAAACCCATAGTTGAAGCAATAGCGGCGCTAAGTAGTAATTTTTTCATGCAAATTCCCCAAATTTTTAAGTCAGTTGACAATTATATGGTTAAAAACCAAGGCTGAAATATGACAGCCACGTGACAACTCTATGTATTAAATATGACATTCATATGACAGTCATAAAATTTACATAATAGATTCATAAAAATTACATAAATTGTTATTTCAGAGCCCTCTGTCATATTTGTGTCATATAACTTCAATATCCTCATTTCCGTAATCAAAGTTAGTTTTAATCAACAGCACATTACCGTGCTTGAATGTGGAGGTTTATATGACCCAACGTACAATAATCACAGCCATCTTATTCACAGTGGCTTCAGTAACAGCTACATCATCTGCAATGGCTCGTGACGGCATTGAAGTTGTAGGTTCTTCAACTGTATACCCTTTTTCAACTGTCGTTGCTGAGCGTTACGGTCGTGCCAGTGGCAAGCCTACTCCAAAAATCGAATCTACGGGTTCTGGCGGCGGCATGAAATTATTTTGCTCCGGTGTTGGCACCAACTACCCGGATATCACCAACTCTTCACGTCGCATGAAGGCTTCTGAGTACAAGCTGTGCCAGAGTAATGGCGTTAGAGAGATTATTGAAGTTCAGATTGGTTATGACGGTATCGTTATTGCTAACTCTATAAAGGTAGCGCCAATGAAGCTTACCCGTAAGGATATCTTCCTTGCGCTGGCTGCTCAGGTTCCCGGCGAAAAAGAAGGCGAGCTGGTTGATAACCCATACAGCACTTGGAAGCAGGTTAATGCTTCACTGCCTGATACTGCCATTGAAGTACTTGGCCCACCGCCAACCTCTGGTACTCGCGATGCATTCGCCGAGTTGGCAATGGAAGGTGGCTGTAAGAAGATTGCCTGGATTGCTGCCCTTAAAAAGAAAGACAAGAGTGCATACAAGGCTATCTGCCACACAGTACGTGAAGACGGTCGCTACATCGAAGCTGGTGAAAACGATAACCTGATCGTTCAGAAGCTTGAAGCAAACCCGGCTGCCCTTGGTGTATTTGGCTTTAGCTTCCTCGACCAGAATGCCGACAAGGTTCAGGGTTCACAGATTGAATCAGTTGAGCCAACCTTTGAGTCAATTGCTGACAAGTCTTACCCGGTATCACGTCCGCTGTTCTTCTATGTTAAGAAAGCCCACGTAGGTGTTGTTCCTGGTATCCAGGGTTTCCTCAATGAGTTCGCTAGTGAGAAGGCCTGGGGCGAAGAGGGATATCTTGCTGAGAAGGGTATGATCCCGCTGCCAGATGATGAGCGCAAGGTGATGGCTGCAAACACTAGAAATTTAGTGCCTATGACAGGCAAAGAAGCATTGAAATAATGCTCAGAAGTTGTCACAGTACGGCCCGGCTGAATAAGCCGGGCTGTTTTTTTATCTGACGAGATTCTGCCAGCAATATGCAAGCGACAAATATTCTTTTTTTAATACTCGGATTGGGCTGTTTTGCCTTCTATCTCGGGCGTGGGCGCTCATTGGCAATTGCCAAGCCGCTGGGTGGTATTCGCCATCTGCACTCCCTGCCTTCTTACTACGGATTCCATGCTGCAATCTGGTGTGCGCTGCCGTCACTGATCCTGTTGAGTCTATGGTTGGTCTTTGATGATCTGCTGATTAACAGCATGGTGATGGACGCTTTACCTGACATAGATGCTCCAACAGATGCGGCTAGTTACAACCTGCTACTGAATAAAATTGCCAACATCGCTGATGGCATTTTGCCGCGCAATGCTGAGAACTCAGCGCTGATTGCTGCCGCAGATCAAATGATTAATCTTAGAGTGATCTCACGTTGGTCGTTGACCGCGCTGATACTCACCCTTTCATTGGTGGGGTTGACCTGGGCTTGGTCGCGCACAGCGCAGCTATTTCGAGCTCGCCCAGTCGTTGAACGTGTTGCTGAAAACCTCTTGCTCGCCTGCGCCTGCCTAGCGATTTTTACCACTATTGGTATTGTTTTCTCGGTGATGTTTGAATCGATACAGTTTTTCCGTTCCGTCCCATTTTTCGATTTTGTATTTGGTTTGGACTGGAGCCCGCAGACGGCAATCCGTGAAGATCAGGTAGGATCCTCCGGCAGCTTTGGAGCGGTGCCCCTGTTTGTGGGAACCCTGCTGATATCTGCTGTCGCGATGATAGTTGCTGTGCCGGTTGGTTTGATGTCCGCTATTTTCCTCGCTGAATACGCGAATAAAACCGTACGCAGTTACGTTAAGCCAGCGCTTGAAGTGTTGGCAGGTATTCCGACTGTAGTTTATGGATTTTTCGCCGCTTTGACGGTAGCGCCTTTTCTTCGTGATCTAGGTGCCAGTTTTGGTTTGTCAGTATCCTCAGAGAGTGCCCTAGCAGCCGGTGGTGTTATGGGGGTGATGATTATTCCCTTTATCTCATCGCTTGCTGACGATGTGATTACCGCCGTGCCGCAGTCTATGCGCGATGGCTCTTTAGCCATGGGTGCTACCAAGTCTGAAACCGTACGTCGTGTCATCATCCCCGCAGCACTGCCGGGTATTGTCGGTGGCATTATGTTGGCTGTTTCAAGAGCCATTGGCGAAACCATGATTGTCGTTATGGCTGCGGGTATGGCGGCGAGGTTGACCGCCAATCCGTTGGAGTCGGTGACAACAGTGACCGTACAAATTGTTACGCTGTTAACCGGTGACCAAGAATTTGATAGTCCTAAAACTCTCGCTGCTTTTGCTCTTGGGTTGATGCTCTTCAGTGTGACCCTGTTACTAAATATTTTCGCCCTGCATATAGTTAAGAAATATCGAGAGCAGTATGAGTAAGCCAGTTAATAATTTAGAGAAAATCAGGAAATCCCTGAACCGCCGTAACCGTGCAGAAAAGCGTTTCCGCTGGTACGGCCTCGTCGCTGTGTTAATCGGTTTAGCTGCTGTTGCAGTTTTATTTACCGATATTATCAGCAAAGGTCATGGCGCTTTTCGAATAACCTATATGCAGCTTGAGGTTAATTACGATCAGGATTTGATCGGCATTAATAATCTAACGGATCCAGAGCAATTAATGCTTGGGGATTGGCAAGCCATTCCCAAAGTGGCCCTACGTAACCAGTTTCCAGATGTTTCTGGTCGCAAGGATAAGCGTAACTTATATAAGTTGGTGAGCAATGGCGCTGGCTTTGACCTTAAAGATAGATTGCTGGCTAACCCACTTTTACTCGGTACCTCAGAGACTATATGGGTGTTAACAGATGATGATATCGACACCTACTATAAATCATGGTTGGATGGTGAGCCCTACGCGGCGAGGCTGTCCGACAAGCAAGTGACCTGGATTCATGAGCTTCATGATGAGGGCAAGATTCGATTGCAGTTCAACAGCAACCTGTTTACTCGCGGTGATTCCAGAGAGCCTGAGCAGGCGGGTATACGCGGTGCAGTTATGGGTTCATTGCTGACCTTGATTCTCACCTTGCTGTTATCGTTTCCCATCGGTGTATCCGCAGCAATCTATCTTGAAGAGTTTGCGCCAAAAAATGGCTGGACCGATTTTATTGAAGTAAACATTAATAATCTGGCTGCTGTGCCGTCGATCATTTTCGGGCTGCTCGGTTTGGCGATTTTTATTAATTTTTTCCATATTCCAAGGTCTGTGCCCATCGTCGGTGGTTTAGTGCTAACCCTGATGACGTTGCCAACTATTATTATTACCAGCCGTGCGGCGATTAAGTCAGTGCCGCCATCAATACGTGAAGCGGCACTGGGCATGGGTGCGTCGAAGTACCAGATGGTTCTCCATCATGTGTTGCCCTTGGCCTTGCCCGGCATGTTGACCGGCGCGATTATTGGTATGGCTCAGGCTTTAGGTGAATCTGCACCGCTACTAATGATCGGTATGGTCGCCTTTATTGTCGATATTCCTGGTGGTTTTAGCGATCCAGCGACTGTATTACCGGTGCAAATTTTCCTCTGGGCAGATAGTCCGGAGCGAGCATTTATCGAAAAAACCTCAGCCGCGATTATGGTGTTGTTGAGCTTTTTAATTATTATGAATACATCAGCTGTGTGGTTGCGCAAGCGCCTCGAACGTCGCTGGTAGAAAGGATAAGACTATGAATCCAAGCACCTCGAACCCAAGCACCTCGAATCAAAGCGCCTCAACTGACGCAGCCAGCCCTGTGAAGGGAGCAAAGCCTGAAGCTATGCAGACTCTCGAAGTTTCGGATAATGAAGCTACCGTGGGCCAATGTTTTACCGACAAGCCAAAAATGAGTATGCGCAACGTCAATATTTTCTATGAAGACAAGCAGGCTATTTTTGATGTTAATGTCGATATTGCTAAGAACGAAGTGATTGCGATGATTGGCCCGTCAGGTTGTGGCAAGTCAACATTCCTGCGCGCGTTAAACCGTATGAACGATACGGTTGAAGGTTGTCGCGTAGAGGGAAAAATCTGTATGGATGATGAAGATCTCTATGCACCCAAGCTCGATGTGGTTGAGTTGCGCGCAAGAGTTGGCATGGTGTTCCAGAAGCCAAACCCATTCCCTAAATCGATCTATGACAATGTCGCCTATGGCCCAAAGTTGCACGGACTTGCCGATAGCCGTGTCGATCTGGATGAAATCGTTGAAAAAAGCCTGCGTAAAGCCAGCCTCTGGGATGAGGTTAAAGAGCGGTTACATCAGGCGGGTACCGGTCTCTCTGGTGGTCAGCAACAGCGACTCTGTATTGCTAGAGCCATTGCGGTTAGCCCCGAAGTGATTCTGATGGATGAGCCCTGTTCGGCACTGGATCCAATTGCGACAGCAAAAATTGAAGAGCTTATCGAAGAGTTGAGTCAAAACTTTACTATTGCGATAGTGACGCACTCAATGCAACAGGCTGCGCGAGTATCACATCGAACAGCCTATTTTCATCTCGGCCGGTTAATTGAAGTGAATCCAACCGAGCAGGTATTTACCATGCCTGAACATCAGTTAACAGAAGCCTATATTACTGGCCGTTTCGGCTAGTGTATCGGCGTTGTATATAATTGTCATAATCCAAAGGAGCTAAGGGGCGATCGATATGGACAAAATGAAGTTCGAAAATCATTACATGAAGCAGTTCGACGACGAGCTTGAAGAGATTCGTACCCGTCTTATGGAGATGGGTGGCAAGGTCGAGCAGCAGCTACAAAATGCGATTCGCGCCGTCAGTGATGCAGACAGCAAATTGGCCGAAGAGGTGATTAGGGAAGAGCAGTTAGTTGATGAGATGGAAGTCGATATCGATGAAGCCTGTATTCTTATTATTGCCCGCCGCCAGCCCGCGGCCAGCGATCTGCGTCTGGTGATGATGGTGACCAAAGCGGTTAATGATTTGGAGCGTATTGGCGACGAAGCGAAAAAGATTGCCAATCACGCAATTATCCTCGCCGGTGAAAGCAAGCCATCCGAAGGTTACACTGAGGTTCGCCATCTGGGTCAGTCAGTTGTCAGCATGTTAGCTAATGCACTGGATGCCTTTGCGCGTTTTGATGTAGATGCTGCAATGCGCACTATAGAAGAAGATAAGCAGATCGATCTCGACTACAAAACAGCCCTGCGTGAGTTAGTTACCTACATGATGGAAGACCCTCGCAGCATCAGCCGTGCGATTAATATTCTTTGGGTTGTTCGATCGCTCGAACGTATTGGCGATCATGCGAAAAACCTTTGTGAGCAAATTGTCTTTGTTGTTAAAGGTAAAGATATCAGGCATCAGTAGATAGTCTAAAAATTAGCTAACCATAGAAGCCCTTTTCTGTGGTTAGCTGATGCTTCTTGCGCAAGGTAAGAAGCAATTAAATCTGTCATATTTAAGTCATTTTTCTGTCATTAAACATTCACGCCATCGTCATTTTTGACTGTTAATTTGCATCCTTATTGATGCAAGGCGCATTTGTGTGCGCCTCAAATAATTGAATTTAACAGTCATAACGCGAGGTTGGGTGGAAGATGGCCAGAAAATGGTTTTTTGTATTGAGTTTGGTAGCTTCATTTATAGCGCCCAAGGCGTTGGCTGAGGACCTTTTTGTCCTTGTGTTTCTTGAAGATGCACCGCTTCGACATGTGAAAGTTGCTGTCGACGGCAAGATTGTTGGCGTCACTGATGGCAAGGGTCTGATTCAGGCCTCATTGAAGCCTGGTGCCCACAAGCTCTATTTGATTGATGACGATCTGGCGATTCCGGTCAGATTTAATATCCCCAGAAACGGCGAAGTTGAAGTATCAGCTGTATTCAGCCGAGAGCAGGGTGTTGAGCCGGTGGTAAAAAGCCAGGCCTTTACTGCTGACAGCGATGCCTCTGGTTACATTGCTGGTGTTGTTACCTCACCCTCCGGACTGCCAATTGCCGGTGCAAGCGTTGAAGTTGTCGATATTCAATTATCCACAGAGACCAACGCTGAAGGTATTTATACCCTTGAACTTCCCCGCGGTGTGCACAGTGTTGAAATCACCAGAGATGGATACAGATCTTCCAGTGTCGATGCTATTCGAGTATTTTCTGATCTGGGTGTTAATGCGCGCTTTAAGTTATTGAAAAAGCCGCCAGCGGATTCCGCTATTGCACTGCCGACTCCACGTCTGGAAGAGGTGGTTACTCTGGGCGTATTTAACCCAACTGAAGGCGCTGGTGATATTCAGCGATACGCTTCGTCAATTGTCAGCGCGATGGATGCCGATCAGATTGCCCGCTTTGGTGACAGTGATGTGGCACTGGCGATTGGGCGAATTGTTGGCCTCAGTGTCAGTGAAGGCAAGTACGCCAATGTTCGTGGTCTCGATGGCCGTTATATCGCCACCAACTTTAATGGCATTCTGATGCCGAGTACCGATCCACTGCGTCGCGATATCCAGCTCGATCTTTTCCCGTCCAATATTGTTGAATCGATTGCCGTTCAAAAATCATTTTCAGCGGATCAGCTGGCATCCACAACTGGTGGCTCGATCGCTGTAAAAACCAAAGGTCTGCCCGATGAACGCGTTGGCAGCCTGTCAGTGTCCACCGGGTTTAACAGCAGCTTTACCGGTGACGATGTGCAGGGCTATCGCGACTCAGTTACTGAGTGGACCGGCTTTGACAGCGGCTTAAGAGACATTCACAGCGGTGTATTAGAAGCCACAAACGGTGGTACTTCACTGACTATCTGTGATCCTGAGATAGCCGATATCTGTACCCGCCCTGAAGTAGCACTTGCCTACGCGCTTACCTTTAAGCCCGACTATGATCTTGAGCCGGTTACTGCCAATCCAAATATTGGCTTTGATGCGGACTTCGGTGATCGCTTTGATTTTGCTGAAGGCGAGCTCGGTTACTTTGTTGCCGCCTCCTATGGACGCACCACTGGCTACCGCGGCGACGCAAGCCTGAGCAACCCAATTAACCTGACCGGTATGTATAACCGCACACAGGACACGGTTTCTGTGAATGGCTACGGCGTAGTTGGCTATGAGTTTGACCGCGGTGAAATTCTCTCCAAGACAACCCTGTTGCGCTCTACAGATGACACCTCGAGAAACACCGTTGCTGTGGATATTGAAGGCGTTAACCGCGACAAGACAATTTTAGAATATGTGCAGCGCCAGCTATTCTCCCAGAGCGTTAGTGGTATCTATGATTTATACCTGGGTGATCTGGAGAGCAAGATCGATTGGCGTGTTGGTTACTCGGAAACTGATCGTATCGAACCCGATCGTCGCCAGTACTTCTTACAGAACGGCAGCCTGGCAACATCGTCACTTGAGCGTCGCTGGTCAGATCTGAATGAAGTCAGTAATGATATTGGTTTTGACTACACCGGCTCTTTTGAGTGGGGCGCTGAAAATTTCACCTCTCTGGTAGTTGGTGCTCTGGCTTCGGATAAGCAGCGAACGGTTGATCTCTACCGTTTTGGTATACGACTGGGTGATGATCCAATTTCCCTGAATGTAACAGATGGCATTGAATCTCTATTGTCGGTTGAAAATTTTGCCGCCGATGCATTTAGACTGCGACCAGCGACTGGATCGACCGACTCCTACGCGTCCGCAGAAAAAATAGAGGGCTATTACCTAAAAGCGAGCAATGAGTTTGGCAGCGCCTGGACAGCCGAATTGGGTGCACGCTTTGAAAGCTTTAGTCAGGATATTAGCTACCCTAATTCCTTATCAGCTGCGGCTGGCACTCTCGAACACGAAGCCTGGTACCCGGCATTTAACCTGTCTTGGCGCGCCACTGAGGAACTTCAGTTGCGCTTGGGCTACAGCCAGACAGTTTCATACCCCGGTCTTATCGAGCGCTCTGCATCACAGTCCTATGACCCATCATCGGATGATCCTATTTTTGGTACGCCGGAGCTGATGGTTTCCGAGATCGATAATCTCGATTTACGTATGGAGTACTACTTTGGTGAGAGCAACAGCGTTTCGCTGGCACTCTTCAATAAGGAAATTATCAATCCTGTAGAGCGTGCAATTCCAGACGCTTCTGGTTCCGCTGCCGATGGTATTACCTTTAGAAATCAGGAAGCCGCAGAGCTCGATGGCATCGAATTTGATTTCAACAGCGTGGTGTTTGATCGCGATGATCACTCGGTTTTCGTCAACGGCAATATTACATTTATCGATTCTGCCGTAACTCTGGGCGCCAAGTCGCTGCAGCTTGAAGGTGCCGGTTCCAATGGCCGTCAGCTACAGGGCCAGTCTGAATACCTGGCGAACCTGCAAATTGGTTACGACCATTATCCATCCGAGCAGAAGGTCACTCTGCTGGTTAACTATTTTGACGATCGAATCTTCCGAACTGCGCGAGGCGCTGCACTGGGGCCGGTTGTTGAAGTTGGGCGAACCCTTGTCGATATGAATTACGAGAAGTCCTTCTCAGAGCAGTGGACGGTAAAACTCAAGCTTAAAAACCTAACGGATGAGCCAGTCAGCTATACGCAAAACAATAACTTAATCGAGGTTTATGAAGTCGGAACATCGATCAGTTTATCTCTGGATTACAGGCTTTAATTTTACAAATCGGTAGTAGGTAAAGCGGAATTTACCATTTGGGATATTTCGCTAAAAAAATTTAAAACACATTAAATAGGAAAGCTAAACATGAGAACTAATCTATATGTAGGGTGCCTGCTAGCCTCTATGGCACTCGCAGGTTGCGATGGCAACAGCGAGAGCGCAGGTGACATTACGGTAAACGTTGAAGGCGATGTTATTGATAACAGCGTTACAACAACAGACACGCCAGATGTTGTAACGCCAGTTGTCACTGGTCTCTGTGCTCAGGTTGAAGAAGCAGCGTTCGTTGCTTTCAACGATGATTGCTCACAGGGCACGGTAACAGGCACTATCGACACTGATTACACATTTTTGCAAGAAGTAAACTACATCCTCAGCGGTGTTGTTCAGGTTGGTAACGGCAATGTAGCGATCGCTTCTCAGGTTGAGTACGACGCTGTGGTTGCTCAGGGTGTTGAGCTGACAGTGGAAGCTGGTTCAGATGTTAAAGCTGCCGCTGATGGCGTTTTACTGGTAACTCGTGGTTCTCAGTTGATTGCTGATGGTTCAGCAACCAGCCCAATTACATTTAGCAGCCTCGACGCTGACTATGATGGCATGGGCGAATGGGGTGGCGTAGTGGTTCAGGGCTTCGCACCACAGTATGGCCAGGGCGACACTGGCGCTTGTTTCGCCGATGGCGAAGTCTGGTGTAACGTTCAGGGTGAAGGCGGTGACTTCGTTAAAGAATACGGCGGCAATATTGCCGACGATAACAGCGGT
>TARA_B110000879_G_scaffold177862_1_pt1 | contig 11037 bp, 9 predicted proteins | sample TARA_B110000879 | Tara Oceans TARA_B110000879 (sample SAMEA4398094) | marine metagenome | biome: Polar Biome; feature: [SRF] surface water layer (ENVO:00010504); material: water (ENVO:00002006), including particulate matter (ENVO:01000060) such as... | depth 5 m
TGGCGTGTGGAGACCCACCGACGGCGGCAGGTCGACCTACTTCCTGGTCGATGCGTCAGACACACCCCGGGATATTTTTGATCCGTCGGTCCGCTGACCTATCGCTTCCAGCGAACGAGGTCGCGATCGATCTCGGCGACAGAGCGAACACCACTGAGCGCCATTGTGCGCTCCATCCCTGACTGCATAAATTCGAGCATGTGCTCGACACCTCGTTGGCCACCAGCGGCGAGCGCATAGAAATACGGTCGGCCCATCGAGACGGCGTCGGCGCCCAGCGCAATGGCCTTGACGATGTCGCTGCCGCGTCGCACGCCACCATCACAAATGATGGTCGCGGCATCACCGATCTCTTGACGGACGGGCTCAATCAGCGAGACCGGCACTGGCGCATCATCGAGTTGACGACCACCGTGATTCGACAGCCCAATGCCTTCGACGCCTGCTCCGACCGCCAACTTCGCGTCAGCGACGGTCTGGATGCCCTTGAGAACAATCGGGCCGTCCCACACGGAACGCAGCCAGTCGATATCGTCCCACGACACTGCTTGATCGAATTGTCGGGCGACGTGGTCAGCAAGCGACACGGCGGTACTGCCATCTTCGTCGCTCTTACCAATGACGTTGGCGAACGTGATCGGCTCGTTGCGGAGGAAGTCGAGTGTCCACGACGGATGGATTGCTCCGTCGAGCAACGTGCCGAGGCCAATTTTTGGGGGCAACGTCATGCCGCGACGCACGTCCCGTTCACGCCGACCGAGTACCGCCGTGTCGACGGTCAACCAGATCGCCGTGAATCCAGACTCCTTTGCCCGGCCGATTAAATCCTTGACGAGGCCCCGGTCCTTCCACGTGTACACCTGGAACCATTTCTCGCCGTCGCTGACAGCCGCGACCTCTTCGATTGAACGCGTTCCCATCGTCGAGAGCGACCACGGAATACCCACGCTGGCCGCTGCACGAGCCACGGCGAGTTCACCTTGGGAGTGAGCGATTCGAGTAAACCCTGTTGGTCCCAGAATCAGCGGCATCATCGATGCCCGACCAAAGATCGTGGTCGACGTATCGATGTTGCTCACGTCACGAAGAACGCGAGGTTTGAACTCGATATCACCAAACGTCGAAGAGTTGCTGGCCAACGTGCGCTCGTCCTCGGCCCCACCGTCGATGTAATCGAAGACCCCAAACGGCAGGCGCCGCTTGGCGATCTTGCGGTAATCAGCGATGCACGCCGCCTTTTTCAAACGGCGTTCGACCGGGTCGAACGTGATCGAATCGAACTGGACGACTGACCGGAAGGTCTTGATCATTCCCATGATCGAATGGTAGGCGCAAGACCCTCTGGGAGCTCAGGCGCGGTTGCCTGGCATATTCGCAGTGAGGTAGCGAATCAAGTCATCCGGGTTTCGTGACTGCATCATCAGCTCGCCGGGCCCTGTGAAGTTGAACACGAGACCCTCGCCGCTCTTGAGCGACTTCATCTTCGACTCGCTGGCCTTCTTCAGTTCCATCGTGACGCTTTCCGCGAACGCAACCATGTGGTTGGTGTCGACAATCACGGTCTGACCAGACTCGAGGGTGAAACGATCGAGCGCACCGTACGTCGACAGCACGAGCTTGCCCTGCCCGCTCGCCCGCAGAAGGAACGCTCCTTCGCCTCCGACCATCGACTTCAGCCCGCCGAACTTGGTGTCAATGTCAACGCCCTGCTCGGCGCACAGGAACGAGCCCTTTTGAATCAACATCGGTGAGCCCTCGACGAGGTCGACCACGGCGACATCGCCAGGAAGCGACGCCGCCACGTCGATCCAGCCGCCGGTCGGGCCGGCAGTCGCTGTGGTGATGAAAAGGGATTCGCCGCCCAGCACGCTGCGCTTCAGGCCCTTCATAAGACCGCCTTCAACCTTTGCGTCGAGGTCAATGTCTGCCGCCATCGCCATCATCGCGCCGCTCTCAAGACGAAGCGCCTCGTTTGGGCCGAGCAGTGCTCGAGCAACGCTGAATGACGGATTGTGGCGAGTTGTGATGTCCATTATTTGACACTACATGATGTCCAGTCGATCTTCGTTCCTTTGCCGTCAACCGGGTGAGGTCGTCGGGTCAGATCGCCGTCGAGGTCAGTCAACCAGGCGCAAGCCTGACGGAGACATGCTCGGCTCCGCCAGAGGCAGATCAACAACGAACTCGGTGCGATGCGCCGGAAAGAGGTGCTCGCTGACGAGGATTGGCTCGCCCTGTCGGTTCGTTGTCACGCGCTGGCAACGCAGTAGAGGCGATCCGACTGGGATCCCGAGCAGCTTCGCATCAGCAGGCTCGGCTGAATCGGCACCGATGGTCTGGGTGGCGCCGCGGAGTACGACATCGAGAAGTTCGTAAAACGGCCGCTGCTCCACATCTTGGCGGGACAGGTTTGCACCGAGGTCGGCGGGACACCACACCGTGACAACGGCGAATGGTTCGCCGTCAGCCAGGTTGACGCGCTTCACACGCAGCACCTGATCGGTCTTGAGGAACTTACGGACGCGCGCTGGTGGCTGCTCGAATGCGAACTCACTCACCTTGCGTTCGCTCAATTTTCCAACGCCCTCGATCTGCGACTCGATCGTTCCGAGTGACTCGAGGCGCTGGCGGACAGGTTCGATGGCAACAAACCACCCGAATCCTTGTCGGGCTGATATCAGTCCGTCTTCTCGAACCAGTTCTAATGCTCGACGCACCGTGACACGTGAAGCTTCGAACTCCTTGGACATCTCGGCCTCAGATGGGAGCATCGAGCCAGGTGCTGCAACCTTGGCCCGGCTACGGAGGTCGTCGGCAATTTCCTGGTATCGAATTCGACGCACCATCAGAACGTCCCGCCGCCATCGACCTGGACCAGTTCGATTCGATTCCCGAACGGGTCCTCGACATGACAACGAGTCAGGCCCTCAATCTCGGTGTTCCAAACCACGTCGAGATTGCGCGCTTCGACAAACTCGACCAGATTGCTGATGGTCAGCGCAGGGTGTGCCTTGCGGGCCGGCACGAACGAAGCCTCACCACCAATGTGGAGACGCACCTCGCCTGCCTCGAACCACGCTCCGCCGCGCTTGGCCAACTCGGCCGGCTTCGATACCTCGACAAGCCCGAGGATCCCGACATAGAAGCAACGGGCTTCGGCTTCGGCACCGACCGGCGTCGCCAACTGCACGTGATCGATACCTAACCATTTGGGCTGCACCGTCGACTTGTCACTCATAAGTGCACCCTATGACGATCGACACTGACTTGTCTACAACTTGTCTGCTAAGGTCGAACGTATGGCTTCTGTGAGTGCAACTACCCCTATCGAACTCGTCGAGCGTGTTTACGCCGCCCTGCCGGGCAACGTCCAAATCGGCCGCAACCGTCTCAATCGTCCGCTCACGCTGACCGAGAAGATTCTCATCAATCACCTCGCAGACCCGGCAAACCAAGAACTCGAGCGCGGCGACAGCTACGCCGACTTTCATCCCGACAGGGTCGCCATGCAGGATGCGACCGCCCAAATGGCGCTCCTCCAGTTCATGACCGCCGGGCTTGCCGAGGTCGCGGTGCCGTCAACCGTCCACTGCGACCACCTCATTCAGGCCAAGGTTGGCGCCAAGATCGACCTCGGTGTCGCCGTCGACACCAACGCTGAGGTGTACGACTTCCTCAAATCGGTGAGCGCCAACTACGGCATTGGTTTCTGGGGCCCTGGGTCAGGCATCATCCATCAGGTCGTCCTCGAGAACTACGCGTTCCCGGGCGGCATGATGATCGGCACCGACAGCCACACCCCCAACGCTGGCGGCCTCGGCATGGTGGCCATCGGCGTTGGCGGCGCTGACGCTGTCGACGTCATGACTGGTTTTGCTTGGAACGTCAAATGGCCAAAGGTCATCGGCGTCAAGCTCACGGGCACGCTCTCCGACTGGAGCAGCCCGAAGGACGTCATCCTCGAAGTCGCTCGCCAGCTCACCGTCAAGGGTGGCACCGGTGCCATTGTCGAGTACTTCGGCTCGGGCGCCGACTCGATCTCGGCCACCGGCAAGGGCACGATCTGCAACATGGGTGCCGAGATCGGCGCCACCACCTCGTTGTTCGGCTATGACGCAAACATGGGTCAGTACCTCAAGGCCACGGGTCGTGAAGCAATCGCCGATGCCGCCGACAAGGTCATCGACCACCTGCGCGCCGACGACGGTGCCCACTACGACCAGATCCTCGAGATCAACCTCGACGACCTCAAGCCACTGATCAACGGCCCGCACACCCCTGATCTCGCCCACAAGGTCGGCGTCGGAGTCGGCGAGTCCGCCCGTGCCAACGATTGGCCGCTTGTACCGTCAGCAGCATTGATTGGTTCGTGCACCAACTCCTCGTACGAAGACATCACCCGCGCTGCATCGATCGCGCGCCAGGCAGCCGCACGGGGCCTGACCACCAAAATCGACTTGATGATCACGCCGGGCTCCGAGCAAACCCGAGCCACCATCGAGCGTGACGGCCTCCTGGCTGACCTCGAAGCCATCGGCGCAACCGTCCTGGCCAACGCCTGTGGCCCATGCATCGGCCAGTGGAGCCGCCCCGAGACGATTCTCAACCAGTCCAACACGATCGTCACCTCGTACAACCGCAACTTCCCGAAGCGAAACGACGGCTCACCGAACACGCTGGCCTTCGTCACCTCGCCCGACACAGTGATGGCCATTGCACTCGCCGGCCGTCTCGATTTTGATCCGACCACTGACACGATCACTGCGCCCGACGGCACCGAGGTCTCCCTCGACGCTCCCGTCGGCCAGGTCCTGCCGGATGCCGGATACGACCCAGGCGCAGACACGTTCACCGCGCCCCCGCAAGACGGCCACGACGTCCCGATTGCAGTGAGCCCCACATCCGACCGTCTGCAGCTCCTCGAGCCGTTCGAACCTGTTTCGCTCGATCGTTACAACGGCCTCCCAGTGCTTGTGAAAGCTCAGGGCAAATTCACCACCGACCACATCTCGATGGCCGGCCCGTGGCTCAAGTATCGCGGCCACCTTGAGAACATCTCAGGCAATCTGTACCTCGGTGCCGTCAGCGCATACGACGGCTACGAGGTCGGGTTCGGCAAAAACCAGCTCACAGGCGAGACACAGCGCTTCCCCGAGATTGCCAAGGAGTACCACGAAGCCGATCAGGCGTGGATCGTCATCGGTGACGAGAACATGGGCGAAGGTTCAAGCCGTGAGCACGCAGCCATGGAACCCCGCTTCCGCATGGGCCTCGTTGCCATTGCGCGCAGCTTCGCTCGCATCCACGAGACCAACTTGAAGAAGCAGGGCATGGTCCCGCTGACGTTTGCCGATCCGGCCGACTACGACAAGATTGGCGAAGACGATCGCATCAACGTCATCACGCTCCCGCCCGTTCCTGGCGAGAAGGTGCAGTGCGAAATCGTCAAGCCTGACGGTTCGATCGTGCCGTTCGAGTGCAATCACACGTTCAGTCCCGAGCAGGTCGAGTGGTTCAAGGCCGGTTCAGCTCTCAACATTATCCGCCAGAAGTCGCAGGGCTGACCCTGCCTGTCCTGTCTGTTCTGCCTGTCCTGCCTGTTCTGCCTGTCCTGCCTGTTCTGCCTGTCCCGGGAAGCAGCCCTGCATGGCGTCGGTGACCGGACACGACAGGGCGGTCGGTGTGCTCTGGTCGATCGGCGTCATCGTGCTCGCGGTGTCGATGATTGCTGGCGCCGTTCAGATGTTCGCCAATTTCAGTGGCGAGATGGTGTTCCGTTGGGTCATGGCGCTGTTCTTCCTCGGCGCATCGCTCGCCTGGCTGACGGTGTATTACCAATATTCACTGCGTCGCTTCTTCAAGCGTTGACACCGATGCTCCGACGACTACTCATGTGGCGACGGCATTCAGCTCATGGGTGCAGGTCGGGTCCGTTGAACCGGTAAGAATGCTCTGGCGGTGGGCACAGCTCATTCAGGCCCCTTAATGTGTTGAATGCCACCGCGGCGCCGAGCCGAAAAGCGCTCAGGGCTGCGACGATGGATTCTCCAAGCTTAAGGACGGTCAAAGATGACTTTCGAGGACCAGCGGACACAGCCCGACAAAAGGTCTGACACCACCGCCCCGGGAGCCCAAGGCCTGACCTCTGAGGTCGCCCACCGTCCCCCGGCCCTCGAAACACCGGTCACTCGAGCACTTCGGGACCGTCCTCCGCTTGGGCCAATCGAGCGTCTTGAACACGATGCACTCGTCGCTAATCAGCAGTCAGAGCTGAATGCCACCCGCCGGGCCTACACGCTCAGCTCCCGGGCACTGTTTTCAGTCATGGATCTGGTGTACGGAAAGAAGCGCACGCTGGAGAAGTTTCGGGTACTTGAAGTCGTAGCCCGTGTGCCCTATCAGGCTTGGGAGAGCGTGGCCTATGTGGCCATGACCCACACGTCGAAGAACCCTGACTTCGCCCGGCGGGTTTATGACAGGGCACGCATCGCCAGGGTCGAACAGGACAACGAACAATGGCATCTACTGATCCTGGAAGAGCTCACGCGCGATCAGCGTCGCCCGTGGTTCAAGGGACGCATCATCCCGCAGATCCTGGCGGTCTCGTACTACCAGCTGTCGTGGATCTTGTTCGTGATTCGGCCGAAATGGAGCTATCAGCTCAACGCTGACTTCGAAGACCATGCTGCCCACGAATACGCCCTCATGGTGCAGGAACATGCCGAGTGGGAGACAACACCATTCGAAAGTCAGTTCCAAGGTGAGTTCGGTGCCTACGACAGCCTGGCCGACATGTTCCGCCAAATCGGTTACGACGAGGCCTTGCATCGCCAAGAGAGCGAAATCATGATGACGCAACCTCGCTTCACCTGAGAGCGAAATTCTGGTTCAACGGACAACTTTCCAAGCTCACGACGATCCCTCAACTCCTTCGGTCGATCGCTACTCCAGAAGAAGAAGTTGCTGCTCTCTCCTGAGTGGCAGCGGCGACAGCTGATTCGAGAGTGGATGGAAGGGCCCGCGATGGTGAGTGCTTCTGCGCCGAGCAACTATCAGCCGTCTTCGTCAGCTTGCGCGTAGGGGCTCTCGAGCACGCTCTCATGGCCGTCCGTGATTGGCTCGTCAACACGCTGTCCGCGCGCTCCACCTGGGCCAAACGAATTCACGACCTCGCGTAGGTGGGCGCGGTCAGGAACGTTTGGTCGTTGTTGGGGCTGGCCGGGCATTTCGGCGATGTGCAGAGTCTGCGTCGGGAAGGCGAAGTCGACCTGCAGCGACTCGGCGAGCCGCATGATGTCGAGATTGAGAACGTGCCGAGTACGCAGTTCTTCGTTCCAGTCGTCGGCATCGATGAAGCAGTACACCAGAACGTCGAGGCTGGTGGCGCCGAAGCCGTGGAATTCAACCATGTAGAAGTCCTGACGCATACCCGTGTTGGCTTGGATGATGGCCCGGATCCCTTCGACGAACGCTTGCATTTGATCTGTTGTGGTGTGGTAGCCGACCCCGAGCGTGGTCTTATACCGACGCCAACGACGCTGACCCATGTTGTCGATCCCGGAGTCCGTCAGATTGCCGTTGGGAACGCTGACGAGCGAGTTATAGAAGGTACGCACGCGGGTCGACCGAAAGCCGACGGTCTCGACCGTGCCTTCGACGCCATCAACAACAACCCAGTCACCGACCTCGAATGGTTTGTCAGCAAAGATGGTGACTCCGCCCAGCAGGTTGCGGACCGTGTCTTGTGCAGCCAGCGCGACAGCAAGACCACCGAGACCCAGGCCAGCAATCAGTGACGAAACGTTGACGTCCAGATTCTGCAGTACAAAGAGAACTCCGACGACTGTCACGAACAGCCGCATCGCCGTGCGCAACAGCGGCACAAGGCTGTCGTCGAGCATCGTCTCGGTCTTGGCGGCGCGTCGTGCTAGCACGTCGACGAGGATGTCGATGGCGCGATAGGCAACCAGGATGATCGCTGCGGCAGCAACCAGACTGGCGACCTGATTCATAACGTTCTCGACGTTCGGATCGAAACCAAGCGTCGGGAATCCGACCAGCAGTGTGATCCCGATCGCGAGCAGCAGGATGCCCCGGTTAACCCGACGCTGCTCAGCTTCCCAAAAGGCGAGTTCATCGCCGGAGTATCGACGACGCACGAGAAGAGCAATCACTCTCAACAGGGCAAAGTGCGCCACTGCGGCAACTACTGCAAGCACCCCGAGGCCGATGTATTGCTCGACCTCAATTCCGAGATAAACGTCGGTGAGCCAGTCGGGGGTGGCAGCAACCACCCTGGCCAATCCACTCACAGCGACATGACAAACTGGTCGACTACTTCGAACACATTGCCAACCTAGCGCTTCCTGTTCAGGTGAAGAGGTTTGCAGCCGCAACAACGACCGAGGGCGTCACGCCCTGCCCGCTGAGTTCCCCCACTCGTCAAGCGCGTCGGCTCGATTCGACCTCGTTGAGGTCGAGATGGTTGCGCATGTACTGGTTCGGCGCATCGCTCTGTGGCACGTAGTCCCAGGCTTCAAACCGGCCCTGGCGGAGCGCACGGTCGATTGTCGCCCGAGCTTCCTGGTTCGAACGGACTGCGGCATCAATCGCAGGAGCGTCCCAACGATCGGCCACTTCCGCTTCGAACGCAGCAGCCACGTCGGCGTGTTCGGGATCGGCTGCAAGATTGCTCAGCTCTGACGAATCGACGGCCAGGTTGAAGAGTTGCGGCGGGTCGACGAGCGACGACACATACTTCCAATCGCCTCGGCGGATCATGAAGATCGGCGCCACGGCACCCTCGCCCAAATACTCCCCCACGACCGTCTTGTCGACGCCGCCATCAAGCACGCTGCGGCCATCCATCATTGCCGGCACATCGACACCTGCGATGTCGAGCATGGTCGGGGCGATGTCGAGCAGGCCGACGTGCTCATCAACCCGCTCACCGCCAGGGACGCCGGGCCGGCGAACGATCAGCGGAATCCGCGCGCTGTGCTCGAAGAAACTCATCTTGTACCACAGGCCACGCTCGCCGAGCATGTCGCCATGGTCACCCGTGAAGATCACCACGGTGTTGTCGGCCATGCCGTGCCGGTCGAGCGTGTCGAGCATCTCACCAATATGGTGGTCGACGAAGCTGATGTTGGCCAAGTACGCATGGCGGGCATTGCGGATCTGCTCGTCGCTGATCTCGGTGGCATCAGCCGCGATCACATGGCGCAGGCGCCGGCTGTGTGGATCGTTCTCGTCGTCGGAGATCGGGTCAACCAACGGCATCGGAATGGAATCGTGATCGTAAAGATCCCAGAACTGCTGCCGCGCGATGTACGGATCGTGCGGATGAGTAAATGATGCCGTCATCATCCACGGACGCGTGTCGACAGTTCGTGCCAGGTCGCGCAGCTTACGGATGCTGTGATGCGCAACGTCATCGTCATAGTCGAGCTGATTCGACACGTCGGCGATGCCAGCGCGCACCACCGAATCCATGTTGTGGAACCACCAGTCGAACCGGCCCTCAGCATCGCCCCAGTTCGGCGTCCACCCGAAGTCGGCCGGGTAGATATCGGTGGTGAGACGCTCTTCATATCCGTGCAACTGGTCGGCACCGACGAAGTGCATCTTGCCGACGAGCGTCGTCTGGTAGCCCGCAGATCGCAAGTGGTGGGCGAAGGTCGGGATGCTCGACGTGAACTCCGATGCGTTGTCGTACGCACCAATCTTGCTGTTCAGCTGACCGCTCATCATCGCAAAGCGAGCAGGCGCACACAGCGGGCTGTTGCTGTATGCACTGGTGAACGTTGTGCCCTCGGCTGCAAGCCGATCGATGTTCGGCGTGATCGCCGGGCCACCGTGGATCGACAGAAACGGAGCAGACAGCTGATCGGCCATGATCAGCAGAATGTTCGGCTGTCCAGCCACCGAAGCAGCCACCGAAGCAGCCGCAATCTTTGTCATCGACGGCCGCCTTCGGCGGCTGTGTCGCGATACACCTCGGTGTGGTCCGGCCGCAGCGGGTCGTTGCCCAGGATCAAGTCGGCAGCCTTCTCGGCAATCATCATCGTCGGTGCGTAGGTGTTGCCGTTACTGACGTTGGGCATGCAACCCGCGTCGACAACCCGCAGGCCCTCGGTGCCGTAGACCTTCATCGAATTCGGGTCGAGCACCGCCATCGGGTCATCGGCTCCGCCAATTTTGGTCGTGCACGAGGGATGCAACGCAGTTTCGGAGTCTTTGGCGACCCAGTCCATTATCTCCTGATCGGTCTCCACAGCCGTGCCGGGTGAGATCTCACCGGCGTTCATTGACTCGAACGCTGGCTGGGTCAAGATTTTGCGCGCTGTACGGACTGCTTCGATCCATTCACGACGATCTTGCTCGGTACTGAGGTAGTTGAACTGCACCGCCGGGTGCTGTCGCGGGTCACGCGTCGTGATCTTCACCGTGCCGCGAGCGTCTGAATACATGGGCCCAACATGCACCTGATAGCCGTGCTCGATTTTGGCATTACTGCCGTCTGGCCTGCTGGGCGACGACCCGTCATAGCGGATTGCGATTGGCAGGAAGTGGAACATCAGGTTCGGGTACGACTCGGTTGGATTGCTCTTGACGAAGGCACCGGCCTCGAAGTGGTTCGACGAACCCGGCCCCCTGCGGAACAGCCACTGCAGGCCAATCCACGGCTTCTTCCAGTGCGCCAGGTGCGGTTGAATCGACACCGGCAGCTTCGATTCATACTGGATGTACACCTCGAGATGATCCTGCAGATTTTCCCCAACGCCCGGCAGATGCGCCACAACGGGAATGCCGAGTGATTCGAGATGCTCGCGATCACCGACACCTGAAAGCTGCAGCAGCTGCGGGCTGTTAAAGGCGCCACCGCACAGGATGACTTCCTTGCCATTAATTGTCTGCTGCTTCTTGCGGAGGCCCACTTCGACGTCAACACCCGTGGCCCGGTTGCCGTCAAAGTTGACTTTGTTCACTTGCGCTCGCGTCATCAACGTCAGGTTCGGACGGTCAAGCACAGGG
>TARA_B110000879_G_scaffold47944_1_pt1 | contig 11037 bp, 4 predicted proteins | sample TARA_B110000879 | Tara Oceans TARA_B110000879 (sample SAMEA4398094) | marine metagenome | biome: Polar Biome; feature: [SRF] surface water layer (ENVO:00010504); material: water (ENVO:00002006), including particulate matter (ENVO:01000060) such as... | depth 5 m
AAGTTAACAAGTTGTGATCTGATTTTTATCAATCGATCTTTTAATTCTTGTTTTTCAAGTAACGCATTTCGATCGTCTTTTAATGCTCTTTTTGCACCCTCTAGTGTATGTCCCTTCTCTTTAACTAAATCGTATATAATTTTGAGATAAGCCAAGTCTTTTTGAGTAAAAAGACGATTACCTTTTTTATTCTTTTTCGGTTTGAGAATATCAAATTCACTTTCCCAAAAACGGATTAACGAAGAATTAACCTCAAAAATTTTGGCTACTTCTCCGATGCTGTAATACAGTTTTGTTATTTCTCTTTCGCGATAAGGCAAAATATGTACTTAATTTTATAGTGTCACTAAAGTAATCAAAAGTACTGTTAGTCAAATGATTGTATGGGTTGGCCTGATAAATCAATTATTTGTTGAAACTGGTCTGGAGAAAGGTCTTGATAATAGTAGTTTACAGGGTCGATTTTGATCCCATTTTTTAAGACTTCATAGTGCAGGTGCGGAGCAGTACTGCTACCCGTACTACCGACTAAACCTAATACATCGCCTCGATTTACTTTTTGTCCTTTACGAATATTAATCCTGCTCATGTGCGCATAGATGGTTTTATACCCATAACCATGGTCTACAATTACATGAAATCCAAAACCAAATCTCCTTTTTTCTACTTTGGAAACTATTCCGCTGCCAGTTGCGAAAATTTGGGTTCCTGTTGGTGCAGTAAAATCTTGTCCTTCATGCATTTTTCGGATCTTTAAAATAGGATGCATTCTTATTCCAAACCCAGAACTTATTCTTTTTAAGTCTTCACTTTTCAACGGCATGATAGAAGGAATACTTGCAAGCATCTGCTCTTTTTTACTTGCCATCTCTAGAACCTCATCAAAGGATTTAGACTGGATGTAGATCTGTTTGGTAAGTTCATCCAATTTTTTAGCCGTTTTTATAAGAATATTAGAATTATTATATCCCTCTAATTGAGCATATCGATTGACACCACCAATTCCCGATTTCCTCAAGTTATCTGCAATGGGTTCAGCTTCAAGAATTACACGGTATATATTATCGTCCCTTTCTTGAATGTTAGATAAAACTTTCGAAACATTTTCGAGCTTATTGTTTAGTAATTCGTATTCATGAACTAGTTTTTCATTTTCTCGTTTAAGTTGTCTTTCTTCAGGTGTATCGAAAAAGAAAAATGTAACAATAAGAAACAGAGTCGCAAACACAATTCCACTAAGGGTATACGTTACAAGTTTGAACAAACGATCTTTAGCCGTGAGCTCAATTTGCTCATAGCTTAATGTCTTTGTATTGTATTTGTATTTTTTACTTGCCATTTATATCAAGTCTAGCTTAATATTTTCAATGTACAAAGTTATTGAATAAACCTAAATTTGCGCAAGATGAAAATTTACGCTTTAAAGGGCTCGGTTAGCCAATGCTCAGCGATAATTTTAGTGAAGAATTTTAAAAGAAAAAAATGAACTGGGAAGTAAACGAAATAAGGCAAAAGTTTTTGGAGTTTTTTGAATCAAAAGGACATCTTATTGAAGCATCTGCGCCTATGGTTGTGAAAAACGATCCGACCTTGATGTTTACGAATGCAGGTATGAATCAGTTCAAGGATATTTTTCTCGGAAATAGAGCTACCGAGGTTAAGCGTATTTCAAATTCGCAAAAATGCCTGAGAGTTTCAGGAAAACATAATGACCTTGAAGAAGTTGGTGTAGATACTTACCATCATACTATGTTTGAAATGCTTGGAAATTGGTCTTTTGGTGATTATTTCAAAGTAGAAGCTATAAACTGGGCATGGGAACTATTAACTGATGTCTATAAATTAGACCAAGACAGGCTTTATGTTACTGTTTTTGAAGGAGACAGGCAAGACGCTACCGAGGCGGACTTTGATGCAGAAAATATTTGGTCAAATCTGATAGATAAGCAAAGAATAATAAGATGTGATAAGAAAGATAATTTTTGGGAAATGGGAGAAATGGGTCCTTGTGGACCTTGCTCGGAAATTCACGTTGATTTGCGCCCTGAAAAAGAGCGCAAGAGCATATATGGAAAAACACTAGTCAATAAAGACCATCCTTTGGTTATAGAAATATGGAATCTGGTTTTTGTCCAATTTAATAGAGATTCCAAAGGAAAACTATCTGATCTACCAAATAAACATGTCGACACTGGAATGGGGCTAGAAAGGCTGGCTATGGCACTTCAAAAGAAAGAATCAAATTACGATACGGACGTTTTTAGCCCAATGATTTCAACGTTGGAAAAACTTTCTAAGAAGCAGTTTAAATCTTCTAATAGTAAAGAAGATATCGCTTTCAGAGTTATTTCTGACCATGTAAGAGCTGTGTCGTTTTCTATTGCTGATGGTCAGCTACCATCCAATACGGGTGCCGGATATGTTATAAGACGGATATTAAGAAGAGCCGTACGTTATGGGTATAGTTTTTTAGAGTTTAATCAACCTTTTATGCATGAATTGGTTCCTGTATTGATTCATCAACTTGGTGATCATTTTGTAGAATTAAAGGCACAGGAGACTCTTATTTCGACTGTGATTAAGGAGGAAGAGGAGTCTTTTTTACGCACACTTGCCAAAGGGATTGTGAAGTTAGAAAAAGCGTTAAAATCCGATACTAAAATAGAGGGGAAACAGGCTTTTGAATTATATGACACCTTTGGATTCCCAATCGATTTAACTGAGCTGATTGCCAGTGAACACAATGGTTCGGTCGATATGGTGGGATTTACAAAGGAATTAGAACTTCAAAAAATGAGGTCACGAAATTCAAATATTGTTACAACAGATGATTGGATCGAGAACAACAGTAATATTGCGCAAGTTTTTATTGGTTATGATGATTTAATTTCAAAGTCTACGATTATTAAATATAGAGAGATTGAAACTAAGAGTAAAAAGTTTTATCAAATTGTATTGGATATAACGCCATTTTATCCGCAGGGTGGCGGTCAGGTAGGTGATACTGGATTTTTAAAGCAAGGTAAAGTCGTTGTTAAAGTAATCGATACGAAAAAAGAAAATGATTTAATCATTATTACAACAAAAGATTTCGGATTGAATTTGAATTCAAGTTTAATAGCTACAGTTGATTATCAACGACGTAAGCTTGCTCAAGCAAATCATACTGCAACTCATCTTCTGCATTTAGAATTGCGTAAATTATTAGGAACTCATGTACAGCAAAAAGGTTCTTATGTATCTGCCGATTATTTGCGATTTGATTTTTCACACTTTCAAAAAGTATCTGAAGAACAGTTAAGGACTATTGAGAAGAATGTAAATGATTTGATTTTTGATAATTTGTTGCTTAATGAAAATCGAAATGCCTCAAAGGAGCAGGCAAACGAGGCAGGAGCAATGATGCTTTTCGGTGAGAAATATGGCGATAAAGTAAGGATGATTTGCTTTGGTGATTCTGTTGAATTATGCGGAGGTACGCATGTTAATCAAACTAGTGAGATTCGATTGTTTAAAGTAACAGGGGAATCTTCTGTTGCAGCTGGTATACGAAGAATTGAAGCTATTAGTTCTAACAAAGCTTTAGAGTATTTAAATAGTGAACAGAAGGATTTGAATATTGTTAAGACTATGCTTCAGAATACAAAGCAACCTATCAAGGCATTAGAAGAAGTACTGGCGAAAAACGCAACCTTAGGCGAACAAATGTTAGCTGTAGATAAGGATAAAGCCAAAGAATTAAAATCCCTGATACAAGAGAATATTGAAACTAATAGTACTCAACTAAGTTTCTTTTTTGGTAGTACAACTGTACCGGCGAAAAACGTTAAAGATATTCTGTTTGAGTTAAAGGCAAGAAATGAGGACTTAGTAATAGGTATTGCTTCTGTATCTGAGGATAAGGTAACAATTAGTCTATTGGTTAGTGATTCAGTTGTAAAGTCAAGGTCTCTAAAGGCGGGAGATGGTATTAAGCTAATATCCAAAGCAATAAACGGAGGAGGAGGAGGACAGCCATTTTTTGCAACTGCAGGTGGTAAGAACCCTAAAGGGATTGAAGAAGCTTTTCTAAAGCTAAAAGACTGGATCAGTTAGTTGTTAGGGGTTTAATTGATTTCTAAATTATAAGGCATAAAAAAAGGGGTGAAATGCACCCCTTTTTTACGTCCTATATTGTGATGTTTATTTTACAATAAACTTCTCTTGATATGTTTCACCATCTACTTCAACAGAAATCGTATAGAAGCCTGTAGCAACATCAACAAGATTAACTGCTTTGTTGCTGTTCCCGTTTAATATTCCATAAGCTTCATTGTAAACCGTTCTTCCGTTTATATCCATAATCGAAACAGAAATATCATTGGCACTTAAACCTTTAAAGTCAAGATTAAATAATCCGTTGTTCGGATTAGGATAAAGTGTTAATGTAGCTCCAGAAGTATTCTCTAGAATGTTTAACGTAATAACGGTAACTTCAAAAGATTCACTTGTTGATCTACATTGATTACTGTTAGTATACGTTACCGTATAAATCCCATCTGTCTTGTAGATATGTTTTGGAAGTCTAAAGTTTGAAGAATCACCATCTCCAAAATCCCAACTGTGAGTTGAACCTGCAGATGTGTTGCTTGTAACCTTAAATAGAAGACCATTTACCGTATCAGTAATAGTAACTACTGGTCTACCTAGAATTTTCATAAGAATACTGTCTTGTGAAATACATCCTTTATGATCTACCGTTACTTTAACATAAGCTCTTTTTGAAGGAAGTTCGAAATCTGATACAGTTGCACCAGGATCTTGATTAGTGCTATCACCAGAGTAGCCAGACCAGGTAAATGAAGCTCCAATTGTTCCATCAACGTTACTTAATATACTTTTAGAAGCACCTTCACAAACTAGAATACTGTCCATACCAAAGTCTGCAGCAGGAGAGTATGTGACATCAAAAGTATCACTAGAAATACAACCCCAGTTATCTGTCGCAATTACAGAATATGTTGCTTGCTTCGTAAAAGCAACTACTGCTATAGAATCTGTAGAACTCCATTTGTATATTGTTCCACCCACGATAGTCGCATCAATATTTAGTGTTGTTCCAAAACACATGTTTGTGTCATTAGGTAAAGAAACAGCATCAGGTGTGATTATCTCTATTGTATCAACAACAACACCACACGCATTAAAGAAGGTAACTGAATATTCACCTGGAGTCGAAATGTTAATTGATTTATTAGTATCTAGGTTCTTTCCCGTTGCTAGATTTTTCCAAATTGCAGTTTCTCCAAAGTTTCCTCTACCAGCATTAAGTACAGTAACATCACCAGGACATAGACCATAGTCATCAGTTAATTTCACATCTGAAATAGGCGTAAATTCATCGGCTCCAATACTAGGGGTTGTGGCAGAACGAGGATCACCATCATAATCACTTGAAATAGCTTGTATTGCTAGACCGGCTTTTGATAATGCATTATTACAAACGTGAAGGTCATTTCTTTTTGTATCGTAATAGAAAGGATTTAATTGTTTCGAATTAGCATCTAAAGAAGTAGCATTTTGATATGCAGCAAGCGTTGTAAAGTTACCGCCACCAGTGCCACCAATCGCAATTATATTATTACCGGGTGCATAAAAGTTATTATAATCTGATATGGTAACATTTCCAAATGAAGCTTGATTAACCGCAACACCTGCAACTCCGATAGCTATAATATTATTCCACATTGCATTTCCTGTTCCTTGGCTAAAGTAAATACCTTCGTTGTTCGCACCATTACCGTTCACTGCAATATTGTTGTTAGCGACTTGGGTAAAGTTTGAGTTCTGAATAGCAATTCCTCTAAATTCAAGACTACTCCATGGTTGTCCAATATTTAAAAAGTTATTGTAAATCCAGTTTGTTCCAGAAGCTTTGTTATAATCGTTGACGAAAACTCCGTAACGCGGCCATTGACTATTTGAAGACTTAACAATATTGTTTTCAATAATTAAATCATCTGTCGTTCCATCAACAAAAATGCCCATACCTATCTGATCTTGATTGCCACCACTATAGATGTTAGAAGAAAGTGAAGACATTACATTGTTATCTATTTGAAGATTACTAGATCCATCAAAGTGAATACAAGTTAAGTAGGTTCTTTCAAATCCACAATCTGTTATTGTGTGCGATGAACCTCCAGAAATATAGATAGCATCAGACCCACCAAAAAAGTCTGATCCACTTACAAATAGATTATCTCCAACTTGCTCACCATAGATTAAGGTATTGTTTCTATTACTATTAGCGTAATCAGATTCAAAACTACAATTAATGATATTTATATTGTTACTACCATTACCTATAGAAATGTTTTGCGAATGATCCGTAGTAAATCCATTTTCACTGTAGAAGTCAATATTTTCAATGTATAAATAAGAAATATCATTAAGAGCAATTATGTAGTTATTATCTACATTACAAGAATCAAAAGTTAGCTTAGCATTCTTGCCTTGATTAGTTTTTGCTCTTAAAATAATAGGAACTGTTGGACCAGTACCAGCTAATTTAGGAAAGACATATTGCCCAACATAGTTATTGTGACTTGAGTCCAATTCAATAATAAGTGAGTCGCAAATTCCACCTACTCTGGCAAACGAATCCAATGCTAAGTTTAGATTCATAAAATCATCACCTTTACTCGTGTCTCCAACCGTCCATAGTTTTTTAGCAATTGAAGGAGCAACAACATACATAATGGTATCATTAATATCCATTGAATCAGGAACACCATTAGGGTTAGAAACCCAAACGATAATGGTGTCTCCAGTTTTAAATCCAGGAGCATGAGTATAAACTGAAGCAATGTTACAAGCTCCAGGTTGAACAGAATCTCGGATCACAACATTTGGCATTCTGATATCAGGCAGAGAAAGACCGCTAGCAGCAGTTGTTTTATAAATGCCGCCTATTTCAACAGAATCCAGAATTCCTAGACCATCGTTACAGTAACGCACCTTAAAGTCTTGATATAGTGTACCAGGACAAATCGGTGACTGAGGAGAAGTAACGACATCCATTTTAGCAGAATTTGCTGGTGGTATTAAAACTTCAATATCAACTGAATTACCATAACTGGCTCTTGTATAGCAAGCATCAGTAATAGAAGTTCCAAAACCTGTTATACGCATTCTTGTTAATCCACTCTTTACAATATTTGGATTGTTGGGTATATTGATAATGAATGTTTGAGTAGCATTATAACTAGTCGTTCTATATACTGTTTCATTATTTCCACTAAAGTTTCCATCGCCATTAAAGTCAATAAATACTCTTACCGGGTTACCTCCTGTACTCCAGGATTGATCAAATGATACGGTCATCTGAAACGAAGATCCAGGTTGAATGATCATACGAGCAGTAGTTGATCTGTCAGTATAACCGTTGCTCCAATTAAGACCTTGGACGTTAGCATCCCGTATCGCTCCAGAGGTTGTTACAGCATCCATATTACGCCAATCTCTAGATGTACTTGGAGTACAGTATTGCGCGTAAGACTCAGCTCCGATCATTAAGAACAGTGCTAAAATCGAAGTGTATGTAATAAATTTTTTCATAATTATTATTATTTTAAATTTTGGTACTGATTATTAGTACAAAGTGATTTTACCATTAAACAATGTATTGCTTGCGCTGTTTATTGAAAGCTGATAAACACCTGACGCTAAATTACGGTCATTTAAATTTAATGTGAAATGTTGCAATGAGTTTTTAGATTCATCCACAACAACCCTTCCATTTAAGTCTATTATTTTTACACTTACAGAACTTAAATCAAGGTCTGAAGGTAATTCCACATTCAATAAACCATTTGTTGGATTAGGATAAACACTAACATTTGAGTAAGAAATCACTTCATTGGTTCCAACAGTAATAACTTCAATACTTTTACTTATAGTAGCAATGCCACAGTTTTGAGAAGTAATAGTAAGTGTTACTGAGAAAACTCCGTTTGTATCATAAATATTTACAGTTTTCCAGATCAATCCAGAATCAATTTTCCCATCTCCAAATGACCAATGGTAATCGATACCCGTTTTATCATCTGCAATGAATTCCCAATTAGATTGTGAAAACTGACTTTGCAAAAACGTAGCGAAAGGAAGAGCATCTACGGTAACGCTTGTTGTATCTGTTGAAACACAATTAAGAGGATCAGTGAAATGTACCCAATAAGTAGAAGAACTATCAACGAATTGACGACTAGAAGAAGAACCGTTACTCCAAATATAAGTACCTGCACCAGTACCTGGATTTAAATCAACAGTATTGCCTTCACATAGGATAGTGTCTTTGATAAGGTCAACGGCGCTAGAAATAGTTATTTCAATTGTGTCAATAGAAGAACATCCATCACTGTCATTAACTGCAATAAAATATTGACCTCTTTTGCTGATTGTTATTCCTGCGGTTGTTGCTCCAATATTCCATGAGTATGTTCCATTAGTAATATCTGCTGTTACAGCTAAAGATTCACCAGCACACAAATTAGTATCATTTGGTAGTTCAACAACTTTGTTCGTTTGAATTACAAAACTATCAACAGCATTTCCACACTCTCCAATTAACTCAGCATAATAATTTCCAGATTGAGTAAACCACTTAGAAGCAGCTGTATCTGTATTATTCCATATAATTCTATCGGCAGCAGAAATTTCAGAAGAAACAACAAGAGTGTCTCCATTACAAATATTGTATGCATCACCTACAGAAAACTTAGAAGGAGCAGTGAATTCAAATACACCTGGATCAGGAGTATTTGCTGATCTCGTAACTCCTAAAACGTCACTTGTACTAAACAAGGCAGTTCCAATGTTATCAATCAATGCATTACAAGTTCTTAACGTACTGTCTATGAACATAGGGTCTGTTGAAATCCCATCAAATTCAAACCCGTAATTATTTTGCCAATTTGCTATATCTGTAATTGTTTTATTGCCAAATTGTCCTAAAACAACTTTTGCATACAGTACATTGTTATTCATGGCACTTACTGAGGAAGTTCCTTGAATTTCAAAAGCAAAACCATCACCATAATTAGCGATAATATTATTGTGTACTTCATTAGCATTGCTGTTTCCTATGTAGATGCCTGCAGCAGTTTCGCTGGTACCTAGCATACTGATAGCGTTATTCGTGATCTCATAAAACGTTACGTTATCTAATCGAATTCCATTGTATGTATTATTTAATGAAGAATCACCCATAATAAAGCGATTATTATAAATAAGTACTTTGTTAGAAGGAGTTCCACTTAAGTTAAGTAGTCTAATTCCAAATCTCATAGAACGTCTTGTTTCAATGTTAGAATTATCATGAATTTCCACCGAACCAGTTGCATCGTCTATGTAAAGAAAAGTACCATTAGTTGAAGGGTTTCTATTCGCGATGTTGGTGTTTGTATTACCTGTTAATTTTAAACCCAACGTATGAATAACAAATACACCACCATTATAATGATTATTAAAGGAACAATTAGTAATACTAATTGCTTCATTAGGAAAACCTACTCCACCTGGTGCTTGAAATCTAATGGCTTCAGTTCCTCCATTGAAATTACAACCATCAAAGCTTATATTTTCAATACCGTCAAATCCAACTTGTCTTACTAGCCTGGCATTGGTGCTTGAACCAGTATAGGTAATGTGGAAGTTACAATCATTAAATGCAATGTCATTTGAGTTGTTAAAAAGAACAAGTCCTGAATTTGAATTTCCACTTGAATCTTGAATCGTTAAATCATTGAAAGTAATATTTTGAATATCGGTAAAGCTAAGTACATGATTAACAGTAGAAGAAGTACTTGACCAATTTATGATAGCAGAATCAGCATCTCCTGCCATAGAATTAAATGTTATTTCTGCGTTATTAGTAATTCCAGGAATAATATTGAATTTTCCTTCAGCATAATGTTTTCTTGAGCTAAGATTAAAAATAACGTTACCACAAACACCAATCTCCTCAATATCTCTAATTACTTTAAACAATGAGTCATAATCAGAAGTTGGAGTACCAACTGTATAGGTTCCTTTTAAACCTGGTCTAGGAATTCTCGTGAGTGTATCATCTCCCTGAAAATCATCTAGTGCATTCCCGTTTACTAAACTCAACCACACCTTTACAGTATCACCATATTTATAGGTTAATGCTCCTAAGGTAACATTTACAGTGGAAACTGCACCACCAGCACTAATGTTACCTTTCCAATTGTATGGAGTTTGCAAAGTGTCATTCTTTGACCATTGAATAGTTGCGCTATCAATTGCTGTTTTACTATTACTCAATAAAGAAATAATAATAGAATCGCCAATTGAGCAAGAAGGAATAAAAGGATCTAACATTTCATTAATTGCGACATTTTCTTGATACAATACAGAGAAGATGTAATCTTCAGCTTCACCAGATTGACTACCCCTAGAACAAGGATTGTTAATTGGTGCGGCGTTCCATTCTGAACGAAATCGAATTCTATATGAACCACCTGCTGTTGGGGCACCATTATAGGTAGCGGGAACAGCAAACGTTCCACTATAAGGAGGACGAGCTCTTTTAGATATGACCCGCTCACCGGCCTCAAATGAATTTGATTTATTCCAATCAATCCAAGCGGTTAAGCCACTGTTCTGAGAGTTTGATGGGTTAGTTGAAATTCTATAATTTACCGTTGTCCCCGGAGTACAAACGTATTCACGAACATTACCAGTTGTGTAATCACTATAACCATTACTGTTTCCATCCCAAAGGACTGATCGACTGGTTAGATTGGTAGAACCATTAGTTAACGAGACTTCTTGGATTGATTCCCAGTCATTTGAGTAGCTTGGGCTACAATATTGCGCAGCCCCCATTATCCATGACGAAAGCAGGAATGTAAGTAAACCTAATTTTGTGTAAACGTTTTTCATATAATGTTATTTACCTGTTTTGACTTAAAAATCTTATTGAATTACCAAATATAGAAATATTAACATAGTAACAAAAAAAAAAAAAAAAAA
>TARA_B110000879_G_scaffold212973_1_pt1 | contig 10996 bp, 10 predicted proteins | sample TARA_B110000879 | Tara Oceans TARA_B110000879 (sample SAMEA4398094) | marine metagenome | biome: Polar Biome; feature: [SRF] surface water layer (ENVO:00010504); material: water (ENVO:00002006), including particulate matter (ENVO:01000060) such as... | depth 5 m
ATTAACTGAGAATAATGTGTCTTATTATTTGCAAAATACTTTGCAAAAATGTCATGAAAATAGGGTAAATGTTTATTACTATTTTCTTAATATCATGGTTCTCTTAACCTTCTTTTCTATTGTTGGATTTATATTATATTATTGTTATAATCATAAACTTAGTGATTATGATAAGCAACAGAAAATGTTAAAAGACCAGGAATTTATTATATCTAAGATACGTTATTTTCAAGAAGAAAATAAACAAACTAATAATAATGGGTCATCAATGATAACCGATTTACCGTCTATACGAGTATAATATATATACATTTAATATATATTATAACATTATGAATATTATTCGTGACCAAAGAGAACATATTATTACAAATAATAATATAGGTAACACGGAATTAGCTAATATACTTGAAAATACGAATAAACAAATAGAATCTTTAGTTATTAAGGAATCTTTACATGGCGATTTAGATTTTTCTATTATTAAAACTATGGGGTTTGGACTTCTTACTGAAATTACTATACAAGAAGGTGATGTGATTAGTATCTCTAATTTACCGGAAGGATTAAAAAAATTTACTTGTTCTAAGAATTTATTAATAGAGTTAGAGAACCTTCCCAAATCTATTGAAGAATTAGATGTAAATAACAACTATATTGAGGGTTTTAATATTGATTATTTGAAAAATTTAAAGGTTCTCAATTGTTCATATAATAAAATCAAGGAATTAAAATTATTACCAGCATCTATTCAAGAAATACATTGTGAAAATAACAACTTATTGGTGTCTATTCATCTAGGTAATGTTGACCAATTGAATGTTCTCAATATTTCTAATACCAATGTTCATATTATTTATGATTATCCTGAAGGTGTTGTTGATTTTAAAATGGAAAATACTCCTTCTATTGAATTTCGTAATGCTACCGGGAATATTTCATTAAATGATGCAAATAAAGAGAACATTGAAGAAGAAATAAAAAAAAAACAGAATTATATTGAAGCATTGGATGAGTATTTCTTGTTAAAAACTAATTATGAAAAACGACTATTAGAAGCCAAACGCAAGCTTTTTAAAAATGCGGTTACCAAGAAAATGGCTAAAAAATCGGCATCAAATGCAAAAATACCATGTATTAAATGCAAACGACCAGTCGGTACCAAATTTATAAACAACAATAATAAATATATGGCAATATGTGGCGATACACAGAACCCATGTACATTAGATATCCAAATATATACTGGAGAACTTGATATGTATAAAGAACAATTGTATTATATCTATCAAAATATACAAGAATATAAGCAAAATATTATTTGTAAAAAATTAGATGCATTATTTAGTTTTGTTAGCGAAGATGAATCTATTCAGTCATTTAAAGAAGAATTGGATAATTACAATAGCGAAACTAAAATATATACACCGTTACTTAATATGCATAATGATATTTATAACAACATTGATAAGAGTACATTAATTGACAAAAAAAACGAAGTTATATTTAGATTAAAAGAATCTATTCATAAACTGTTGATAGAATACAAAGAAACGAATAATAAAGATTTTTTAAGACAAGCGGTTCTCGCACAACATAAGCAACTTACACCAGAATTTAGAAATTTACGAATGTTAAAATATGAAGTTATGGAAATGGATAAACAATATAAACAAAACCAGAATGAAAACACAAGAATACTATTAAACGAGATTTGTGAATTAGAAATTGCAAAGGAAGGCAATACTGTCACTGAATACCATTTAGTACAACGACCAGTTGCATTAACTAAAATGGAATATTCGTTTCACGAAGACCCACGTGTTATTAAATTTGTAAAATAGTTTGAGATAATAATCTACCTATGTAAATTATTATTTGTATATTATATAATGGAACCTTTAGCTAAACGCTTTTTCATATTTATTTTTGGTTGTATATTCATACGAATATGTCTAGTTGCTATTGCTTATAACATTAATGTTGATTATTTACCTTATACCGGATATATTGCTGCAATTATTGGCATTGGATTTTTAATTATTTTTTTAGGTGGATATAGAAAAACTGCAACTGAAATTTACTGTGATGTAGTATGGTGGAATCATTTACGACCTTTACATGGCATATTATATTTATTATTTTCTTATTTAGCTATAAATAAAAATAAAAATGCTTATCTAGTTTTACTCGTTGATGTTATTATTGGATTTATTTCTGGTATGAATTTTCATTATAAACATGGATATTTATCTAAATAAATTTAACATTGGTTATAATTTGAAATACCATCCCATTTAATATTATATTTGTCCGCCCATCTTTTTTTATCACATTCTGTTTCATATGATGAAAAATCTATAGCATCCTTATCTATATTTAATCCAAGTATCTCACCTGCAGTTAAATCATCTATATTTCCCTCACTATTTTTCAAATTACCAATATTTGTATTATCAGGGATTACACATTGAGTTGCATTATCTAGTTTATTTGCTTGCCATAAATCCGGACAACTATTTTGTACAGGAGGATACACCCCATTGCTAGTATTTTCATTTTTATCATTCTTTACAATACGTGTTCCAATAAATGTTAACATAATGATTAATAATAAAATTGCTATAGCTAAAACTGTTAAATAGAACCACTCCATTATATACTAATATAACAAATTATTAGTTAGAATATTCTTATTACTAAATATTTAGTGATTTGCAAATTTATTTCTTAGTACAAATTATATGATTAAAATGAATTCAAGTAATATTGATGTTTATACCAATAATCAAATATTAGATAATTCTATTTATAATGGAAGAGTAAATATAGTTGAACAGCCTTCACCTGAAATACAGTTTAAGATGCAAGAACGAATCGCTATTAAAAATAAAACTACTGAATACAGAGAAGCTCTCACCGGTGAAATTGAATCTAATATGTTAGCTACAGTATACTTTTCTGTTGATAATATTCAAATTGTACAAAATGGTCTTCGTGCCGGTGTATATAATATGTCAAATGGTAAATATGTTATTCCACCACAAAATATGGATACTTTAAAGATTATTATGCGTAGCATATATTTACAACACGCTGAACATGATATGAATAATATAAAAAAAGAAGTCACTAACTTAAATAAATTAGTGTTGGATTATGCAATTCAAAGTGTATATGGTGAGGCAGTTGGTTATGAAAAATACTGTCAAGACCAAAGTAGTATTGCTATGCCTATGGAATTACCACGTCAAGCTGACCGAGATTATAAGCAATTAGAATTAAAAAATTGGGTCTAGATCTAGATGCTTGAATTATTTATTATAATTATTATTTCTTTAATTTTAAGACCTTACTCTTAGTCACTTTTTTTACAGACTGCTTTGTTTCACCAGATTGAATTTTTTCACGTTTCTTTTTATAGGTATTATAATTGGTTTGAAACACATTTAATTCATATAACCACATTTGTTCAAGTGTTGTGTTTATTAATACTGATAATTCAATTTCAGTATCGTCTTTATCTTTCATTATCGATGACACATTTTCATCTGTCACCGAATCCATTGGCATTTTTATCAAATATTTGTAATCATTATCTATTTTATCAAACTGCTTGCTTTCCAATAATTCAGTAACTTCTAATGATTTTTTACGGCGTAAATCTATTGTACCTTTCAACATTTCTTGAATATATTTTGCACGATTAGATAACCGGATTAATTTATTATTCATGTTCTTAATTAAGAACTCTTTTCGCTTTCTATAGACATCCATCCTAACTAGATAAAATTCCTCAATTATTTCCTCTATTGATTCGTATTTATGTAACCGACAATCTTTATTAAACATATGCATATTTGTTGCACTATTTGTTGTTGTTAATTTCAACAATTTATCTACACCATTACATCCATAATCATCTGTAATTTCTTCTAATTCATTTAATGAACCTCTGGGAAATACTACTGTAATATCAACTGATACTTCTGTACAAATTGATGTAAAATCGCGAATTGAAGGTGTACTCTTTTTTCCAGATTTACTAGTTCCATCCATTAAAGATTCCAAATAGGTTGTATAAGACATTGTCCAAGTTCCTACAGGTAATTCGGTAATACGAATTTTATCATCACCTATCTTTTCATAGACACCCTTAATTAAATATTTCTTTTCTGCGATACGTGTAATACTACCTTTAAATCCCTCATAATATGGAATAAAATCAATATTCTTTGTTGATTTACCCTTTAATTTCTTATTTAAATAATCTACGATTGTTAATGGATTATAGGAAGCAATATTACATGAAAATCCTGTACCTATACCGGAAATACCATTCATTAATGCGAACGGAATAATTGGAACATAATATTCGGGTTCAACTATGGTACCATCATCATTCAAATAATTCAATACTGAGTCATCTGTATCTGGGAAAATGCTACGTGTTAATGTATTCAATTGAGTAAATATATATCTTTCTGATGCACTATCATCGCCACCGTGTAGTCTTGTTCCAAATTGTCCATTTGGTTCTAGCAAATTTATGTTGTTTGAACCTACAAAGTTCTGTGCCATATTTACAATTGCACCGTTTAAACTTGCTTCACCATGATGGTATGCACTATGCTCTGATACATATCCTGAAAATTGGGCTACCTTTATTTCACTCGTCAACTTACGTTTGAATGCGGAAAATAGAATTTTTCGTAATGAAATTTTTAAACCATCTACCATATTGGGAATAGAACGAGCACAATCATATGTACTGAAATGTATCATTTCATTATTTATAAATTGTTCATATTGAACAGATGGACTGCTTGTATCTAGGTAAGCATCTTTATCGTATGCTTCAAGCCATACCTTTCTATCATCTGCACGTTTTTTATTGAAAATCTTGTCAATTGTATCGTCACTATTTGCACCTGAATATACAAAATCTACTATCTTCTTATTCGCAAAATAATTCTTAAATTCTGCTGAAGTTGAAGTACCAAGACCCTTAAAATATTTAACTACCCACCCACTTGTACCATTTTCACCGAAACTATTTTTCCATGTATTATATTCGCCGTCATTATAAAATAATAATGTTTGAGCACCCTTCTTAGCACGTAAAATCGGGGTATTCATAAAAGATAGGAATCCTGGAATTCTTGTTAAAGACGCCCATTCGCTGTGAAATAAATTAATACATAACCCTTTAATATGAGACCCATCTAAATCTTGATCTGTCATGTACATAATCTTACCATATCGCAGATATTTATGAACATCCTGAATGGATTCATACTCACGACCTGTTTCTAATCCTAGAATCTTTTTAATTTCATTGATTTCCTTGTTTTCACTAATTTTCTTAATTTGTTCACCGCGTACATTTAATAACTTACCCTTCAATGGATAAATGCCTATTGTATTTCTATCTTCACTTGATAATCCGGATACAATACCTGATAATGCTGATAATCCCTCACATAAAATAAGAATACAGTCCTTTGAGTTTACAGTACCGCTATTATTTGCATCTATCAAATTTGGTATACCACGTATTGATTTTGTTTTAGAACCGTCCGTTTTTTTTGCTATCTTGTTTTCCTTTGCTTCTATTAATGAACATGCTACATCCATTACACCCATTTTTGCTATCTTTTCTATAAATGTATCACTAACTTGGCATGTTGACCCAAATTTTAATGCAGGAGTATTCATATAATCTTTTGTTTGACTATCAAACGATGGATTCTCAACATCACACCGTAAGAATAATATTATTTGTTCTTTGATTGCAGCTGCATTTACTTTGATCTTTTTCTTTTTTTCTATATAATCGCATAATTTTCGCACGATTTGACCCATTATATAATCAACATGTTTGCCACCTTTGAATGTGCATATACCATTTACAAATGATACTTGCATAAATTCATGATTCGGGGATATCGCTACTGCATATTCCCAACGTTCATCTGGATGTTCATATACACGCTTTGTTTGTTCTTTATTACCGATATATAAATCAATATATTGTTGAAAAGTTTTAATATTTATTTGATTTGAATTACAACTTACTTTGACTTTTTTGATAGAATGATCTGTTACTGCACTAATATCATGTATTCTTTTTTTCAAAAGTGCTAACATATCAGGTGTTATCCCATTTACTCCAAATCTTTGATAATCCGGCTTAAATGTTACACTTGTATATGACTTTGTTGTAAGTGGCACCTTTGTGATTGTTGGTGTATCAATCTTATCCAAATTATTATGAAATTCTTGGGTATATTTTAATCCACGTGTGTGATCTACTGTTTCAACCCGTCCATATGTTGACCATATTAACACTAATTTAAATCCAAAACCATTCTTTCCACCTACAATTTTCTTTTCACTTTTATTATAGTTTGTAGATGTACGTAAATGACCAAACACCATTTCTGGGATCCATAAGTTATTCTCAGGATGTTTAGCTATATCTATTCCATTTCCGTCATTTGTCATTGTAATAGTACCATCGTCAGTAATTGTTGTATCTATGTAAGTTACAAAACGTTTATTTAATAAAGACGATTGAATCATACGGATCACATGATCCCTACAATTTACGATACCTTCATCAAATAATTTATAAAGACCAGGAATATATTCTATATCACGGTAACATATTTTTTGTTGGGCTTCATCATACACCCACAGAGATGCATCCACATTTTCTACCGAACCAATATATGTATCTGGATTATCCAAGATATGTTGTTTGTCGGTTTTTTGTTGATATTTATTTGCAAGTTGGGCAGAGTCATTTTTTGACATCTTTGCTGAAGAAGACATTATATTATACAATACCGTTGTCTTAATATATTTTTCAATTTTTTATACTTCTAATATAACTAGATGCTTCAATACAATAATTTAATTACACCAGGTAATGACCCATCAATTACGAAAAGATTAGCATATTCACAAATGTTACGTAACCGGAAATTCAGATTAGTGGAACAGAAAAAAGATAAAAGAGATTATTATTTGGGGCAATATACTACCGATCCTAATAATACCATTACATATATAAAACAGTTTACTGCAAATACTGAATCTAATCCAGATTATAAACCAACATATATAAAACAGTTTGATAAGGAATTATTTATACCTGGAGAACCTGAACCAAATAATTCACGCCCTATTGTTTTATTTCATCAATATTCAGCTGGTCAAATTTGGTCTAAATAAAATTTAGGATACTTTCATTATATTTTATTTATATACTATATAATGAAACGACCTGTTCGACAAAGCGATGGTAAATACCATATTAAAAGTGGTAAATTTGAGGAATTATTTGGTTCTCGTACACAAGTTATGAATGGTACTGCATTCAAAACTAGCGGCGAACTTACAAAAAAGGATTTATTAATGAATAAATGGGGACGTATTGTTTCTGCTAAGAAACATAAAACCGCTAAGAAAGAAAAGCGTTTAGAAAAAGCTGGATTTTTCGCAAAGAAAGGCAAATTTGGTTATGTTAAGAAAACTGCACGTAAAAGCCGTAAAAGCCGTAAAATGAAAGGAGGTATGGCAGATTTATCACCTGCCTCTGTATAATTTTTTATAACATATACCAATCACTTGAAATAAATTTTGATTCTATAATATATTCTTGATAATTGTCAAATATATATTTTTCAAAATACACTTTACTTACAATTTGATGTTGTCTATTATGCAAATTCGTTAAATCTATTGATGATGATGATCTAGTTGCATATTTGCAATAATGTGTATATGCATCGTAAATTGATATATTATGATAAATACCAGGAGATGACATGCGTGATAAATTAGTTGATGATACGTTTTCTGTTTTATTCTGCATATCTAATTTTAAATTATCCATTGCTATTTGGATTTCTAATTGTTTATCCCACAATAAACACCTTACCTTTGCTATATATTTATCTTGATCTATTTCTATTGTTGGATAATAATATGCTAACAAATCCAAGATTTTTTTATCATTTATATTTGATACATTTTCATTATTTGTTTCACCCCATTTTCTAAATAAAAGTATTACCTCGTCTACTTCTAATTCCGTTTCTAATTCATCTTCTACCATTGTTTCATTCCAAAAATTTAAAAATGTATTTATTACCGGCAAATATTTACTACAAATTCCTACAAATATATCTTTATCTTCCATGTAATATGTACTTAATTTTTCTATTAGCATTGATTTTAATGGTTGTAAAAATATTACAGCTGGTAACTCCTTATCGGATAAAAATTGTTTCCATAAATACTGCATATTTTTCCATGTTATTTGTGTTATACCAGATATTATTGATTTATTTGTATTTTGTATTATATCTATGTCTAATACATTTGTTACAAAATCATTCACTAATGTATCTATATTCATATTTTTTATATAAAATACGTTTTCTATTAATTTGTCATTATTGCAATAATTTTCTATATACTCATCTGCTGAATTATATCGTAATGAATAATGACACGCGACGCAAATTATGTCTAATACATTTTTATTCAAGATTTGACTCCAAGTACTATCATTCTTTATACTTCTATTTATTTTGATTATTCTGCAATCTTCATATTTATGATCATAATATTTATATTTAAATGTTTGAGATATATTACAACCTATATACATTTGACATATATGATTTAATTGTTTTAAGAAGAATTTTGCATTATTATCTATTATGTACACCAATGATTGTTGTTTACGAAAAATATTATCACCCAATACTGTTAAAAATAACTTGGCTTCATCCCGACCTGCAAATATTAATGGACAGATTCCATCTATTACCGATTGGATCGTCTGTGATTCGGGTATTGATTCTAATAAACTGGTTTCGCGGATTCTTTTCATTATATTTAATCTTGTTTTTTGTTTCCATGACATTAATGAACTATCTCTATTTATTGTATTTAATACTTCGTGTAATATATCATCTTCATTGTATAATTGATAATGTTGACCATCATAAAAAAAGAAGTTATCAGTTGAATTTGAATAAAAATATTGATTATTATTTAAAAATGTTTGAATAAATGTATCCTGCTCTGATGATAATTCCGTCATGCGTATTACACGTTGGTTATGCTGCACATGCATTGTTTCAAATATACCACCCAATTGATTACACATATAATTGTTGATTTTTTGATACATATAATCATTTTCTTTATATTTATCAAATAATTGACTTATTGTTGCTACTACTATCTCTTTATCTTGTTCTATTTTTTTATCTTGTTCTATTTTGTTATTTACGGCTTCATTATGGGTTTCATTCATTTTTTTATTTACGGCTTCATTATGGGTTTCATTCATTTTTTCCATACTATAAACGTAATATAAGATAAGTTTTTTATATTACTTTTTAATATATTATATCGTAACTATACTATGATGTTTTTTGTCAGTATTTTCCATACTATTTACCAATGATGTTGTTATATATTTTGATATAATCATTTTTGAATTTAATACATCCGATATTGGTAATACTGCAAACCAGTTATATTTATTTCGCATTAATATCTCTTCTCTTGGTATGTAAATCCCTAATGCTGAATTATCTAAATCTAGATAAGCTTCTTCCATCAATTCGTCTATTATTATTGAATGGTTTTTTGTGGTTTTTATACCCAATACTTTTCCATCTACCAATTCCATCTCACCATTATTTATTAGTTGTTGACATTTATCTTGCATTATACCTATAAATTGGGTTTTCATTGTTATATGGGTACTTGATAATATGCTTTGTAAATATTCTACTATTTTTATTATACTATTGTGATTTTGACTTGCACCCATAAAATATGTATTTGGCATAAAATCTTTATTCGTTGTGTTATTTTTTAAATCACATGTACGATTTATTGATTCACATACAAATGCTTTTCCTTTGTTGTTATATTCTTCGTATAGTGGTTTCAAATTTTTTATACATAAAAACGAATTGGGTACTACTATACCACCATATACTTGTAATAACCGGGCCATACCCAATTCACGATATTTGGATTTCATTGGCTCTGCCATATTACGAACATTCACATCCCATGATGGTAATAATTTATTAAATGATTCATCGTCTATTAAACATACATTAAAATCATTACCACAATGATTTATAATAGATTTTATTGTTAAATGTAAATATGGCTGATTTAAATTATCTGTATTGCGAGATGAAAAATCCTTCCAATTTCTTGCATTTATTTCATATCTTGAATGAATCCATAATTTTGGACGGTTTGAACCATATAATGGCGATTCATTCAATAAATAATCTTTTATTAATTTATAATCTTGATCATCTGTATCAAAATTTTGTTTTACATTATTTATTAATGATGTTGCACCTAGTATTAAACCGAAAGCTATTATATAATGTGTTACGCTTTTTGAATTGAATATCATTTGAATATACGTATATAATATCATAGTATATTTTATTCATAATTAAACCTGATTTCAATACAAAGTAATTAATAATATATCAAATAATCTATATTATATTTAGATTCATTATATTTCATTTGTGATGTAAACATTATTGTATTTATTTTGCATATTTGACGTACTACATTTGTAAATGATTTATATGTCATTTTACGTGTAATATAATATGATTTACCAACATAATAATATTCTATTAATTCATTGCAAAATTCATCATTGTAATTATGAAATATCATTTTACGATATGCATTCATATCAACTAAATAATAATTATCTGTTTTTAAACAAATTTTATCTAATAAATTAAATAATAATTCATTTGGTACAGGATATTTGAATATTTGATTGGTCATTTGTCTATTAAATCAATATATTATATTTTTTTAAGTTTTTCGCTAAATCTGGAATAAATATTTATACTATTATAATTATTTATTATTATGGTTGAGCATTAGCTTGTTCTTGGGCGGCTTGTTGAGCAGC
>TARA_B110000879_G_scaffold77811_1_pt1 | contig 10993 bp, 10 predicted proteins | sample TARA_B110000879 | Tara Oceans TARA_B110000879 (sample SAMEA4398094) | marine metagenome | biome: Polar Biome; feature: [SRF] surface water layer (ENVO:00010504); material: water (ENVO:00002006), including particulate matter (ENVO:01000060) such as... | depth 5 m
TTTATTTGAACAAACGGGCCTGGAAGCTAAATTGCCCTGTAAGAATGGATTAGGGCGTCGCCTAGTTCCAGTAATTATCTTATAAATCCCTGCGCCCGAGCAACAGGGGGTTGATAGCTACTCGCTTTGAGTTGTATATATGTGTGCGAATAATCGTTCTTCGCGAACTATTAGGTTACATCTTATGAATTAACTAGGTTCAATGCTCATGAAATTAAATATCCAAAAAATTTTCACGGTCACTTTAATCCCGTTGTTATTATCGGCCTGTTCAGATAACACTGAGTCCAACAAAGTCAAAACAATCGCTTCTGATGATAAACCTATATCCAATTTTGTTTCTGTAACCGGCGGTACTATTCGCGGCAATGCGCGCGAAGATGGGTTGATTGAGTATCTAGGTATTCCCTATGCCGCCCCACCTATTGGTGACCGCCGCTGGCAATCGCCAGCCCCGTTAGCGGCGTGGGAGGGTGAGCGCGACAGCACCTCGTTTGGTTTACCCTGTTACCAACCGGGTTCGTTAAGTGCGTTCTACGATCGCACATATGAAAAAATGAGCGAGGATTGCTTGACCTTAAATGTCTGGACCCGCGCCGAACGAACGTCCGATGCTTTACCAGTAATGGTTTGGATTCACGGCGGCGCCTTAGTTATGGGTTCTGGAATGGACTATGACGGCTCACCCCTAACGCGCAAGGGAGTGATCCTAGTCACTATTAATTATCGCCTGGGCCCATTTGGATTTTATGCGCATCCTGAGCTCAGTACAGAGGGCAAAGGGCACTCTGGCAATCAAGGTTACAAAGATCAAATAGCCGCTCTGAATTGGGTGCAAGAAAATATTCGTCAATTTGGCGGCGATTCTAACAATGTGACTATCTTCGGCGAATCTGCAGGTTCTTGGAGCATGTCAGTTATGCAAGCCTCGCCAATGGCGCGCGGTTTGTTCGATAAAATAATTGGTCAAAGTGGCGCGCGGTTTGTCCCATTACCAGATCTAAAAAAAGCGAGATGGGGAATGCCGTCGGCCGAAGAGCGAGGCGAGACGCTAGCGAGTATGTTTGCTCAAACAGATGCGCCAGATCTGGACGTTTTGCGTACGTTGTCGGCTGAATCAATTATTGATGCCTATGCGGCTGATCCAGCTCTGCTTTTTGATTTTGATTCACTGACGATTGTTGACGGACAAGTACTCCCCGAAGAGGTAAACACAATATTTGATCAGGGCAGGCAAGCCGATGTGCCAGTAATGATTGGCTCCAACGCAGATGAGGCGACTACATTTGACCCAGCTATAGGCGGCACATCACCAATTGACTACATAGAGCTACATACTCAATTTGTTGATCTCACATTGGGCGGAGATAAGCGAAAAGCCCTTCTTCTGTATCCCGATACTCCAGAATTCGCAAGAGACTCGTATATTCGTTTCAACACAGATGCCAATTTCACCCAGCCTATGCGCCAATGGGCCAACTACATGGATAACGTTTCGAGTCAGGTTTATCTTTATTGGTGGAACTGGCGGCCTGTGATTAATGGCAGTGATGAATACGCCTCTTTCCATGCGGCTGAGATTCCTTATGTGTTTGGTGATTTAGCTATGTTCAACATAGAAGTCACCGAGCGCGAAGAGGCTTTTTCAGAAACTATGATGACTATCTGGACTAACTTTGCGAAGAACAGTGACCCAAGTAGTAAAGGAATTATTAACTGGCCAGCTTATGCAGAAGACAAACCAATGACTGCTGTATTAGGTGCTGAGATTGGGCTTGAAGGCGGCGTTCGGTCTGAGCAAGTCCGCGTAATTACTGCCGGCTATGACACGAGGCGTGATTAGGTTAACCTGAATCTTTAAGGCGCTGCAATATACGAGCGTTTAAATAAGTATTTAAAATATAAATAGTGTGAGCGAAAAAAATGAAAGTAGGCATTATTCCGATAAACATAGGGGTTCAATCTGGGGGCCAAATTGTTGAAACGGCTCAACTGGTTGAGTCCCTTGGCTACGAGTCGGTTTGGACCTTCGAACATGTGGTCGTTCCAGTAAATTACGATTCGAAGTATCCCTATAATAAATCAGGCAGTATGGGCGCTGCACCAGAAACAAACTTCGTTGACCCATTAATTGCGCTAGCAGCTGTGGCGTCGGCAACAACGACATTGCGCTTAGCAACTGGGGTCAATATTCTTTCTCAAGTAAATCCAATCTATATGGCAAAACAGGCAGCCAGTTTAGATTTCATTTCTAACGGTCGATTTATGTTGGGCGTAGGGATTGGCTGGTTACGCGAAGAGTTTGAAGCGTTAGGTGTGCCGTTCGAACGCCGAGGGGCCAGATTTGATGACTACGTAACGGGTATGCGTAAGATTTGGTCTGGTGAGGTCGTCGAGCATGAAAGTGACTTTATTTCTTGGAAGGGTTTTAAAAGTTATCCACTGCCTATCCAAAGTCCTTTTCCAGTGATTATGGGCGGTGTAAAAGGCAAGATCTTTGAGCGTACTGCGCAATTGGGTAACGGCTGGTTTGCGCCCTCTGGAGATCCAGTTGAACTTAAGAGCCATATAGAAAGTTTGCAAAAAGAATGTGATGCCGTTGGTCGAGACATATCAGAAATAGAAATTACCTGCATGTGGCCCGGTCTTGGAGGCGAAGACTTTTTAGGCGAGTTAAAAGCCATAGGTGTCAGCCGTGTAGTGATGCCGATGATGGGTGAGGGTGACCCAATTGAAAAGCTGCATAAGGTTGCGGAAGAGGTGATAGCTTAAAGTCGTCTGGGATTGGTCGAAAAATATAGATTTAGTTAGGCATGTTAAGTGGATCCCTAAATGACGTTGACGAGGGTGCGCTCGAAGCGACCTAAAAGGCGCAGGAATGAAGCATATTGATAATGCTGCAAGAGCAGTTGAACGGGTGCTTGTTGTTGGATAAATTTTAACGAGTCATAGCGGTTTCGTTTACTAGTAAAATAATTAGAAACCTTATGGAGTAGCTTATGCGATATTTTTTGATTGTCGTTTTGTTCTTTAGTTATAACGCGTCGGCCAATGCTGCTGATGCCGATCCACGTAAAATAATTGACGATATGGAGCAGTTATATCGCGGCGCTTCCAGTGACGTAAAAATGACCATGGTGGTTCAAACTCCGCAATATCAACGGACGATGCAGTTGACGGGTCAAAGTTTGGGTAAGGAATATGGTTTTTTTCGGATACTTTCTCCGCGCAAGGATCGCGGTGTAGCGACGCTGAAACGTGATTCGGAAATGTGGAATTACTTTCCTAAAATCAACAAGGTAATAAAGGTGCCGCCCTCTATGATGATGGGCTCTTGGATGGGTAGCGATTTTACTAATGATGATTTAGTTAAAGAAACTCAGCTTATAGATGCCTACGATATCGTAATGACAGAAACGGTCTCTGAATATTTGTTTACGCTTGTCCCTACCCAGCAGGCTGTCACGGTTTGGGGTAAAATAGAATATTTGGTATCTAAGTTGCCCCTATTACCAAAATCCCAAACCTTCTTCGACGAAGATGGCGATAGCATTAGAGAGATTACGTTCAGTGAACCTAAAGTGTTTGACGGTCGTATGATTCCAAGTGTCTTAGAAGTGCGGCCTATGAATAAAGATGGCTATAGTACGCGGATCATTTATGACGACATAATTTTCGATTCTGCCAGCATCACCGCACAAACATTTTCCATCAGAAACTTAAAGGCGCGGTTCTAGACGGTGCTTACTTTAAAACTTGCGTTCCGAAATATTCTCCGCCAAAAGCGGCGCAGTTTGTTAACAGCTATGAGTATGTCCTTCGGATATATGCTCTTTGTTTTATCGCTTTCTATGGTCGAGGGCAGTTGGTCAAATATCGTAGATATTTTTACATTAGATCACACCGGACATGTCCAGATTCACAACGGCGATTATGCAAAAAGGCCTAAAATTCACAAAACGATTCGAGACAGGTTATCTGTTGAATCTATCCTTAACGATCGGCCGGAAGTCGCCAGTTGGGCCCCTCGAGTGTTTTCTCCGGTTTTAGCATATGGCGCTGCTAAAACCGCACCCGCTCGAATTTTTGGCATAGACCCTGAATTAGAACCAACAGTAACCAGAATTTTACAAAAAATATCGGCCGGTTCGTTTTTTACTGCTTCACCGAATATTGATGGATATTCCGAAGCAATGATAGGTGCAAGCCTGGCTAGATCACTCAATCTTGCGGTCGGTGATGAAATTGTATTGATTGCAAGTGGCGCCGACGGTTCTATCGCTAATGATATTTTTATCATCACTGGGATAGTGGGCAACGTAACTTCCTTTGATCGGCAAGGTATATATCTGCCTCTAACTGTTGCTCAAGAATTTTTAAGTCTTGGTTCGGATGTTCACGAATATACCTTGCTAGCCAAAAATAAACATAGTAACGAGGCGTTGTCAGCGCGGCTGCAGATGCAGATTCCATCGCTAAAAGTTTCACCTTGGCAAGAAATTCAGGCGACTTTTTACAAGACTATGCAATCTGACAAAGAAGGTAATATGTTTTTTATGGGCCTTGTTGTCTTCATCGTCTTTGTTGGTGTTCTTAATACTGTTTTGATGTCCGTATTAGAGCGCACACGAGAATTTGGAGTTTTAAAATCGATAGGTAGTCGGCCTGGGGACCTTGTAAAACTAATTTTTTTAGAAACAGTAATGTTGGCCAGTTTGAGTGTCTTTGCGGGGTTTCTACTTATCTTTCCTGCAATTTATTGGTTTACTGAAGTTGGGATAAACATGGGCATGGCAGTGGAGGTGGGTGGTGTCGAATTCGATACAATGAAAGGTGAAATATCGGCTTATGTAATGCTGATGCCTATGGCATTTATTTTATTTACCGCCGCTCTTATAAGCATACCGCCGGGTTTACGCGCAGCGAGAATAACGCCCCGCGTTGCCATGGGGAGCCATTGATGTTGACCTTAAAATTGGCTTGGCGAAATCTTTTCCGAAATGTTCGTAGGACAGTGCTCACTTGCACCCTAATTTCTAGCGCTTTAATAGTACTTATTCTTTTTGATGGCATGATGTTGGGGATGGTCGATGCAATGGTCGGCGGCATAACCAAAACGCTCTCTGGAGAGGCTCAGGTTCATAAAAAAGGCTTTAGAGAAAACCTAGCACCTGAATTTTATTTGCAGAACCCTGATGAAATCGCCACGGCCTTGTCGGCTGATGAACGTGTCTCAGCGCATGCGTCTCGAGTGATAGTTGGCGGCATGATCGCCTCATCTCGCAATACAATAGGCGGCGTAATTTACGGTGTAGATGCAGAGTCTGAACGTAACGTAAGCAAGGTTAGTCAATCATTGTACGAAGGTAAATATCTCAGCGGCGAAAAGCGGGAAATTTTGATCGGTAATCTGATGGCAGAGTTGTTGGAAGTAGAGCTTGGAGATCGAATTATCATTACTGCGGCGTCGGTAGATGATAATGAGATTATTCAAGAACTTTTTCGTGTTTCAGGATTTGTAGAATTTGGGCAGACTGAAATAGACGAATCGATTGCATTTATAAATCTAGACGCAGCACAGTCATTTTTAGGAATGCAGGGACGCGTTCACGAAATAGCTGTGCGCTTTATAGATGCTGAAGATGCAAAAGATACAGCGTTGCCAATCTTAAAGCTGCTTAACCAGGGGGAGATCGAGGCATTGGGCTGGCCAGAGCTTCAGCCTTCTATCGCCGGAATGATTCAAATGACTGATATAAGTTCGGGCATAATAGGATCAATTTTATTTATATTGACGGCCTTAGGCGTTATTAATTCAATGTTTATGTCGATTTACGAAAGAATTTATGAATTTGGTATAGCCAGAGCCATCGGTACAACGCCTGGGCAAATTTTTTCGTTAGTGCTGTTCGAGGCTTTTCTTTTGGGGGCTATGGCTAGCGTTATTGGCCTTGCAATGGGTTATTTTCTGAGTAGCTATTTTAACGTCAACGGCATTCCGGTGGGTGAGTTTGAGTTTTCTGGTGTTGGAATTGACGGAAACTTACGAACTGAACTTCGTTCGTATCAATTTATTGCATTTCCCATTTATGTCACCGCGCTAACTGTTTTTGCCGCTATTTATCCGGGTATTTTTGCTTCAAAAATCACGCTAAGTCGCGCCTTGCAGAGAACGTTATAGGACCTAACTATGAGCACAGTGATAGAAACTAAAAATCTATGCAGAACTTTTGGTGAGGGGGAGACTCAGGTTGCTGCCTTGGACCAAGTCGACATAACAATAAAGGCCGGCGAGTTTACGGCTATTACTGGACCCTCCGGTTCTGGTAAGACGACACTACTTCAGTTAATTGGAGGGCTTGATGAACCTGCAATGGGGGATATTTTTTTGTCGGGAACAAATATTGCTCACATGTCAGGGGCACAGTTGTCGGATTTTCGGCGTGATCACATAGGTTTCATTTTTCAATCTTATAATCTAATTCCCGTGCTCTCTGCGCAGGAGAATATTGAATATATCATGTTGTTACAGGGTGTCTCGGCGCAAGCACGTAGAGAACGCGTCCAAGAAATGTTGGCATTGGTTGGCTTGGAAGGACTTGGCAATCGTCGCCCAGCACAATTGTCTGGAGGGCAACAACAGCGGGTCGCAGTTGCACGCGCTATGGCCTCGAAGCCAACTATAATTCTTGCCGACGAACCAACCGCGAACTTAGATTCAACAACGGGCGTCGCGCTTATCGAAGTCATGCGAGAATTGAATAAAAAACTAGGAATGACTTTTGTGTTTTCTACCCACGACCACAAAATTATGGAGCGCGCAGATCGTTTGATTCATTTGGAAGATGGTGTGATTCAGTTAGACGAATTACGCAACTCGTAAGCAAGTATTTTTTGCGAATGAAAGTTAATTTTGTTTATTACGGTTTACTATATGTGAGCTGGTGCGTTAAAAAAATTCTCGTTCAGTTGCTCACGCCAAGAGTCTGTTTGTGTCGGAACGTATGCCGATGAAGAATCAATTTTCTTTGCACACATTGCCCGCGCTTATGATCTGCTTAACGTGGTCCACGGTCGTATTTTCCGATCCAGTGCTGGTATTTGGAAGCTTTATTGAAAAAGAAAACGCGGCTCGGTTTGCACTGCGAGTCAATGCGCGAATAGATAAAGATACTCATCTAGTCGAAACCTTGATTAATGGAAAGCCCTTCTATCGAGTTGTAGTTGCAACTCATAGTTTGTCTGTCGTCGAGTTAAAGGGACAGGCGATAAATTTAGGTTTTAAGGATGTTTGGCCATGGCTTGTGCCTACAACTGTAATAGCAAAAGAAGCATCCCCTATTTTAATCTCGCAACGAATAGATTCGCTAGCTTCGTCCAATTCGGCGGCTATTACCCTCGAAGCTAATATTGCTCTGCAAAAAGTTCCGCAAATTAAAAGCACTTTGAACCCTCTAAGTATTGCGCAAACGAATATTTCTGGATATTTGAAATCTTATGCGGTGGCTCAAAATTCTATTTCAAATAAATTTTTTGCTACAAACACAATTTATCAAGCGCAAAACAGTGGGCGTTTAATGCTCGAGACTTCTACAGATAAAGCTGCCTTTGAACTCCATTACGAATTAAGTCCTTTATTGGTTTCACGTTCAACAGGTGGTGATTTACAGTCTTTTAATATCGTTGGAGATGATTATCGCCTCAGCGATATTGAAACTTCTTTAACCAATGACGTATCCAGCAAAACACAGCTTTATCAAAACTTAGATCGTTTTAATGTTCAATGGCAATTCGACGCTGGTGATTTAACTATTGGTAGACAAGCGATTTCCTTTGGCGGGGCGCGTTTTATTAATCCCACCGATGTATTTTTGCCCTTTGATATAAGAACTTTTAATACTGAGTACCGTACTGGGGTCGATGCGGTACGTTTTCAGGCGCCTTGGGGTGATTTGGGAGAAGTCGATGTCGGCATTGTTTTAGGTGACGACGGTAAGCGAGACAACTCGGCCGCGTTTGTTCAAGTTAGTAGAAATTTTGCCGGCAAAGACTATAACCTTGCTTATGTTGAATACGCGAGTCAGTCGTTGGTTAGCTTGAGTTTGCAAGCTGAGATCAGCGCTATGGGGTTTTGGTTTGAGGGAGCGTTTGTGGATGGGGATGTTGATCATTTTAGGGGTTCAACAGGCTTAGATTATGCCTTTTCGGAGAATACGCTTGGCATGATTGAATATCATTATAACGGTGCTGGTAGTGGTGATCCTGATCGCTATCTTTCATTACTTGATACCTTACCTTATCGGCGCGGTGGCGTTTTTTTGTTAGGAGAGAATTACCTGCTGCCAAGCTTTTCGTTTCGAGCTACACCCCTATTATCGCTGGCGATGCAAGCTATCGTGAATCTTGACGACGCCTCTGGGTATACCTCTTTATCTGCGGAGTACAATATCGCTGAAAATTTTTATATCGACTTTGCAGCTTACTTTTTTGTTGGTGATGACTTAACGACAAGTCCATTTCAAACACCGATGCTGGGCTCGGAGTATGGGGCAAACCCCAATATGTTATACACAAGTATTCGTTGGTACTTCTGAAAGCTAGGGCAAAAAATAAACCACCCTGGTAAAATAACAAGCCGTACAAAGTTTAATATCGATGCTGCGGTTAGCATTCGTAGATAAAACTTACTCTGCACAGATAGCTTCGATTGTCCCTCGAATGATTTTTTTTGTCATAGCGTCTAGGGATCGCGGCATTTGAAAAGTGCGTTATTGGGGTAGGCGGCTTTAGGCTGGGCTAGAAGCCAAATAAAAATTTGTCCGTAAAAAAGCGACCCGTTGGGCTTTGATCTGCTTACGAATGTGTTCGTAGGGCAGTTTTTATTAAATGTCGAGGAGGGCGCGAATCAGCGAGCTCCGTAAGCCTATTTTTTCAATAGCGATATAGCCTAATGTTATCGGTATCTTATAGGGAATAGATAAAGCAAACCCCCTATTTAAATTAGAGAAGAGTCCATCTATGGCTATTAAGGTGAGTATCAACGTAGCGAGCCCCATGCGACGACTTGGGGTAAATCGCTTAATTAACAGGTGTTTTATTATCCCATATTTGCTAGTTTTTGACTGCTTGCGAGCATCAGGCATTGAACCTTAGAGTCGGTAAAACAGCGGAATTTGCAAAAAATCTGAAAACAGGAGTGGGAAATGGCGAACAAAATACTTGATGACGAGAGAATTGATCAACGCATTAAGGAAGTTTTTGGACAAATCGACATGGATTCGGCGATTACACATTTCTCGACCAGAGAAGAAATGATGGCTTTCGAACAAACTGAAGAGGCCATGGCGGCTAAAGGACTCATGGAGATGATTAATAACGCTGATCATTACAAAGAGCTCATGCCGAGCGATGGGCTCGTAACAGTTACCAAAGAATTCCTATCCCAGCCAGACGGCAACACTATTAAGATCCAATACATCCGGCCGGATACGCAGGACATATTACCATGTGTTTACTATATCCACGGCGGGGGTATGGAAGTAAGCTCATGTTTCGACGAACTTTATGCCGCCTGGGGCCGATGCATTGCTCGTCAAAACGTTGCCGTAGCCATGGTCGATTTTAGAAACGCTCGGTGGGCATCGTCTGCACCTGAGGTTTCGCCGTACCCTGCAGGCCTGAACGATTGTGTCTCTGGCATCAAGTGGGTTCATTCGAATGCAGCTACACTGAATATAGATGCCGAAAGAATAATTGTTGCTGGTGAAAGTGGGGGCGGAAATCTGACCATTGCGACAGGTCTGCGCCTCAAACAAGAAGGAGCGCTAGATCTCATAACAGGTCTCTACCCCCTGTGCCCCTACATTGCGGGTCAATGGCCGTTGCCGGAGAATCCGTCTTCGATTGAGAATGAAGGAATTCTTTTAAGCCTGCACAGTAACGGCGCAGCGTCTCATGGCGCAGTATGCTACGGCATTGAGGAGTTTCAGAATGGAAATCCATTGGCATGGCCGAGTTTTTGTTCCATCGACGATGTCAAGGGGCTACCCAGAACCTACATAATAGTAAACGAATGTGACCCTTTGAGAGATGAAGGCGTTAACTTTTATCGATTGTTGCGAAAAGCAGGTGTAGATGCTCAATGTCGGCAGGTGATGGGCAGCATTCATGGCACAGATGTCTTTCTTGGTTGCATGGAAATCAGCGAAGAGACAGCGCTGAGCATTGCTAATTTCTGTCGAAAGTAGCTCGGTTTCTTCGATAGAAACGGCTCTTTGCAACCGGTGAGCTAGCCCCAACCGTTGAGAAAAATGTGCGCGACTGACAACAATTGTGGGGGTGGTTTCTGATTCAGAACCCCCGCACGACTCTTGCCTCCTAAATCACCCGCTTGATCTCACCTAGGTAAAACGTCTCTTCGGCTCGCTTCTCACGCCAGTTCGCGTGTCGGTCATGATTGTAATGAGCGGCGCTATAGCTGCGCGCTCTGCGTCTGTTTTGGGTCCTGTCGACAACCCACTATGTAGCCTTCGCCTTCTCTTATGTGGCAAAGGAAACTTCCCACAGGGCTTCCCTGAGCGAGTCTTAGCACCACAGAGTGAGTTAGTTAAAGCCGCTTCGTCGATAGAGATATTTGGCGAGGCAAAGAGAGCGGGCAATTCCTATTATATTTTAACCCATATCGTGCGAGGCGAACGGCTATATGAGAGCAACATATATGATCAATAGAATTTAGGGGGGTGCTCCAGTTGCATAAACGTCAGCAAACTTTTGGGTGTGGGCCTCATACGAATTTGAACAGCCCAGACTTTCCAATTAAGTATGCAAGGCTTGGTAAAAGATACTTGTTCAATACAGAACACGTTGCAGATTACATAACAGGGAACTATGCAGAAAGCGAGACAGGCGTAGATAAACAAGAGCCAGGAACCCTGACTACCGAATAGCTTTCTTAAGTAAGTTTTCCGGTTTCAAATTGGTGTACCGCTTCAGT
>TARA_B110000879_G_scaffold158586_1_pt1 | contig 10931 bp, 11 predicted proteins | sample TARA_B110000879 | Tara Oceans TARA_B110000879 (sample SAMEA4398094) | marine metagenome | biome: Polar Biome; feature: [SRF] surface water layer (ENVO:00010504); material: water (ENVO:00002006), including particulate matter (ENVO:01000060) such as... | depth 5 m
TCTGTTTAGGCAAATTTATTTCGTTATATATTTTATATTATTGAAATTATGGTTAAACCTACTACAAATTTTATGAAACATATTAGATTTCCTAATATTTTGTTGTCTTTCCCAAAATCGGTATTACATAACCGTTGGGTTCTATACGCGTTATGTATACTCGCTTTAGTAAACATTGTCATGTATGCAAATGTGAAAGATTTCAATTCTGTTGCTACATTATTAATTATTGGGTTCTTGGTTTCCTTTTTTAGTAAAAACATGATTATTATATTAGCTGTTGCTGTATTTGCTAGTTATATATTAAATTTTGTATCCAAATCATCATTCACAGAGGGTGCTAGAAATATGAAAGAAGAAGCAAATAAAGAAGAAGCTGATGAAGAAGAAGACGGGGAAGAAGAAGAGTTTAAGGATAAGCCTGCGAAAAAAACGGATGATGCAGTTGATGCTACAGCCGACGAGGATGAAGAAACCTCTAGTGGTTCTGGTGTAGATGATATTGCGTCTGGTGAAGCAGGTAAAGCAGAAAGCAATACAGCACAAAGTGCTCAAGAAAAGAAAAAATTGTTATATGATAATCTACAAACTGATTTCCAAAGTTTTCAAAAAACACAAGATGCTATATTGAAAGGTATGCAAGAAATTGATCCTCTTCTTACAAAAGCAGAAAGTTTCATTCAAAAATTTGAACATTATAGTAAAGAAATAAATGAATAACACAATTATGTAATATATTTTAGTATACTTATAATTTATAACAATTAGTTTTAAATTATAAGATGAGTATTTTTTCAAAATTAAGAAAGGCATGGAGAACTATTAAAAACATTCCAAACATGATTGCCAATGCTATTAAAAATGCGATTGAACGCATGTTCAGGAAAGCATTTGCGGGTGTTCTTGAAATGATTGAAAACTTTAAACGTATTATTTGCTTTCTACAATCAATACCAAAGCGGTCGAGGAATATAACATCGGGAGTTAATAATATTTTTAAAGGTGTTGGAAAAAAATATGAAGCAATTGGTAAATCTATTGGGGTTGGTGTTGATTCAACTTCTAATTTATTTATCTATTCTGGAGAATGGGCAAAAGGTAGATTAGCTTGTGTTATTAAATTCATACTAAATTTATACAAATGCATATTATTTTATATATTAAAAGCGATTTATAGCATATTATGTATTATTATTTTAGAACCTATTAAATTTATTGGTAGTTTATTCGGGATAGATATGAATAAAAATATTGATAAAGCTGGAAAAGGTATTATTGAAATTGATGCATTTTTTTATTCTATTTTTGGATTTCATTTAATTTATTTTCCAGAAAGCATTCGTAAAGATTGTTTTACATGTGTAAGATTAAAAGATAGTGCTGTTTCTAAAGTTGCAGATAAACTAGCATGGACATTTAATACTAAAATTCCTTATATTATGTCAGAAGAAGGGGGAGATCCGGAATTTAAAAGAGCTCAAAACCAATTTTTTGAATCATCGGTTCTTGTTCCTAGAGAACCACAGAATGTTCATTAAATACATAATGAAAAGTTATAGTAATCTTCATCCACATCTGTGGAATTAGAGTACTCTTAATTCTCATTAATGTACACCACATCCTCATCATAACCAGGCCATTCATAGTACTCCTCTTCATTACAACAAATATCAACTATATCGCGACAAAATGGGCATTTATATTCAAAACAATATGGGTCTGAATCGCGATGATACGCGTTACGAATATTCATGTCTAACACTCTTTGTTTTCGTTGTTTTCGTTTTTGAATTTGTTGTAAACATTCGTTACATATTTGGTGTTTGTTTTTACAACCGGTATCAACCTTTTCTATGTTATATTCCATACAAATATCACAATGTTTTAACCCAAAATCTTCATTACATATTGGACATTCTGTTTTATCATAAATACATTCCGAACATAAATTATGTTTTGATTTACAACCACAGCTGTTAATCGTAACCATTTTTTCACAACTACTACATTTTTTATAATATTTGTGGACTACAGTTTGATGGGTTTTAATCTGTTTGATCCTATCACTAATAATATTTATGTTTTCATAATATTTTGCTTGTAAAGTAATATACCTAGTGATTTCAATAGAACATTTGTCATATTCCCTACTGAATATTACATAATTCTCATATCCATCATCATGACTTATATTACTTTCTTTGATGTTCCTTATTGTATATTCCCAACATGTTTTCTGCAATCTTGAAATATTGGATTGTATATTCATTTTCTCATATTTTATTAAATATTTTAAATATTTCCAAAATTTGTTTTTAACATTTTGCAATTTCGTTCTATTAAAAATTGTATTAATATTTATATCATAATACAATTTTTGAATACGATTGTCTGGGTCAACCGGGAATTGATTTCGTGTTGATTTCATTTTATATATTATTGAGAGTTACTATTACAAATATAGTAATATTTAATCAATTTTTTATACCGATGAAGATTTACACCTTTTCTCATTTATGTAAAAATGTTGTTACGACAAATTGTGCATAAGTTACCCGTGAATTTATTACAGTGTTTATTTTGTTCAACACAATTTAAACAAAAAGTATGATTACATGAGGTTTGTACTATACTTTTGTTTTTCATTGATTCTAAACAAATTGCACAATGAACTCCATTTTCAGGTTCTTCGTTGATTTTATTGTTTAATATTTTTTGTAAATTATTTGCCTTTTCCAATGCAATGGATACCTCCATTGTAACATTCCTCATAAAATAATATCTATTATGTTCAGCCAATACCCGTTCAGTATATAAATCATATTTTTCATTCATTATTCATTTGTTAATACTGAACAATTATTTACTTATTTATCAATTTTTTACTATTTTATAGTATAAATGGGGCCAGACACCATCACATGTTTATATTCAACACACAATTTAGGTAATATTGGTTAACATACTTCGTTTTTTTTTATACAGTTATATTAGTATCTAGTTTAAAATGGGATTTATTCAAAATGTTATTGGTGGTGTTAAAAATATGATTAAGAATTTTAAAATTATTATTTGCTTCTTATCTACCGTACCTAATCGTATTAATAATATTAATGCGGGTTTTAATAATATATTTAAAGGTTTCACTACAGAATTTGAAGCTATTGGTAAAAGTTTTTATCAAGGTACATCTAGTATTGGTTTACTTGGATTATATATTGGTGAATTAATTAGTACTTATATGATGTGCGGTTTTAAATTTGCAGGAAATTTCTTTGACTGTATTTTTTACTATATTATTGATATCATATTATATATACTGTATTTACCTGCTATTATTATTCTATGGGCATTTGATTCATTCTTAGATATTGATTTATATTTTATTCCACAAAATACGTATAAAGGATTGCAACTAATTAATGATTTCTTATTTCCTTATTTAGGATTTCATATTATTCATTGGCCCAAAAAAATTAGAGAAGATTGTTACTTGTGTAAACGATTAAAAACACAAGCAGTGGATAAAACGGCTACAAATGTAAAGGTTACATTCAAAGAAAAAATACCTAATAATTTTGGAAAAAGTAAATTATTATTCAGGAGAGGACGACACCAATTTGAAGAAATGTTTAAATTATATGCAAGAAAACCTTCTGAAGTACATTAAAAATATTGTTTATAATTTATATCATGATATATTATAAATGGGTAAAAAGTGTGTTCCTGGATTAATATGTATTGAAAATATGACTCTATTTATTCTTTTTGTTATTTTACTTCTTATTGTTTATATTTGGTATAGCCATAATCGTAATAATACACATGCTAACGAAAAAGTTGTTTTAGTAAATACACAATCTAATATTCCACAAATAGTTCCTATTGCTTCACGACAGGATATTTTTAATGACCCATATACACCACCATCTAAAGATATTACTGTATATCCACGTAATTCGGGCGATGTACGGGGTATTCCTGTAAATGTACAAACTCGTGGAACCATGAACGATTATCAACAAGTTGGGATTTTAACTAGAAACAATAATACGGAAATGATTCTTCCTCTAATGGGCAGAAAACATATGACAGGTAGAGATAAATGGCAATATTACACCATTTCTGGTACAGGGAACCTCAATACCAAACTGCCGATTAGCGTTAATGGACGAAGTTGTACCAGTGAATATGGATGCGACGATATTTATAATGGGGATGTTGTTTATGTTGAAGGATATAATGATACTTTCCGTGTAACAGTGTATGAAAATAATCAATTCCAATATATTCCTGTATAACTTTTTGTTATGCATTCATATTTAGAAACTTTTTATTAAAATAAACTATATGTTTATTATATAGTTTATCCAAATGTCATTTTTTAAGTTAGATGATAATAATATTTCTTATGACAATAATATTAAATATACATATAAAGATACAACCATCAATAAACGAGATATAAAAGAACACAGTAATGATAATTTACATAATTCTATAAAAAACGAAAACATTCCTGAAGTTGAAGGCAAATTAATACCGCTTAAACATACTTTCTATAAAATTAATTTTCCAAACAAAGAAGCTAACTTTGTTTATACTGATATTAATCCTTCTTCTTATGTTGCTAATACAATTTACTTATATAGTGTTTTACATCATAATATTAGTGGGGTTACTACTAATATCAAAGATATTATCGGCGAAATTGTGATTGAACATTCTAATCCAAATGAACAAAATCAAAAAATATATACTTGCTTTTTAATTAAAGAAGAACTTGTTAAAACTACTGATAATTCTATTGATAAAATTATTAATTTAGTAGAAGGGAATAGTGATTACAATGAATTGTCATTTGAATTAAAAACTGATATTCCTACACAAACACACTGTTTTCATTATGAAGATAAGAAGAATCATGTTTTTGTGTATACCAATCCTATATCTGTTAAAAAAAATGCTGCTTCCTTTTTTAAAAATAAACTTGCTAATAAAACTAAATTATTCAATATATATCCTGCACGCGATGACAAAATTGTTAGTTATCAACTCATTAAACTGGGTAAAATAGAAGGATTTGTATCTAAAACCATAAACATTCAAGAAGGGATGGCTAATGATGAAGGTGAAATATGGATTGATTGTCAACCTGCTGGTGAAAGTGATGAAACAATACAAGCTAGAAATGTACCGTTGAATAGTGAATATGTTGATTCTAAAGATAAAATTGATTTTTTTAAAACGATTATTCATTTTTTGGTATTTATTATTGTAACTATTGTTTCTGTTTTGGGTGCATCATCTTTGTATAAAACTCTTATTATTGATATGATTAATAAATTACACAAAGGCGACGACGACAATAACAAGTATGCATTTATGTCTAAAAGTAATTTACTTATTCTAGTTATATTTATTGGGGTTGGTTTATTGTCTCTTGTTGCTGGTCTTAAGACTGGTCTATCTGGGGGCAATGATTATCTTAAATTCTATGGAATTTTTTTAATAGGGTTTACTGTTATTTCATTCGCTGCAATTAAATATAGAATATCAAACGAACCCGAATTTATAAAAACTGGGGATATCAAAATACCAACAACCGGCACTTTTGATAACATGTCAATGCATGGTATTTTGGGGTCATTATCGTTTTTATGGGAATGTTTAAAGAGTACAGATAAGAAAAAAGCTCTAGTTATATTGGTTGTAACTGGGTTATGTTTAATTGGTATACCAGCTTTACAAATGGATTCAACTACATATAATAAATGGGTTACCCCATTATCATTAACCACCGGACTTATTCTTACACCTATTTTTTATATGGCTTCAACCACAAATGCTGAGACTTAAATGCATTCAAATTATTATGTGATTTTACAAATATAGTATCACATAATATTTAGTTATAAGCAGAAGCACTTCCCACATCTTCTGATACGGGACTGAATCCACTTGATATAAATTTACTCATCTCACTCTTTCCAATTGGTGCCATCTTCTCAACTACCTCTTCTTCTAGTGTACCTTTCTTGGTAGGGTTCATCTTTTTCATTTTTTGGTCCTTCTTCTCTTGTGTAGGAGTGTGTTTCATAATTACTGCCTTACCTGTTACATTACTGCAACGACGTAATAATTCGTAAGCAGCGAATAAGAACAACACTGCTAGTAACGAGTTCGCATGGAAAAATAAATATACCGCTACTGCAAATACACCTATCATACCAACGGGTCCATCTACCCAACTACAGACCAGGTTGGGTGCCTCTACAGGCAATACTATATAAAGTACTAAAATGGCAGCGACCGATAATTCTAATTGAGACATGTTTTTTAAAAAACTAGGCATATTCATACTATATACAATAGGATATATATTTTGTAATTTGAAAAATTGATATAAAAAGTCCTAAATTACTAATAAAGTAAGATTTACATTATGCAAAAGTTTACAACAAAATCAAATTCCAAAACTAATCCCAAAACTATATTTTTAAATGTTGAAACTAAAGAACTCATTCGGTCACAATCTTATATTGGGAAAAAAGGATACACCATTCCAAAATCTGTATTACCTAAAGATGAATATGAATTTTTGAAAAAAGACTTATTCTTAAAACCTTTCGTACCCGGTGCACAGTTTGGTAACCCTAACGACCCATCTGCATCATTCCCTGTATATCGTGAAAATACCAACAAAATATATATTCCACGATTTTATGGAATTCAACGTTATGGTGTTCCTGATAGATGCGATATTGAACCTGGTGATGATATAGATGTTCCATTTGAACTTGCGTTAAGGGATTACCAAGTCAAAATTGTAGATATATATTGTAATTATGTATCTAAACCTCTATCCAACGAAAACGCACAACATGGTGACGGTGGTATACTTGAGGTTCCTTGCGGTAGAGGTAAATGTCTGAGTAAAAACACACCTATTATGCTGTATGACGGTACAATAAAAATGGTTCAAGACATAAAAGTTGGCGATGTAATTATGGGTGATGATTCTACACCAAGAAATATTCTAACTCTCGCACGAGGAAGGGAGCAAATGTACAAAGTCATACCCAATAAAGGCGATTCATATACAGTGAATGAAAGTCACATTTTATCATTAAAGTATAGTTCTACTGTAAATAAAAATACACCAAAGGGAACTATTCGTGATATTTCTGTATTGGATTATTTAAATTTACCAAAATCATATCACGGTCTCGGTGGTCCTCTACTTGGCTATCGGGTTCCAGTCGTGTTTCCCACAGTATCGGTAAAAATAGACCCATATTTATTAGGATATTGGTTAGGTGATGGACATTCAAATGGGACAGGTATTACTACACAAGAAGCCTATGTCTTAAAATATTTAACAGCGGATTGTTTCCAAAATAAACACCCATCCTTGTATTTACAATATACTGGTTCACAATATGACTATCGTATTAATTCAAGTGATAAAACAGAAAAAGGTTCAAATGAACTTATGAATTATTTACGTGAATATAATCTAATACAAAATAAACACATTCCTCACGTTTATAAGTGTAACGATAGAACTACACAATTAGAATTATTAGCAGGTATTATAGATTCAGATGGGTCTGCCCATGATAATTGTTATGATATTATACAAAAAAATGAAAAATTATTAGATGATATCATATTTATAGCAAGGTCATTAGGATTTGCTGCATATAAAAAAGAATGTAAAAAACATTGTATGTATAAAGGTGAAAAAAAAGAAGGTACATATTACAGAACATGTATTCACGGTAAAGGATTAGATGAAATTCCAGTAAAATGTCCCAGAAAAAAAGTAAATCCAAGAAAACAAATAAAGGACGCATTAAGCACCCGAATAAAAATAGAAAAATTAGAAGTAGATGACTATTATGGATTTGAAATAGATGGAAATCGTCGTTTTGTATTAGGTGATTACACGGTTACACATAATACGATTATGGCACTAAATATAATCTCAAAATTAAAAAAGAAAACATTAATTTTAGTTCACAAAGAATTTCTAATGAACCAATGGATAGAAAGAATGAATGATTTCTTGCCAACTGCCCGTATAGGTAAAATACAAGGGCCTGCGTTTGATATTGAAGATAAAGATGTGGTTATCGGTATGATTCAATCATTGTATGATAAAGAATACGCACCAAACGCATTTTCATCATTTGGATTAACCATTATTGATGAGGTACATCGTATAGGTAGTGAACAATTTTCACGAACATTATTCAAAACGGTTACACCCTATATGCTTGGTATTTCGGCAACAGTAGAACGTAAAGATAAATTATCAAAATTATTGTATATGTTTATCGGTGGTAAAATATATGAAGAAAAACGTACAGAGGAAGACCCCGTATGTGTTAGGGCGATTGAATATAAATGTGATGACCCGGATTTTAATGAGGTAGATTTGGATTATAGAGGCAATACAAAATTCAGTAGTATGATAGTAAAACTATGTGCGTTTGGACCACGCAGTGATTTTATTGTAAATGTATTAAGAGATTTATTAGCGGAACATCCAGAAAACCAAATTATGATTTTATGTCAAAACAAATCCTTGTTAAATTACTTATATGATGCGATTAATTATCGTGAAATTGCGAGTGTTGGATATTATATTGGCGGAATGAAACAAGTAAAATTGCAAGAAACCGAAACAAAGAAAATAATATTGGCAACTTATGCAATGGCAGCGGAAGCTCTTGATATTAAATCATTAGCAACTTTAGTAATGGTATCACCTAAAACAGATATAGTTCAATCAGTTGGACGTATTTTAAGGGTAAAACATAAACATCCCATTATAGTAGATATTGTAGATATGCATGAAAATTTCCAAAAGCAGTGGTTGCAACGAAAACGATTTTATAAAAAATGTAATTATCGTATTAGAATGACAGATTCCAAAAAATACACAGATATGATGTTAGATTGGGAAACAGATACGACATGGAAACATGTATACGAACCCAAAGAAAGTACAGATAATGCTGATAATGACAAAGAAGAAGAATTACCTACAAAATGTTTAATAAATATAAATGATTTATAAATATCATTAGAACATATATTGACATGAATCTAAATAATAAAATAAATAAAATATTAAATGAAAAATATTTTTTCAAAGAAAAAATAGAAATCTATGAATCATTGGAACGTAATTGGCGAGAATTATATTTACATTATGAAAAATTATTTATTACAAACCCGAATAATGTTCAAATAGAAGATGCAGTTGGAATTATTTTACATAGAGGTATTCTATCTGGTATACACACATGTAAACAATGTAATACAAAATTTGAAAATACAAAATTTAAGTATCACAAAGACCGAGTGAATAAGGATGGATATTTAATCATGATAAATGAAATATGCGTAAATTGTTTAAAAAAATAATATTATTATAATATACTACTATAATTATGTCTTCATCATCCCGAAAAAGAACAGATAGCATTGATAGCCGATCACATAGTTTTGATAGCACTGAAAAAGAAAAAACAAAACCAATTAAACTTAAAGTTAAAGTTAAAAAATGTAGAAAACGTGACCAACCGTTAGTACAGATACAATCATCCCCAGTCCCCACCAACTGGTTTAATTATTATATGATTTTTGAAAAATAAATTAGAATATTATATTCTAATTTATACATTTATTAATGAACCGTGTTTTTTAACATCCCATATTGTTTTCCAAATTATATATTTATCTTTAAGTTGATTTTCCAATTTATTCTATTGTTATATTTTTTCAAAAAACTTATTGATTCACTTCTGAAAAATGGACATTCTGAAAATGTCCTATTTTCAATACCTAATCTATTTCTTTTCTGAAAAAAAACACAAAAAATGGGATGAGAGCAGAATGCAGTAAAACCCCAAATAATAAGTTCGGGTTGACTGCATCCGGTTTTTTCAGCTGTCTGTGGGTGAATGTTTAGGAATCTTATAATAATTTTATAAGTTTATTTTTATGATTTTTTATAATCTTATAATAATATTATAAGATGCCCAAAGTTGAAATTGATTATTCAAATACAATCTTTTACAAAATATACTGTGTTAATCCTGCTATAACTGACATGTATATTGGTCACACTACTAATTTCGTTCAACGCAAACATGGTCATAAACAGAGTTGTACAAATAATAAAACACCTAACTATAATTGTAAATTATATAATTATATACGGGAACATGGTGGATGGAATAATTGGATAATGGAAATAATAGCCTTTCATAATTGCGACGATCAGTATGCTGCAAGAACATGTGAGCAAGAATATTTTAAAGAATATAATGCAACATTAAACAGCATTGAGCCATTGCCACCTCCCAAATTAAAAATGGAGAAAAAAGAAAAAATAAAGAAAGAACCATTATATTGCAATACATGTAATATATCTTTTATGACAACAACCTTACAGGAAACGCATAATAAAACAAATAAACATATAAAACGGGTTAATTCCAAACGACTTACAAACGACTTATATAGAACAAATAGAACAAATAAAACGCCAAAAAACGCCGATAAATTTATATGTGAAAACTGCAAATTTAAATGCAGCAAACAAAGTGATTTTGATAGACACACATTGACTGCAAAACATCAATATAGAACAAATAGAACAGAACCGCGCCAAAAAAGAGCCACTCCCCAAAATAAACAATTTGAATGCGAATGTGGTAAGGTATATAAAGCTCGTAACAGTTTATGGTATCATAAGCATCAGTGTACGTATAATGAAACAAATGCAGATGAACCAGTAATTGCCACAGCACAACCAGTTGAAATTAGTAGTCAAAGTAATATTATACTTGAATTACTTCGTGAAAATAAAGAATTTAAACAATTGGTGGTTGACCAAAATAAACAACTTCATG
>TARA_B110000879_G_scaffold24443_1_pt1 | contig 10922 bp, 10 predicted proteins | sample TARA_B110000879 | Tara Oceans TARA_B110000879 (sample SAMEA4398094) | marine metagenome | biome: Polar Biome; feature: [SRF] surface water layer (ENVO:00010504); material: water (ENVO:00002006), including particulate matter (ENVO:01000060) such as... | depth 5 m
GCAGGTGATCAATTAATCCCCTATGTCATCAAGCAACTGCAGCAGCTATTTGGCCCACAAGCCGCTGCACCTTTGCAAGTGCAAGTGCAAGACTGGGCCACACAAACCTACACTGCTACCCAAGCAGATACTCACACGTCACCCTCGCAAAGCGAATTTGGCTTGCCCATAGCGCTAGAGCAAGTATGGCAAGGCTGCCTATTATTTGCATGTGCAGAAATGGCCTACGAGTTTGGTGGCGTAGCAGAAGGTGCATTAGAGGCCGCTGAGGCGGCTTTTGGTAGCCTAAACTCGTCTGTTGATTAGGCCAGTCTAGCGACAGCTAACCCTGCCTATCCAAATACAAAGCCAAATAATCACTAATCACTTGGCGTGCCAAGTTTGAGTCTATGCCTTGTGGGTTAAGGGCACCGCGCAGCCAAATGCCGTCGATCAGTGCAGCTATGCCAGTGGCTACCATGTGGGCTTGTTGGTGGGGCATGCGGCGCTTTAGCTCTAGCCGCAGGTAAGACAATAAGCGTTTTTCATTCACCCGTTGCAGGCGGTTAAGTGCTGGGTCGTGCATGGCTTGCGCCCAAAAGGCTAGCCAGGTTTTCATCACAGCTTCATCTTGCTGGTGGGGGCTGAAGTTTTCTCCCACTATGGCCTCTATACGGCCTATGGTGTTGTCTTTTTGCACCTTGGCTAAGCGTAAGTTTATGCCCGTAGCTAGGTCTTTTAAAATGCTGCGCATGGTGGCTTCTACTAGGCCACTTTTACCACCAAAATAATGGTTAATAATGCTAGGAGATATGCCAGCTTGTTGGCCTATTTTAGCCACCGAAGCTTGCAAAAAGCCCACCTGATTAATCACCTCCATAGTGGCGCGTATCAGCTGTGGGCGTCTAATTTCTGGCATGCCAACCTTGGGCATAAAAGTGTCCTGTTGAGTTGAGTTTAGTGGGCTACAGCTTTAGAGAATACTTGCATAATCACTACGCCAGCTAAAATAAAGCTCATGCCAATAAACGCGGGAGCATCTAACCTTTGGCTAAATACAAAGTGGCCAATAATAGAAATAAGCACAATGCCAAGGCCAGACCACACGGCATATGCCATGCCAATAGGGATTACCTTTAAAGAAATAGACAAGATATAAAATGCCATGCCAAAAGCTACAAACACCACAATAGATGGGATTACTTTAGTAAAGCCTTCGGAGTATTTAATGGCAGAAGTGCCTACCACTTCGCACACCACAGCACACAAGAGTATTAACCAGCTTTTCATTATGAGTCCTACAAAAAAAGAGTGTTAGGGCTAAACTTTACCCGATGATGCAGGCCCATGCGAGACAATTAAGCGTTGTCGGACGATTTCTCTAAGGCTAAATAATGGTCTATGCCTGCAATACGATCTTGGGCGTGGTGGTTTACGTAAATCACTGAGGTTTCCTTGGCGGCACACACCTTTTCTATCAGGGCTAGCACTAGCTGGCGGTTGATGTCATCAAGGCCCAAACACGGCTCATCTAAAATCAATAATGGTGGGTGCTTTACCATGGCTCTGGCGATAAGCAGCAGCCTTTGGTCGCCATAAGACAGCTTATTAAACGGCTGGTCGCCACGGCCTTGCATGCCCAGTAATTCTAGCCATTGGTTGGCGATGTGTTTTTGCTGATCGGTGCTTTTGCTATACAAACCTATAGAGTCGTAAAATCCAGAGATAATCACATTAGCTAAGCTTGTGCCCACGCGATATTCCCATTGTAAGGCTGTAGATACATAACCAATGTGTTGTTTTATCTGCCAAATACTTTCGCCATTACCTCTTTGAAAGCCAAATACAAAAATATCATTGGTGTAGCACTGTGGGTGGTCGCCAGTGATCAATGACAAAATCGCTGTTTTACCGCTGCCGTTAGGGCCGCTTAGCTGCCAATGTTGGTTGGGTTGTATGCACCAGTTAAGGTTTTCAATAAGCACCATGTCGGTGTGTTTAATGCAGATATTACTCAGCTTCACTAAAGGTTCTTTTGGGTTAAGTGCTGGCCTTGTATTGTCTGTATCTGAATTAGGCACCTGCAGGTGGGTGGTTTTAAGGTGCAATAGTTGATAAAGCTCGTTAAAAGCTTGAGTGTCTTCACGGTTAACTTGATGACGCAGTTGCCCATCTTCCATATAGGCGATATGGCTAATAAAATCTGGAATCTCATCAAACCTATTGAGCACCATTACTACAGGGGTATGTTTTACCACGTGTGTCAGGTGGTTTTGCAGCATGGTGTGAGAGGCTTGATCAAGGCCATCAAAAGGCTCATCTAAAATGAGTAAATCGGCATGACAAGACAAAGCTTTAATCAACATCACTTTGCGAGTCTCTCCAGTGGAGAGCTTTCTAAAGGCGCGTTCAAGCAAATACTCTAGCTCAAACTTTTGAATAAGTTCGCCTGCAATAACAGGGTCTGTCTCGTTGGTGAAAATAATTTCACGCACACAAGTGCCAAGGCTGATGACATCTAAAATGTCAGCATCATCTTTTTTAAGCTCGGCTTGAATAAGTTGGGCTTGGGCTTCAAAAGACACCCAGCCAATCGTAGTAGGAAGCCTGCTAGTGCTGCCAGCTAAGATTTCTCCATAGCCAGCTAGCACTGCAGCAAGGGCTGATTTTCCGGCGCCGTTAGCGCCAGTAATCAGCCAGTGTTGGTGCTGCTGGATTTGCCAGTTAATGTGTTTAAGTTGAAAACCTTCATCAAACTCTACTGACAAATCGTGCAGCTGTAACATAAATAATCTCGCTTAAACGATCTTCTTCATGTCTGCCATGTGGCCACGTAATGTAGCGCCAATAGCTTCTACTGGGTGGTCACGCAAGGCTGCGTTTACTTCGATCAAACGGGCGTTATCAACGCCATTGTCATCACTTGCAAGGCCACGGCCAATCACGTCTGTGTCCATGCCTTTCATGAAGTCAGCTAGCAAAGGCAAGCAGGCGTGGTTGTATAAGTAACAGCCATATTCTGCAGTATCAGAAATAGTGGCGTTCATTTCATACAATTTCTTACGCGCAATGGTGTTAGCGATTAGTGGTGTTTCATGCAATGACTCGTAGTAAGCAGAGTCTGCAATGATGCCAGCAGCAGTCATGGTTTCAAACGCTAGCTCTACACCAGCTTTTACCATGGCTACCATTAAGATACCGTGATCAAAATACTCTTGCTCAGAGATTTCCATGTCGCCAGCAGGGGTTTTTTCAAAGGCAGTTTCGCCTGTTGCTGCACGCCAGCCTAAAAGGTTAACGTCATCGTTAGCCCAGTCTGCCATCATGGTGGCAGAGAAAGTGCCGTTGATGATGTCATCTTGATGCTTGTTGTACAAAGGACGCATGATCACTTTTAGTTCTTCAGAAAGGTCAAAAGCTTTGATCTTAGCTGGGTTAGAAAGACGATCTAGCATGTTGGTTACACCACCATACTTAAGGGCTTCAGTGATAGTTTCCCAGCCATACTGAATTAGCTTAGACGCATAACCTGCATCCATGCCCTTTTCGATCATCTTGTCAAAGCACAACAAAGAGCCTGTTTGTAACATGCCACAAAGGATAGTTTGCTCACCCATTAGGTCAGACTTCACTTCAGCAATAAAAGATGACATCAATACGCCAGCCTTATGGCCGCCAGTACCCACAGCGTATGCTTTAGCAAGCGCAAGGCCGTGGCCTTGTGGGTCGTTGTCTTCGTGCACGGCGATCAAAGTAGGTACACCAAAACCACGGACATACTCAGCACGCACTTCAGAGCCTGGGCACTTAGGTGCCACCATGATAACGGTAAGGTCTTCACGCACTTTCATGCCTTCTTCAACAATGTTGAAGCCATGAGAGTAAGACAAACATGCGCCTTGCTTCATTAATGGCATTACCGCTGCAACTACAGGTGAGTGCTGCTTGTCTGGTGTAAGGTTAAGCACGATGTCTGCAGTAGGGATTAGCTCTTCGTAAGTGCCTACGGTGAAGCCATTTTCAGAAGCGTTTTTAAATGACTGACGCTTTTCAGTAATGGCAGACTGGCGCAATGTGTAAGACACATCTAGGCCGCTGTCACGTAGATTTAAGCCTTGGTTAAGGCCTTGAGCGCCACAGCCAATAATGACCATTTTTTTGCCTTTAAGGGCTTCTACGCCTTCGGTGAATTCGTTCATGTGCATAAAGCGACATTTGGCAAGTTGTTCTAGCTGCTCGCGCAAAGGCAAGGTATTAAAGTAGTTATTAGACATGGGGGGAACCTGTGTTTTTAAAATCGGTATTAGAGTCTTTTACAACAAAGCTCATAATACGCTTTGTTGGTATTTTCGTAAATTGATATATTCGACACATAGTGAGCCATATATTAAAACATAAGCTAAAACTATGATAAAGTTAAGCTATGGATATAAAACACCTCAAACATTTTTTAGCTTTGGCAGAAAACCTTCACTTTGGTAAAGCCAGTGCTGCGTGTCATATTAGTTTGTCAGCTTTGTCTAGAAACATTAGACAACTAGAAGACCAGCTTGGCGTCACCCTATTTACTCGAGACAATAGAAGTGTGCAAATCACAACTCAAGGCCAAGCTTTTGTAAGCTATGCCCGCACTGCTATCAGCGAATGGCAGGGTATTGTTAGCCAAGTGCAAAATGCACATGATCAGCTGCAAGGTGAAGTGAGTTTATATTGCTCTGTTACCGCAGTGTATAGCTTATTGTTTGACCTATTTCAGCGCTTCAGAAAAGACCATCCCAACATAGAAATAAAGCTTCATACAGGTGATCCAGATCAAGGCATTACCCATGTATTGTCTGGCGAAGAAGACCTTGCCATCGCTGCACGGCCCAAACATATACCCAGAGAGTTGGCCTTTAAACCCATTACCATCTCACCCTTAGTGTTTATTGCCCCCAAAGACCAAACCCACCTAGAGCAGCCTTTAGTGATGCCCACTCACCCCAAAGATTGGGCGCAAGTGCCTATGATCTTGGCCGAAGGAGGCCTATCGCGCCAGCGCGTAGATGCATGGTTTAGAGCCATGGACGTCACCCCCAAAATATACGCTCAAGTGGCAGGTAACGAAGCCATAGTGATTATGGTAAGCCTAGGTTTAGGCATAGGGGTAGTGCCCAAAATTGTATTAGATAACAGCCCCACTTTAGAGCGTATTAAAATATTAGATGTAAAACCACAGCTTGAAGCTTATGATGTGGGTTTGTTTGCCCTTAAAAAGAACCTAAAAAAACCCTTAGTGAATGCTTTATGGCAGCTAGTATCACAAGGGTCACATTGATGGAGAGTATCTATGTCCGCCCCTAACACACGCACACTAACAAATAGGGTGTTTTCTAGCGACAACACGGCAGGGGCAGCGCCTAGTGTGCTGCAAGCCATTATGGACGCAGGCACACACATCCAGCAGCCCTATGGAAACGATGATCACAGCAAGCGCGTACAACAGCTACTTGAAGAAATATTTGAGTGTTCACTAAGTGTGTTTTTAGTGCCTACAGGCACCGCATCCAACGCTTTAGCCCTAAGTGCCCTAACACCGCCATGGGGCGCAGTATTGTGCCACCCACAAAGCCATATCAACATAGATGAGTGTGGCGCACCTGAATTTTATACTCATGGAGCCAAGCTGGTATTGGTAGATGGAGCGCAAAGTAAGCTGTGCCCTAAAAAGCTAGCACAAGTAGCCGCCCCCAACAGCGGTGATGTTCATTCGGTGCAAAATGCTGTGGTGAGCCTAAGCCAAACCACTGAAACAGGCAGTGTGTATAGTGTAAAAGAGCTGTGTGAAATAGGTCGAATTTGCAAAGAAAATAACCTCAAACTGCATATGGATGGAGCACGCTTTACTAATGCATTAGTGTCTTTAGGCTGCTCACCAGCTGCTATGACGTGGCAGGCGGGGGTGGATATATTGTCACTTGGGGCCACCAAAAATGGCACCATGGCCGTAGAAGCTATTGTAATATTTGACAAAGCTTTGGCCAAAGACATGGGCTGGCGACGCAAACGCGCAGGCCAGCTAATGTCTAAAATGACCTTGATGTCGGCGCAATTAGAGGCTTACTTTAAACACGACTTATGGCTTGATAACGCCCGCCAAGCGAACGCTATGGCACAACGCTTAGACCAAGGGTTTAGGGGCATAAAAGGCGTAGAAATGTTAGATGAAACTGTATCCAACATGTTCTTTTGTAAAATGCCCAAAGCCATGATTAACAGTTTACTTGACCAAGGGTTTTACTTTTACACCGATCGTTGGGGTGAAAACGTAGTGCGCTTAGTCACCAATTTTACCACTCAAGAAGCCGATGTAGATGCACTTATTAATGCTGCTAAACAGTGGGCCAGCACGCAATAAAGCTAATCGTTAGCGCCAGTGCTTACAGGGGTATTAATCGCGGCGCTAAAAGGTGTAAAGGGCTTATCCAAAGGTAAGCACCAAAGGGCAATTAATGGTGTCGCAACAGACTTCATGCCATGCATGACATTGCTTTTGTTATAAACCAAGCCACCAAGCCCGGGTGTATGCCAATCTCCATTACCTTTAACGTTGCCTTGGCGCCACCTTCCATCACTTAACACAAGGTATAGCTCTTGTGGCTCATGTTGGTGGTCTGGATAGTCTAAATCTGGGCGCATTAATGTCACCCCTACAATTAAATCTTGGCGCACTTCCAAACCTTCTGGACCAATAATTTGGGCGTTTACATGGCCTGCCATAAATGTATCATTATTAAGTGCAGGCCTTTGATACCAGGGTAAATGATCTGACAAAGCAACAATACACCCAACTATTTCTCTATACCTATCGGGCAACTTATCGCTGGTGTGCTCTATCTGCAGTAATACATCAGATAAAGGGTTAGCCTTTTGATCTTGCACAACCACATCAAAAGCATTCCCCAACCTATGGATCACTTTGTTTAACGTTGGTAGTCGATCCACATCATTGTTGCTTGCTGTATTTAACAGCAGCAATAAGTGCTGGCGTAAATCTTGGAGTAGCCGGCTAAGCTGCGGCGCTAAAGTGTTGTTAGGGTTCATAGGTTGTTGCTTCTTTTTTTAACAGACGCTTGCCTTCGCCTGTGCAAAAACGCTTGATGAGATTCATCAGTGCCATCATGAAAAGACCCAGTCCATTGGTCAATGGGTATCTCTAGCCCACCATAATTACACTCAAAAAAACGATGGTGCAGCTGGTGGTGAAAGGTGCCTAAAGCCATCACTATACGGCCACCAATATTAAGGCCTTGGTAACCTGTGTGCGTGGTAATGGCGCTAAGGGTGTAATACTGCAGATGAAAAATAATGAGTAAAGGGTTGGCAGCTACAAAAAAATGAACCAGTACAGAGCCCAAAAACAAAATATGCTCTACAGGGTGCATGGACATGCCCGCCCAAGGGGCCACATTGGTGTTGCGGTGGTGCAAGTAATGCACGGCTTTATACATAGGTGGCCAGTGCAAAAAACGATGCACTACAAAGAAATAAACCGTTTCCCATATTGGGATTAAAAAAATGAGCAGTGCTAATAAAATGTAATCTTCAGGTAATGTGAGCATGGGCACATAACCATTGGCCAGTGACCACATCATGAGCACTTCGTAGCCAGTCCAAATGGTTACACCACTGGCAATAGACCAAAACATATTGTCTTTTACCTGTAGATTAAAGGTGAACTTTTTGTGTTTCAGAGCCTGTGTGCGAGCATCATAGTGTAGGTTGTCGCCTTGTCTTTGATAGCGATAAAAGTATAAATGTAGCCCGCCTGCAATCACCACCATAAGCACCAAGTTACGCACATAAATCTGTGCTATCCAGCCTAGTGCAAATTCACTACAGGCTGCAATAGCTGGGTGGAAATACACCCAAGACAATATAGATAACCCCAGTATAATCAGGCGTTCTGAAATAGGAAACCAACTATTAAACAGCCATTTAAGCGCTAAAGCTATAGAAAAAGGTCTATGAAAATACCCCGAAACTTGCAATGGAAGAGGGGGCAGATAATGCCATGTTTTTTGCTTTTTCGTAGACCCTAGGGCAGCGTTCAAAGCCGTTTGGTGAGTATTTTGTGCCGGTGGCATGCACGACCTCTTGCTCTAACATAAAAGCCCTTTAAGGGCTTTTATGTTTTTTGTGGTTTCTTAATAAGAAGATCCCACAAAAAAGGCCAGCGCACAACCACCAATAACCAGTAGACTAAGTGCTAGTAAAACCTGCTTAATTAGTCATCATGGTCGTTGTCATCATGTGAGTCGTTGTCATCATGTGAGTCGTTGTAATTGTCGTTTGAATCGTTATGACCAATCTCATCATAACCATGGTTTTGCTCAAGATGTTCGTTGATCTCATTTTCAAACTGGTCATCAAATACTGAATCTAGTTGATTTTCTAGGTCGTGACCTAGGCTGTGTTCTAACTCATCTTCTAGGTCGTTAAGTTCAGTTTCCAAGTGGTCGTTAAGTTCAATCTCTAAGTGGTCGTTAAGTTCAATCTCTAAGTGGTCGTTAAGTTCAGTCTCCAAGTGGTTGTTCATCATCTCAAGCTCATTACTTTCTTGGATTTCTTGATCAATGGCATCGTTTACTATGCGGGTAGAAGCGTGTTCAAGAACATCATCAAAGGCTTCTTCGGGGTGGTCGATGTCATTACTTAATTCAATGTTAATGACCTGAGCATTGGTGTTATTGTTTATGTTTTGCATAATCAATGACATACGCTCTTCACTAGTTTTGTTTCTAAGTTCAGTCACTGGAATAGTAATTAACTGGTTGTTGTAAACCAGAAAAAACTGTTTGCTCATCACCCCAGATTTAATTCTGTCTGGGTTTGCTGCAAGCAATCGAGTTCTATTTTGTGGAGACATACCCACGTAAGACTTTCCATCAGGACCAATGACCTCGCCAGTTTTAAAGGTAAGGGCCAAAGTGTGTTGGCTTAAAAGTAGGCTGGCGATTAAGCCAAGGCTAGGTAGTAGTGTCTTTTTCATTGGGTATTCCTCATATTAATTCTCAGCTTAGCGGCGAGTTGCCTAAAACTTAGAGTGAAGAATAGCGGTGTTTTTTATGCTTTAGAATCAACTAAAGTACCCAATTGGCTGGAGTTAAGGCTATGTGACTATAGTTTATGATGTTTTTTAGGTGGAGGATGATCCAAGATCCCCTAAGAGGTCTTCTACAAAAATGGCAAATAGTTCGTTACGGTTTTTAACATTCGCTTTTTGATAAACCACGCTGGATTGATTTTTAACCGTGCCAATTTTAGTGCTACGAAGGTCAGCAATTTCTTGTGCCGAAAATCCTTTGAATAAAAGTAATGCCACTTCTGTTTCAGAAGGTGTAAGCCGCCAAATTTCAAAATAGCGCTGAATAACCAGACTAAGTTCGCCAGACGCTACCTTAACCGACGTTTCTGCCTTCTTTTGGCGCTTCAATAAACTACGAATGTTGTGTACAAAAAAGAAGAGGGTGATGCCTAAACAAAGCGTAAAAACAACCTCAACTTGAGTGTGGGAGACCCAATGCAGTTTGATTAAGTCATAGTTAAAGACATCAAATATTACATCGGCCAAAAAAAATATTTCGCAAGCACCAATAACCAACAGGTTTAATACAAGATAATGAAGTTGGTATTTGGTCTTTGAATAGATCATAGTGCGCCTTTATTACCAAATTTCTAAATTAGTTTTATATTATACACTTTTATATAAGGGTTAGATTAACCTCGTATAGCTAACCAAATTGTTGAAGCTGCCATACTTAAGCCAACCACCCAAAATGCTGCGGTTAAATCTTGAAACCAAGCCGCGGATAAACCTAAAACCAAGGCTCCAATGGCATACCCCATGTCTCGCCAAAAGCGATAAATGCCCATAGCTGTGGCGCGCCACTGGGGCTTGGATAAATCTACAATAGCAGCTGATAAATTAGGGTAAAGCAAAGCCATGCCGAAGCCTGTGATGGCCGCGGTGATTGACCAGCCAAGGCTAGTCTCAAACCAAGGCATTAGCATTACGCCTAATGTCGTTATCGACATGCCTAAAACGTTAATGCGTTGGCGGCCAAATCGGTCAGACCAATGGCCAGTAATCAGCTGACTCACCCCCCAAACTAATCCGTAAATAGAAATGATCCAGCCTGTTAAAGTGAGATCTTGGGTTTTTTGGTAAAGGTATACTGGATAAACTATCCACACCAAGGCGTCTACAAATTTTTCAATACAGCCTGCTTGAGTGATGGCTAGCAGTCGTGAATTTTTCCAGCTCATTTGTTTAAAAACATGCCATGTAGAGAAGCTATCTGTTGGCGTTGTTGGCGTTGTTGGCGTGTTGGGTTGTGACTGTTGTGTAACCCATGGCTTGGTTTCGACAATGTTTATGCAAGTGAACAAAAGGGCAAAAATAATGATGAGCCCTCCTAATATTAATAAACCTATTTTAAGCCCCAGCCACTGGCTGATATAAGCGCTTGCTATCCCACCTAGTGCAACCCCTGTGTAGCCTGCAAATTCATTTAAACCAATAGTAAGCCCGCGCTCATTAGCTGTAGTAAAGTCTAGTTTGGCAGTTTGGCTCATAGACCAAGTAAGGCCTTGGTTAATGCCCAAAAGTACCGTAGCAAAAACTACCCAAGCCCATGACTGGGCGAAATAAAATAACACTGGAATGGGTAAGGCAATAAGCCATCCCGCAACATGAACTGGTTTGCGACCAATTTTTTCGGCCCAGAAACCGGCAACAAAATTCATGCAGCCTTTAACCACACCAAAGGCAATCACAAAGGTGCTTAGTAGTAATAATGAATCCTTAGCTAAGCCAAACTCTTGCTCAGCCAAAGGCGTAATCACTATTCGAGTTGTGCCCAACATTAGCCCCACAAAAAACACTTGTAGCAACCACTGAA